>Ga0213828_1001760_pt1 | contig 16983 bp, 9 predicted proteins | sample MC6MC0897MG_FD_180664 | JGI IMG/M metagenome (GOLD analysis project Ga0213828, IMG submission 180664) | Enriched soil aggregate microbial communities from Iowa State University, Ames, United States - MC6-MC0897-MG | ecosystem: Environmental > Terrestrial > Soil > Unclassified | place: USA: Iowa... | reverse complement strand
GGTGTGCCGGGCAAGGATGGCGGTGGCATCCGGGCAGCGGCCGGCCTGCTCGAGGAAGGCATGGTGAATCGGCTGTTCGGCACGGTACTCCAGGCACAGCGTCGGGTTCGGGCGCAGGTCCGGCATGATGGGTGAGGGCTCCGCATGAACGTTGGGGCTGGCTGGTAGCACAACGCTAGTGCAGGGTGGCCGATGGCGCCAATGTTCAGCGGGCTTGGCGGGGGCTTGTCGACAGGCGGGTGCGCTGTGCGCCGCTATCGCGGCACAAGGCCGTGCCCACAAATAAAACGTGGGCCCGGAACCTGCGCGGTCCCTGTGGGAGCTGGCTTGCCGGCGATGAGGCCAGTACAGGTATTGCAAGGCAGCCTGCACTGGCCCAATCCATCAGGCCACATCCACCAGCACGATCTCGCTGTCCTCGATGGCGGTCACCCGCAGCACGTCTTCCTGCTCGATCGCTACACCGTCCCGTGCCTTGGCCCGCAGCCCGTTGACGTCCACCAGCCCCTTGGCCGGCACCAGGTAACCCCGGCGTGCGGCATCGAAGCGATACTCGGCGGTTTCACCGGCACGCAAAGTGGCAGCTACCAGTCGCGCATCGGTGCGAATCTGCAGGCTGTCTTCATCACCGGTACGGCCGCTGGCCAGGGTCACGAAGCCTTCGCCACGCTCGCCTTTGGGGAACGGCCGGCTACCCCACTGCGGTGCTTCACCGGTGCGCTCAGGCACGATCCAGATCTGGAAAATACGCGTATCGACGTCTTCCAGGTTGTACTCGCTGTGCACGATGCCGGTGCCGGCACTCATCACCTGCACGTCACCGGCCTCGGTACGGCCCTTGTTACCCAGGCTGTCCTGGTGGCTGATCGCGCCTTCACGCACATAGGTGATGATTTCCATGTCGCGGTGCGGGTGCGGCGGGAAGCCGCTGCCAGCGGCGATCAGGTCGTCGTTCCACACCCGCAGGTTGCCCCACTGCATGCGCGCCGGGTCGTAGTATTCGGCGAACGAGAAATGGTGGTGGGCATCGAGCCAGCCGTGGTTGGCGTGGCCCAGGCCTTCAAAGGGTCGTAGTTGCAGCATGATCGTGCTCCTTGAATCAGTGGAATGACGCCATGATGCGCTAACAAAGCATCGAAAATAAGCGTAAATATCGGCTTAAAACAATCAAGTTAATAGATGTTTTTTCAGCGATTCCTGACTCGCTTCATCGCCTAATCCACTGATCTGCAAGCATTCGCTGGCGATTTTCCGTCGATGCGGCGAACATGCCGGCTGTTTTTGTTTTTCAACGGAGTGACCGTGGCCCACGAGCAACCCCAGGCCCCCGCCGACCTTACCCCTCCTGCCCAATTGCCCTGGTTCCGCCGCCTGGTCGCCCGCCTGCTGGGGCGTGGCCTGACCCGCCTGCAGGCCCAGCATCGCGACTCGTGGTTCCTCGGCCACGCCACCGGCCAGCACGCTGGGCATGCCGATGGCGTGCGTGAAGGGTTCGAGCGCGGTCGGGTGGAGGGCTATGAGGCTGGGCGCCAGGTGCTGGTGATTCGCGATTCGCGCCCCGATACCGCTGCGGTACCCGGCCAGGACCACAACCTGTTCGACGACTGGCGCCTGCCGCTGACGGCCGAGCTGAAAAAACGCTTCAAGGCCGATGTCGCCCAGCGCCTGCCCGCCGAGGCGCAACCCAGCGCCGCACAGTGGAAGCTGATCTTCAGTGACACCCCGTCCACCTGTGTGGTGGCCGGGGCCGGGGCAGGCAAGTCCACGTCGCTGGTGTTGCGCATCCTGCTGCTGCGCCATTATCTGGGTTACGAGCTGGACGCGATGACCGTGGTCACGTTCACTCGCGAGTCGCGCAAGGACTTCATCAAGCGCCTGCTGCAGGTATTTGCCCTATGGCAGATCAACCTGCAACCGGTGCAGGCTCGCGAGCTGGTGCGTACCTTCCATTCGCGCATCCTGCCGCTGGTGCGCAGCCTGCCGGGCTTCGGCCAGGTGCGCGCATTCGAAACACTGGGCAACGAAATGCCAGCCGGGCGTGAAGCCGAGGCGGACAGCAACCCGTTCGACCTGCGCCTTAACGATGCCCAGCGTCAGCAGCTGAACCAGTGCTACAGCAGCTTGCTGGGCGAGAGCCCGCGTTTTGCCGAGCTGGTTGGCCTGTTGCGCAGCGAAGCCTTGCAACTGAAACCACTGGACCCTAACAACCCCGACGTGCAGAAGCGCGCACAGGTGACCCAGTTGGCCGCCCAACGCGACGAAGAACTGTGCGACGTGATCGAGGACCTGTGGTTTGCCGCCGGCGCCTGGCCGATCAAGGGCATAGAGCCGTGCCGCGAAACCGTCGATATCCGGGGCAGCCGCTTCCATGTGCATGGCCGCCTGGCTGGCCAGGGGCCGTTGGTGGTGCTGGGCTTCGACCCTGCAGAGAGCGCGCAGTACCAGCGCCCCGGTGCCAAGTTGGCGGTGCGTGCCGAGTGGGCGGTCAAGCGCACCCTGTTGCAGGCCTTCTGCGATCGGCCGCTGATCTGGCTCGACAATTACGCCATGGCCCGGCGCCTGGCCGCTTCGCTGGCTGGCGATGCCGTGGCCGGCCCGGGGTTCGAGTACAAGGTCAAGGGCGAGCTGGCCCCGGCGCCGTTGCTGGATGCCTTTGTCGGGGCGGCCAACTTCATCGAGAACCTTGGCCTGGACGTGAACAACGCGGTGGCGGCAATGAGCTTCCCTGCCGGCGACAGCGATGCGTTGTTCTTCGAGGCCCTGGCGCTGTACTGGAAAGCCCTGGAGGCGCACCTGCTGGACCAGTCGCCACCGGTGATGAGCTACAACCGCATGTTCGCCCTGTTCGGCGAAAACAACCCGGAAAACCTGCGACTGTTGCCCGACCCGTTGTTGCGGCCTTTGGCGCACCTGATGATCGACGAGTTCCAGGACGTGTCCCCGCAGATCGTCAGCTGGTTGCGTGCCAGCCTTGCTGAAATCCGCCGACGTGGCCCGGCCATGCACACCGGGCGCCACGCCCAGCATTCGTCGCTGCTATGCGTGGGTGACGACTGGCAGTCGATTTATGGCTGGCGTGGCAGTTCGCCCAAATACTTCATGGAATTCAGCAAGACGTTCCCGTCGCCGGCCAACACACGGGTGATGCTGGTCGATAACTACCGCTGCCAGCAGCAGGTGATCGACGCGGCCGAGCACCTGGTCAAAGGCACCCCGGCGATTGCCGGCAAGAAAGCCCGCGCCAGCGGCCCGGCGGCCGAGTTGCCCGGCTCTGCGGTCAAGGTCTTCGACCGTGACGAGGCCGCCCTGGGGGAAACGCTGATCGAGCACTACCAGCGGGGCGAGACGGTGATGATGCTGTACCGCAAGGGCAGCGACAGGGCCTTGATGAACGAGCACCTGCAAAGCGTGCTGCACGCCGAGGCAGCATTGCCGGCCGAACAGCGCCGGCTGCGCCAGCTGACCTACCACAGTGCCAAGGGCTTGCAGGCCGATGCGGTGTTCATGCTGGGCGACTGCCAGTACCTGACCAGCTCGCCCTACAAGAACCAGGTGTACCGCCAGGCCGGTCTGGGCAAGGCCGGTGATGCCCAACCGTTCGATACGGCGCAGAAGGAAGAAGTGCAACGCCTGGCCTACGTGGCGGTGACTCGCGCGGTGCAGCACTGCTACTGGCATGTCGAGGCCGCCAATGGTGAAGCGGCGGCTGCCCCAAGGGCGTCGAGTCAGGTGGATGGCAGGCAGGCCTTCTTCGAAGACCTGCGTGGGCAGTAGGCCAAAATCCAGGTATTACCGGGGCCGCACAGCGGCCCCAAATGGCTTGACTGAGAGACTTCAGGTAAACCTGTTCAAATAAGAGCTTCAGTTGTTCGGATCTTGCGCGCGGGTGAGCGTTTCAAACAACGCTTCGCGCTGCTGGTCACGCCCGGCATTCAGGCGCCGGCTGGCCACGTCGTAAGCCTGGCTACCCAGGTCCATTCTGTGCAGTTGGCCGTTTGCATCCAGCGGTGGCGCGGGCAGTGCCTCGGCGAGGGCTTGCAGCACCGCGCCATCCAACGAAGTGACCGCTTCGCTCTCGGCATCCAGGCAATAGTCCAGGTACTGCATGCCTTGGTACCAACGCTCGTCCAGCGCTGTGAAGCGGCTGGCGAAACGTTGGGCAAGGTAACGCTGCCAGCTGGGCTGCCGCGCAACCCAGGCCCTGCGCTCTACAGCGGTATCGTCGAGCCGCAGCACGGCGCGTTCGACGTTGCGTTCCACGCGTGCCGAAATCATCGCCTCGTGGCGATACAGCATGCCTTGGCTGGTTTCCGGAAAACCCAGCGGCTCTGCCAGCGATTGGCGCAAGGCCAGGCGGATTTCTATCAGGTCCGTGCCGCCAGTGAGCAGGGCGTCGTCACTTAATTCGTCAAGCCTGTCCAGCGCAGGCACATCAAGCCTTGCGGGCCGAGCCTGGGCGGGCAACCGTTCCAGCGCATGCAAGCGCGCCTGGCGTGCCTGGCGAGCGAGCTGGATCCGTTCGGCCAGCGCGTTGACCATTTCACGGCGATAGAGGTGTCGGAAATAGTTGAACAGGTAGGCAGGGCGCTCCGCTTCCTCGGCCAGTTGCCTGAACACCTGTGCTTCGAGCTCCAGGGCACTGAACGCATCGGTACCGGCGTCGCCACAGGTGGGCGGGAAGTCTTGCGCGACATTGTCCAGATGGGTGCGCAACGCCTCATCCCCGCCAGCCTGCTCAAGCAACTGCCAGACCTGGTGGGTTAGCCCGCGCACGTTGCGCTCGGCCTGCCGCGAGTACGCCATGCGTTCGACTACATCACGCAGATGGCGGTTGGCGTCACCTTCGAACAGCTCGTTCCAGAGCTGCGCCTGCGCCTGGCTGGCATCCACGAGCCAGAAGTCCACGCTGATAGCCGACAGCTCATCGTCGCCATGCACCTCGACGCCAGCCATGCGCAGCCGGCGATTGCTGTCGGCATCCAGGTTGTTTTCATTGAAGACCCACAAGGCGTCGCGGTTTGGCGTACGCAGGGCGTCGGCAAAGGGGCTGGTCAGCACCTGATCGAGGTCCGGCACTTGGTCGATCGGGTTGTAGCTCAGGCTGAGGTAACGCAATCGCAGGTCGGTCTGCGCCATCAATGAGGAAAGGCCGCGCGGCCATTCGTGCAGGCTGCAGTTGCGCAGCTGCAGGTTGGCCAGGAAGGTCAGGCCGGTCACGTCGGGTGCCTGATCCAGCGGGTTGTTGGTCAGACGCAGGTCGCGCAGGCTGCGCAGGCCGGCGAAACGTGCTGCCAGGGCTTCACTCAGCACAATGTGGTTGTTCTCCAGATCAAGGTTTTCGAGGGGGAGTTGTGCAAGGGTCTGCAAGTCGGCTTCGGCAAGTTGCAACCTGTTCAGACGCAGGCTCAACCGGCGCAGGCGGGTAAGGCCTCCCAGGCGCTGACGCATTACCTCGGTCAGGCTGCCGAGCTGGTTGTTGCCCAGTTCCAGTACTTCCAGTTGCGGGGTGCAGGCCAGTGCCTGGAACAGCCCTTCGAAGTCGAGCTCCGGGCTTTGCGCCAGGCGCAGGGTGCGCAGGGAAGGGAAGCTCTGGAAAAAGTCTGCGGGCAGCTGGCGGATGCCGATGGCGCGAATGTTCAAGGTGGTGATGTGATCGAAGCGAGCCGGCAACGACGGCAGGGTGTCGATGTCCAGCGCTTGCAGTGTCAGGCTGTCAGGGTCGTCACGGCGCCAGGCGGCATTGAACAGGTCACGCACCACGGTGCGCGCGTCGCGCTGGCTCTCGTCGCCCTGGTTCGCCCAGTCACGCAGCGTATCGTCCAGGGTATCGCGCTCGATTTCCAGTGCCCTGAGCTGCGCCGCGACACTACCGCGCTGGCGTAGTTGGCCCCGCAAGGTATTGCGCTCGCTTGCGCTCAGGCCAGGGTAGAGCGCACGCAGGCGTCGATCTGCAGTATTCGCCCAAGGCAGCCTTCCACTGAGTGGGTAGCCGATGCGCCCATCGGCCAGGCGCATCGGCGAACGGTAGCCTGGCCTGATCGGCTGCTGCCCGATCAGCCTGGCTGCATGCAGCCGATCGGCGACTGCCATGTCATACCGCTGGCGTGCATCAAGGCCAGGGTGCTCGGCTTTGAGCGCGGCATCCAGCACTCCACTGTCGGCAGTGGCCAGATCAGGCCGATAGAGCCCCAGCAAGGCCCTGCTCAGGCGGGCGTGTGCCTGCAGGGCCCGGGCTTCTTCGGCGACGCGCAAGGGTACCCTGCCTTGGGCCAGCAGCAGACGTTCACGGGCGCAGGTCCTGGCCATGATCTGCCCAATGGCACGCTGCGTCAGGCCCGGGAACTGCCTGGCCAGTGGCCCGGCTTCTTCGGGCAGACTGGCCTGGTTTCGCGCTTTCAGTCGGTCGAGTGCGTCGGCCAGCAAGGCGGGGGGATGCTGCGCGGCGACTTGGGTATGGCGAAGTTCATTGCCTTGCACCCCTGAGCACTGCAGTGCCGCCTGCAACTCGCTGTCACCCAGCCCTTCACTGATCGGCCCCAAGCGCCGCAACAGCTGCAGGTCATCCCACTCCAGTGGCACCTCGTGTGCCGCGCGCCACGCGCCTGCGCCATTGTCCCGAACCACTGGCTGATAGGCCTGCGGGTCTTGCGGGTGAGGAATCCGCCATTGGCCGCGTTCCTGCAACTGTTCGTACACAACGCCCTCGATGCGTATGTAGTGGCGCCCGTCCACCGTATAGCGGCCCTGTACATCCGGTGCGAGGTCTTCGGCAATCGACACCGGGCTTGCATGGTCCTGCAACGTGGCGTTCCACAGGTAGTCCTTGCCATCCTTGACGATGCTCTGCATGGCATCGACGAAGCCGGAGGTCTTCAGCACCACGCTACCGGCACCTACGGCAGCCACCGTCACAATGTTCAGCAACACCGATTCAAGCTGGGCTGCAGCCTCGTCATTGTCACCTTCCTCCCAGGCCGAGATGCCCTCGAACACACTGCCCATGATCTGCGCGGCGCCGAGGGTCAGCATGATCGGGTTCAGGCATGGCACGACCATCGCTGCCACATTCAGCACGGTCATGCCCAGGTCCAGCCAGTATTCGATGTTCTGCAAGCGTACCCTGGCGTCGACATCTTCGGTGGGCACCGCGACCCGGCGAGCATCAGCTCTCAGGCGCGCAAGGTGGCTGGATTCCAGTAATGCCCAAGGGGCATCTGGCAGGTTTCTGTCGATGGATTCCAGGTGTATCGACTTGCGAGGTTTCAGCTGTGCCCCGTCATCCTGGTCAGCGTTGCTATACAGGGCGCGCGCGAGCCGCTTGTTCAACGTTGCCTGTTGTGATTGCAATGCCAGTGCGACGAAGCGCTTGCGATAGCCGTCCTGCAGCAGTTGCTGGCGCAAGTACTTGCGTGCATCGCCCAGCGAAGCGAACTCCCTGAGCGCATCGCCATCCACCGGGTTGTAGAGAAATACCGGGTCATGCTTGCGGTTTTGCATGGGCGCGATGAACAGCAGTTCGTGTATCGGGATGCCAAACAACTGCAACTGCCAGCAACGCAGGGGGCGGCCTTGATAGGTGGGGTTGGCGTTTTCGGCACACAGGCCATGCAGCGCGCAAGAGCCGGCGGGGCTGAGGTAGCCTTTGCAGGCAGCGATACGGGTTTGCACACGAAACTCGTCACGCCGGGCGTTGATAGCCAGCTGCTGCAACGCGGTTTTGTTTGCTCCGTCGAAGACCTGGTCAAGGTGCTGCTGGTAGCGCCGACCCAGGTTCAGCGCCCGACATTGGTCGATAAAGCCTGCCACCGTCAGCCCAGCCATGGACCTGATGTCCTGGCGGCTGTGCTGCAGGCGGCTGAACCGCGTGGTGTCGGCAGTGCCTTCAAAATTGTGCAGGGCCGCTTCGAGCAGGCTGCGGTATTGCGGGGCACCCTTGGGCACGATCTCGCCCTGCTCATGCGGCACTGCCGGGCCCCCGGGCATCCCGCCTGGTTGCTTCACAGTGGTGGCTTGATAAACGTATTGCGCCTGGGTGACCGGGGTGGCGATGTCGAGCTGTGCTTGCAGCAATGGGGCGCAGAACTCGGTCACGCCCTGCAAGTTGCCGAGCGCTGCATGCAAGGCCCTGTTGCTGGCATCACGCTTGGCGATGGCGCGGCGCAGGGCCTGGCGGGTGGGTTCGTCTGCCTGTTGATACCAGGCGCAGGTATTACCCTGGCTGTCCTGGTAGTCCTTGTGCAAGCGCGCCATGATCTGGCTGGCATGCTCGCTGTGCAGCGCCTTGCTCCAGCCGGGCAGGGTTCGCACCATTTGCGCGTGGTGATAAGGGGTGTGGCTCATGTCGGCACTCCATGGACGGGGGCCGCTATGGGGCCGCATACGCTGGCGCTCTGTGCGGTAGATAATTGCCTGCCCAGGTCGGGCGTATGCGGTTGTCGGCGTGTGTTCTGCCAGGTAGATGGCCGGCAGGCCTCTTTGAAGACCTGCGCGGCGACTGAGTACGGTTTAACTGCCGAGTGTCTGCAGTTGGCGAGTGAGGCTGGTCAACAGACCGGTTTCAACCTGTTGCTGCTCGGCGGTCAGCACATCCACGCCCTGGCGATACTGCTGCTCGTTGATCGCCACGCGTCGCAGAATGCCGCTGGCATCCAATGGGCTTTCAGGCATGACGTTGGCCAGGGCTCGTAGCAAAGAGTTGTCCAGGGACGTCACCGGGTCTGCGGTTTCATTCAGGCAGTAATACAGGTAGTCCAGGCCTGGCCGCCAGAAGTCGGTTATCAGGCTGAACTGCGCTGCGTGCTCTCGCTTCAGGTACTCAACCCAGCCCGGCTGCCGGTTCAACCATTGCTCTCGAGCGGTGGCATCCGTATCCAGCACAAGGACCGCAGCTTTCACCTGGTCGATGATTGTCTGGTTGATCATGGCCGTGCTGCGGTACAGCATGCCGCTGCTGGGCTCAGGGTAGTCCAGCACGGTAGCCAAGGACTGGCGCAAGGCCAGGCGCAGCTCGATATCGTCCACCAGCCCGGTTTCCAGGGCGGAGTCCGGAAAGGCAGAGGGCTCGTCGAGCACATCGTATGAGGGTAGATCTTCGTCGTAGGCATCATCGAGCAACGCCTGCTTGCGCAAGGACCGTTTCCAGCTGATGCGGTCCGCCAGTTGATTGACCTGATCCCGTCGATACAGCTTTCGATACAGGTTCAGCAGATCGGCCGGCCGACTACCGGCATGGCCGGCAGCGTGGTGGGCCAGCACTTCTATCTCCAAGGCACTGAAGGCGTCGGCACCTGCGTCGCCGCAGGTTGGGGGGAAGTCCCCGGCCACGGTGGCGAGGCGTTCGCGCAACACGGTGTCGTGGGCAGCATCATCCAGCAGCTCCCATACACGCTCCCTCAGCGCCTCGGCATCACGCCGCGCTTCTGCCGACTGGGCAACACGTTCGAGCACCCCCAGCAACGCTGCGTTTTCACCTTGGTCAAACAGATCGCTCCACAGCTGCTCTTCGGCACTGCTCGCGCCGCCACGGATAAAACCTTGCCACGGCGGTACGTCTTCTGCGTGCTCGAATACATTGACGCCACTACTGCCCAGGCGCGCACGTGCCTCGGCTTCCAGCGTGTTGTAGTTGAACAGCCAGCGGCGCTCGGGCAAGCGCGCAGCCACATCGCGGGCGAACGGGGTGCGCAGTACACCTGGCAAGTCTGGCACGGTACGAATACGGTTGGAGGAGAGGTTCAGATAGCGCAGCTGGTACTGGGGCTGGCTCATGAGGATTGTCAGGCTGTCGGGCCACTGCTGCAGTTCGCAACGCTCAAGGTCCAGGTGGCTGAGGCGGGCCATGAAGCGCAGGTCGGGCGCCAGCTGCAATGGGTTGCGAGGCATGTGCAGCACCTTGGGGTGGATCATGTCCTGAAACTGGGCGGCAAGGCGTTCATCCAGTGTGATCTGGTTGTGGCCCAGGCCGAGTGCATCCAGGGGCAAGCGCGTCAGGAAGGCAAGACTGGCGTCATCGAGCCGCAGCCGGTTACGGCTGAGGCCCAGTACCCGCAGGCCAGGCATCGCCGCGATGGCCTGCTGGGCAGTGGCTGAAAGTGTAGTCAAGCCATTGCCTGTCAGGCCCAGTTCGCGTAGCCGTGGGGCAGACTTGAGCGCCTCGAACAATGTTTCGGCGTCCATGTCCGGGTTGCCGACGATTTCCAGGGTGTCCAGGTCCGGGAAGTTTGCCAGGAAGCCACCCTCCAGGCGCCGCATTTGCAACCCATCAATGACGAGTTGCCGGATATGCGGCATACGGGCAGTGAACGCTGGCAGCGCTTCCAGTTGCATATGGCTCAGCACAAGCACTGCGCGTTGCGCACCGCCTTCACGCCGCGAAGCACTCATCAGTCGCTCGGTGAATTGCTGGCGATCAAAGCGTTCATCCAGGGTGCGCGAGGTGCTGACCCAGCGATTGAGATCACGGTTGAGGGCGCGCTGCTCGGCTTCCAGTTGGCTGATTGCGCTACCCAGGTCGCCTCCCTGGGCAAGCTCGGTTTGCAGTACGCTGATCTGCTGGCTGCTGAGTTCGGGGTAGAGTGCCCGAAGTCGACGCGCGGCCGGCAAGGCCCGACCTTGCAAGCCACGGCCGCTCAGGGGATAGCCAAGCTGGCCGTTGGCCAACCGCAAGGGCGAGCGGAACCTGGGGTTGATGGGTTGTTGGCCTAGCAGTGAGGCGCAGTGCTGGCGATCGCCCAGGGCAAGTTGCAGCAACTGGGCCGAGTCAGCCTGCGGGTGTTCGGCTTGCAGCGCCTGTTGCAGGCGCTGGCTGTCGTCGTTGGCCAGGCTGGGCCTGAAAATGCCCAGGAGGGTGCGGTCAAGCCGCGCTCGAGCTTGCAGAAGGCGAGCTTCCTCGGCAATGCGAAGCGGCACCCGTCCGTTTGTCAGGCTTTCCCGTTCGGCGTTGCCGATGTTGGCCAGCAATGCTTCAAGCGCGCTGTCCGGCAGGCCGGGAAACTGCCGGGCGAGCGGTTGCGCGGTCGGGGGGAGGGTGGGGCGGTGACTTTGTTGCAGGCTGCTTAGCAGAGCGCCGCGATGTTGTTCCAGGTGTTCTGCGAGCAGGTTGTTCAATGCGGATGATCGGTGCTCGGTCGGCGTGTCGCCGAGCACCTGGAGAATGGCTTTTTCACCCATCTGAGCTAACACTGTCTGGCTCAACTGGCCATTGTCCAGGTCGTTACGGGTAACTTCGATTTCTACCTGGCCAACCGGGTGGACAGGGCCGTAGTGCACAGATTCGCCCCAAGGCTCTGGCCCTTGGTAAACCTTGAGCATGTGCCCCTCAGGCCAGCCCGGCAGGCGCAGCAACTCGGGCAAGGCAAAGTTTTCGTACGCAGCCAGCGGCAGCCCATGGCGTACGCGGGTGATGATCTGTTGTGCCTGGTTGTCCAGTTGCAGGCGCTGTAGCGTGTCGAGCAACAAGGCGGGTGGACGCAGGCCGGCTGCGTGGGTACGGCGCAACACAGCTGGATCGGTACCGGTACTGCGCAGGGCGGTGTCCAGTTCGCGCTCGTCCAGGCCTGCACCATAGCCGCCAAGGCGGCGCATGAGTTGTTCGCGGTCCCATTCCAAAGGCTGTTCATGGGCCAGTTGCCAGCGGGCGTTACCATGGTGCAGCAAGCGTGGGGCATAAGCCTGCGCGTCATCGGGGTGGCGCACGTGCCATTGTTGTTCTGCGTCCTGAAACACTTCGTACAGCGTCCTATCCAGCTTCAGGTAGGTCTTCCCATCGATGTGCACGTGGCCGAGCAAGTCGGGCTGGGCCCCTTCAGGGATAGCCGCTGTGCTCGCATAGGGCGTCATGTCGGGGTGCCAGAGCAGTTCTTGGTCTTCATGCCACACACTCGTTAGCGCATCCACGAAGCCTGATGCCTGGACGATCTTGGCGCCCGTGGCAAAACCGGCAATTACCGCCGCGTTGATTGCCAACGACTCCAGCTGCGCCAGTGCTTGCCGGGTATCGCCTTCTTCCCACGCCTCGAAGCCGGTGAAAACCGAGCTCATCAGATCGTAAGCGAAAACGCCAAGGATGACCGTGTTCAACCCAGGCACGAAAAACGCGGCGACGTTCAGCATATTCATGCCCAACTCAAGCCAGTGCTTCAGGCGCTTGTCGCGGGCCCTGGCGTCGACCTCGGCGGTAGGGACCGCAATGGTTTTTGCGTCGGCCTTCATGCGCGCAAGGTGTGCGTTGTACAAGGTCGCCCAAGGGTGGGTTCTGATTGGCGAGGGGGTGAAAGGGAGTACGGGCATGTTTCGGGGTTTGCGTCTGCCTGCTTCATCCGTTTCGAACAGCGCATGTTCCAGTTTGTCGGCCAGTTCCTTTTGCCTGTCTTTGTAGGCGAAATGCACCACGGTTCGGCGAAACTCGCTTTGCAATAGCCGGCTGCGCAGATGCTTGCCGGCTGCCTGGCGAGAAGCAAACTCCCTCACCGGGTGCTCGCTGTCGCCAGGTATATAGAGGACGCAAGGGTTTTTCTGGTCAGGATTGTCTGGCCCGATGAACAGCACTTCGTGGACAGGGATACCGAACAGGCTGAAGTTCCAGCAATGCAGTGGCTGTTTATCATAGGTGGGGTGAGGCTCGCCATCGCACAGTTGGCCAAGCGCATCGAGCCCAGGTTGGCTCAGCAGGCCTTTGAGCTTTGCAATCAGTGCCTGGACCCTCAGGGCCTCGCGACTTGCTGCTATCGACCGGCGCTGGACTTCGGCGCGATTGACGCCCTCATGGGTTGCCAGCAGGTGCTCTTGATAGCGTTTGCCAAGGTCCAGGGCCCGGCAATGGTTGACGAAGTCCGCTATCGTCAGGCCCGGTAGGGGCGTAGCGCTGCCCGCAGCGCTGGTGAGTCTGCTGTAAGCCCCTACTTCGGCCAGGCCCTCGAAGTTGTGCAGGGCAGCCTCCAGCAAGCTGCGTGTTTGCGGTTCGCCCACAGGGCGAGTGGCCAGGACATCCACCTCAAGGTCAGGGACCAAGGGCGTTTCTACGTCGGGTACGCCGACCCAGATGTTGGCATCGGATTCAAAGGGCTGGAACACATATTGCGCCCTGTCTACGGGCACGCTCACCTTCAAGCGCTCGGTCAGCAGAGGGGTACAGAAGCCGATGATGTCTTTGAAACCCGCCAGTGCCTGCCTGACTTGCACCAGGCGTTTGTCCCGCGTTTCGATAGCGCTGTGCAACTGCTCACGCGCTGGCTCATCGGCAGCGGCGTACCACGAGTAAGGGGAGCCATCTTCAGCCAGATAATCCTTGCGCAGGCTTTGCAGCACCTTGTGCGTATGTGCGGGGTGAAGAACCTTGCTCCATTTCGGTAATGTTCGGGTTATCTGGCTTTGATGTAACGGCGTGGGGTGGGTCATGGCAACGATCTCTTGCGTTGGGGGCGGATAGTCCACGCTCATCAAGGCGTCATGGTGCGGTAGATAGTTGTCGGCAACGGTCGGTCCTGCGCATGCGCGGGTCGGTGAGGGGCTAGCAGCGAGGGGGGATCTGCGAGAGGGTGAGGCAGGCTAAGGCGCAGGCAGCCAAGGAGAATTGCAATGCGTTCGCTGTGCAGTCCGAAAGATCACCTGCTCGACCTCGATGGTATTGAAATAGCGGTCCGCACCTGGGGCGCCGAAGACGGTATTCCCGTACTGGCCTTGCATGGCTGGCTGGACAACGCTGCCTCGTTCGAACGCCTGGCACCGATGCTGGACGGCTGCTTCGTGGTGGCCCCCGACCTGGTCGGTCATGGTCGTTCGGACCATCGCCGCCACGACAGTGGCTACTACTTATGGGAGCATGCCCAAGACATGTTGGCGGTGACCGACAGCCTGGGCCTGGCGCAATTCCATGTGCTGGCCCATGGGATGGGCACCGGTGTAGCGTCGCTGCTGGCGGCCATGACCAGCGGCATTGCCAGCATGACCTTCCTCGACGGTATGGGGGCACCGTTCACGGTGGCCGAGGATGACCGCGTGCAGCACCTGGCGCGGGCCTATCGACTGAGGCGCATGGTCCAGCGCAGCCAGCTGCCGGGCTTTGCCGAGCCGGACGTCGGCCGTTTCGACGACCTGGACACCGCCCTGGCGCAACGCCGCGAGCGCCTGGACACCGAGCTGTCGGAAGGTGCCGCACGGCTGCTGGCATTGCGCGACCTGCTGCAACTGGGCGATGGCTACTGCTGGCGTCACGACCCGCGGCTGGTGTTGCCCGAACCCATGCCGCTGACCGAGCGCGAAGCGTGCGACCTGCTGAACCAGATCCGCTGCCCGTTGTACCTGCTGTTCGGCCGCCAGGGGGCTTTCACCGGCGAGGCCTTTACCCGGCGTCAGGCCGCCTTGCCCAGCCAGGCGAAGGTCTCCTGGCACCCGGGCGGGCACCATTTTCACCTGGATGCACCAGACCGGGCGCTGGTCGACCAGCTGCTGCGTATCCTGGCGCAGCATGAAGGGGGCGTTCTGCAACGGTTGGTGAACGAGTAGCTGATTCTGGTCACGCTCCAGCGACCTGGGCTATGGTGGCGAACGTCATTGCGTAAACGCCATAAGGAGCCCAGGCATGCGACCGTTCACCATCAAGCATATCGATCACCTCGTGTTGCGGGTCAGCGACCTGCCACGCAGCGTTGCTTTCTACACCGGGTTGCTTGGTTGCGCGGTCAGCCGCGTGCGCGAAGACCTGGGCATGGTGCACTTGGCCACGGGCACGGCAATGATCGACCTGGTGACCCTTGACGGCCCGCTGGGGCGGCCGGGCGGGGCGGCACCTGGGGTGGAAGGGCGCAACCTGCACCATTTCTGCCTGCGTATCGAGCCGTTCGACGAAGCCGCATTGACCGCCTACCTGGACGCTGCCGGGGTAAAGGTAGAGCCCGCAGAAAAGCGTTATGGCGCCGAAGGCGAGGGGCTTTCGCTGTACTGCTACGACCCGGATGGCAACCAGGTGGAGTTGAAGGGGCCGATCGCGGAGGCGGTATGAGGGGCCTGTACATTCGCGAGCACTGGGTCGAACGGTTTTCTTCAATTACAGCACAGACCAAGGAGTCAATCTCCTGGAACTATCCCCCGATTCAGCGGCTGTACATGCGCCGTTCCTTCAAGCGCCCTCCTGGCCTCAGGCCCGACACTGGTGGCTCCTGACTATCTGGAGTGACCCATGCGCACCCTCTATGCCCCGCTATTCTTCTTCGGTTTCATTGCCGTGGCACTGTCACTGGCAGACCACCCGGTGTGGCTGCTGCCACTGCTGGCCAGTGCTGTGTTGCTGTCATTCACCTGCGAACGGCTCATCCCTTACAAGGCTGCCTGGAATCAGGCACAAGGCGATAGCCGCCGCGACCTTTGCCATGCACTGATCAATGAATGCCTGACCCTCTGCAGCGTGGCGGCCATCCCGCTGCTTGCCCACTGGCTGCCGGGAACAGGCCTTTGGCCTGATCAGTGGCCGTTGGCCTTGCAGTTGCTGCTGGCCATTGCCTTGGCCGACCTGGGCATCACCCTGGTGCATTACGCCAGCCACCGTAGCCCGATGCTGTGGCGTCTGCACGCGGTGCACCACAGTGTCACCCGCTTGTACGGCTTCAATGGTTTGATGAAACACCCCGTGCACCAGTTGCTCGAAACCCTGGGCGGCACCTTGCCGTTGCTGCTGCTCGGCTTACCCGTGGAGGTGGCAGCGTTGCTGGCGTTCAGTGTGTCTATCCAGCTGTTGCTACAGCACAGTAATGTGGACATGCGCATTGGCGGCTTGCGCCATGTGTTTGCCTGGGCGCCGGTGCATCGCCTGCATCACCTGAAGTATGGCAGCACCGGCGACGTCAACTTTGCCCTGTTCTTTCCGCTCTGGGACCGCCTGCTTGGCACGCTACTGTACCTGCCTGGCTATGCGCTGGCGGACGACGACATGGGTATCGGTGATCGGCCGGACTATCCGCAGGCGTACCTGGCGCAGTTGTGTGAGCCGTGGGCAAGCGGGGATGTTCATCCACCTGCGGTATTGCCGGCGGGGCTGCGCCAGGCTTTAGCCGAGCGTACGTAGGCGCAAGTGACGCAAAGCGGCCCCGGGGCTGAGGCCGAACTGGTGGCGAACACTGCGGGTGAAATGCGCCGAGTCGGCAAACCCCGCCGCCAGTGCCGCCTCGGTCAGGCTGGCGCCGCCCAGCGCCCGTTGCAGGGCCACGCGCAAGCGCTGCCACAGCACCAGACGGCGCACTGACAGTTTCAGTGAACCGCTGAACAGGCGTTCCAGCTGGCTGATCGACAGTGCTGCTGTGCTGGCCAGTTCCTGTGCCGGCAAGGTCTGCTCATCGAGTGCGCGGATTCGCTCGAGCGCTTTCTCCAGACGCGGGTCGAGCGGGCGGCGCGGCCAGCGCCCAAGGTTTTCTGCCAGTTGCTCTGCGCTGTTGCCGGCTTGCTCGCAGGCGTGGGCAAGGTTTGCCAGGTCGAACGCCAGCGGTTCGGCGAACAGGGTAAGGCACGGTACGCCATGACTTACGATGGCATGGGGTTGCCGCGACGCGATCAGCACCTGGGGGCCGCTGCAGATCTGCTCGCCCAGGCGCACCTCGACATCCGCACCGAGGCCGACAAGCACCTGGTGCGCGTAGTGCACATGGCTGTCGGTCCTGCCTAGCGTCGACCGCAGCAGGCAGTAATCGTCAGCCAACCAGATATCCCCCTGCCAGCCTGGTGTTGCCTTGTCGTTCATGTCGCCCTCTTGTGTATGGCCATGCGGGTGGATATCCCGGCAAACCCGATTATGCTTCAGTTACCTTGCTGCGATCCGAGGCGGCCCGCCTCGTCGTGCTTCGCGCAACCAAAGCAAGCCCTAGGGCCTGGGTGCGACGGTGAAAGGGGTGTGACTGACTCCCTGTGAGGTGCTCCGGCCTGCCTGACGACAAGACGGAGGCAACCCATGGCGGTTATCGACAGCGCATCCACGGGCAGTAGCGCGCCCCAACGCGG
>Ga0213828_1001755_pt1 | contig 17003 bp, 19 predicted proteins | sample MC6MC0897MG_FD_180664 | JGI IMG/M metagenome (GOLD analysis project Ga0213828, IMG submission 180664) | Enriched soil aggregate microbial communities from Iowa State University, Ames, United States - MC6-MC0897-MG | ecosystem: Environmental > Terrestrial > Soil > Unclassified | place: USA: Iowa... | reverse complement strand
TTGCCGTCGGTGGCCAGCAGTTCGAAGGACATTCGACAGGTGCGACTCATGCTTGATCCTCGGGCCCGCGTGGCGCCGGATTGCGGGTGATGAACATGGCATCACCGTAACTGAAGAAGCGGTACCCCTGCTCGACCGCAGCCGCGTAGGCGGCCATGGTCTCGGGGTAGCCGGCGAAGGCCGAGACCAGCATCAGCAGCGTGGACTCCGGCAGGTGGAAGTTGGTGACCAGGGCATCGACCACATGGAATGGCCGGCCCGGGTAAATGAAGATATCGGTATCGCCGCTGAATGCCTTGAGCACGCCGTCGCGCGCCGCGCTTTCCAGCGAGCGCACGCTGGTGGTGCCCACGGCCACCACACGCCCGCCGCGGGCACGGCAGGCCTCAACCGCATCCACCACATCCTGGCTCACTTCGAGCCACTCTTTATGCATGTGATGGTCTTCGATCTTGTCGACCCGCACCGGCTGGAAGGTGCCCGCGCCGACGTGCAGGGTCACGAAGGCCCGCTCCACGCCCTTGGCGGCAATCTGCTCCAGCAGCGCCTGGTCGAAGTGCAGGCCGGCCGTGGGCGCTGCGACTGCACCGGCACGCTCGGCGTAGACGGTCTGGTAACGCTCACGGTCGGCGCCCTCGTCGGGGCGGTCGATATAGGGCGGCAGCGGCATGTGCCCGACGCGTTCGAGCAGTGGCAGCACCTCTTCGGTGAAGCGCAGCTCGAACAGCGTTTCGTGGCGCGCGACCATTTCGGCCTCGCCACCGCCATCGATGAGAATCTGAGCACCCACCTTGGGCGCCTTGCTAGAGCGCACGTGGGCCAATACCCGGTGGCTGTCCAGCACGCGTTCGACCAGCACTTCCAGCTTGCCGCCGGAGGCTTTCTGGCCGAACAAGCGCGCCGGGATAACCCGGGTATTGTTGAATACCATCAGGTCGCCCGGGCGCAAATAGTCGAGCAGATCGGTGAATTGCTGATGTACCAAGGCGCCGCTCGGCCCATCGAGGACCAGCAGACGGCTACCATGGCGCTCGGCCAGAGGGTGGCGGGCGATCAGGGAATCGGGGAGTTCGAAGGAAAAATCGGCGACGCGCATGATGATGTTCGGTTCGGCAGGGCCGGGAAGTTTAGCCCAATGTGTGAAAATTGACCATGAAACCCGATTGACCGACCCGAGGCACCTCTCTATACTGCGCGCCACAAGCCCTGATGGCGGAATTGGTAGACGCGGCGGATTCAAAATCCGTTTTCGAAAGGAGTGGGAGTTCGAGTCTCCCTCGGGGCACCAAAATCCAGAAAAAACCGACCTTATGGTCGGTTTTTTTGTGCCTGGCGTTTAGCAATCCTCAAGCACCGTCGCGCGGCCCCTTGGCACAACTGCCCTCTGCCCCGGCTCAGCACCCTTCCCTACGCTGGCCCTTGCCTTCATCTCTCGTGCAAGGAGCCGCAAAATGAAAATGAACCCTGCAGGCGCCGATCACAGTGCAGGCCGGTGAGCCCGAGATCAGTGGCGCCTTCGAACTGGCCTATCAATTCGAACCGCGCGTGCAGGGCGACGACAGACCGCTGAGCCTTTCCAGCCTGGAATACGACCCCTTCAACAAGCGCCTGCTGGCCACCACCAGCCATGAGCAGGGTGACCAGATTGGTGGCTATTTGTGGGCATTGCCACTGCCACTGCTTGAACCGGACGGGTCGGGTACACCGCTACCGTTCCTCGGGCCCGACGGCTCGCCCTTGTGGTTCGATAACAAACCGGAAGGCGTTGTAGCGTTGAATGCCCGCCAGGTAATGGTGGTCCACGATGATGACCGGGTTCAGGTTGCCGAGTCTGCGCGCGGCAAGGCCAAGCAGGCCAACGAGTTCACCTATAGCGTGATCGAATTGGGCAATCCGTAGAAATGGCCAGCACACACCGGGACATCGAATGGCGCCTTGGATGATAGCGATGATCCAATCAACCCGAATGGGTAGTCGCTTTGACAGGTGCGGCTAGCAGGGTTTGCTGCCGATAGCTTCTGCAAAACGGAGCAAGTAACCATCCGGGTCGAGCAGCAGAAAATTGCGCTGACCAAACAGTAGTTCACCGCTGCGGTACCAGTGCTCTTCAACCGGGTTTCTGAGGGGATACCCGGCCGCCTCCAGTGCCGACACCAGCGCTGAAGCGTTCGGGCATTCGATGGACAGGTTGATACCACGCCCATAAGGCGGCTCAAGAGGCCCGACCCGCCAAGGCGATTCACTGTGCCAGTCCTGTTCCAACATAAGTTGGCTGCCGCCGAAAGAAAGAAAAGCGAAATGATCTTCTGGCCGCTCGTACTCGACCTTGAAGCCGAGTATGTCGCAGTAGAAGGCAAGGCTTCGTGTGAGGTCGGAAACAATGAGTTCGGGGACCAGGGGATTGAGCTTCAGCATGTTTGATTCCTTTCAGTTTTGATCTATGAACACGTGCGACCAATGCCCTGCGTACGCCTCGTCAACGTGGGCGTCCGGCCTCGATCCACGCTTGCACCTGGCTCATGCCCAGCCGATACCTGGCACAGTTATGCAGTGTCAGGGTATCCAGTTCAGCCTGCAACAAGGGCTCAAACTGCAGCTTCTCACTGTCCGACAAGCTCAATACAGCTCAATAGAGCTCAATGGAGCTCAATGGAGCTCAATGGAGCTCATCACCCTCATCGCGAGTGATGAGTAACACGAAAATCGCGCCCTTGATCCCTCATCAAATTGACGCCGCGTGCCTGACGAGCGGGGCAGCAGCCATGCCTCGAATCTATTGGCTAGCCTCCTCCCCCCTACTTAAGATGTTACTCGTCGGATATATGCACAAAGTATTGCCAGAGTGATATCACTTGGCCATATTTGCGCTCCCATTTTTCCATGACTGTGTGACACATGAAAACAACCGTGCCCTGTCTGGCGGCAATGATGCTGCTCAGTGGGTGCAATGGAGTGCCAACGTCCTACGTCTCCGATCCCGTCTACAGCCAGGCTTTCGTGGTCACCTCAGGTGCGCCGTTGCCGATGTTGCTGATGGCCAGTGCCATCCAGTGGAACGAAGACTACGCAGTGACCGCAAAACACACTCCCTTCCTGCGCAACGTGGTCCACGAGGGCCTCGGTGATGTCGTGTTCTTCAAGCACAAGGCGCGTGAGGTACCGCATTGGCGGCAATACGTGCCAGGTGAGTCGGTGACGGCCGTCGGCTTCAACAGCCTGATGATGCCCGTACAGGGCAAGGGCCATGCCATGCCATCACTGGTACGCCTCGAAGGCACCCCGGGCAGTGTCTTCTACTCGTTGCACGACGGCCCCATGGTCAAGGGCATGTCGGGCGGGCCGGTGTTCGCCGATGACGGCCAGGTGGTGGGTATCAATGTCGCGTTCATCCCCAAGAACGAGATCGACGTGCGCGCTCGCCCGGACCTCGCCGATAAAGAGCGCGTCAGCGTGTTCATGTCGTACAGCGAGATCGACAAGGAATGGCGGCGCTTCCAGTACCTGCTGGCACGCAAGGCCAAACCGCATGCGCCTGCCGCGATCAAGGGGTTTGTGGCGGTGGCCGCCAAACCTTGAGCGGCGGCCAGGCGCTCCCGACAGGCCCGCGCCCCATGCGCAGTGCTACGCTGTGAGCGCCAGCCACACGCCTGTAAAAGGACCTGCCATGCACCTCAGCCACCGCCCTGTACAGCCCAATGACATCCCCGCCATCTGCTGCTTCCCTCAAGGCCCGGACGAACTGTTCTACATGTTCCCCAAGGCCACCTACCCGCTCACGCCCGCGCAACTGACCGACGCCATCGCCCAGCGCAACGGGTCCACGGTGGTGGAAGGCGGCGGCATGGTGCTGGCCTTCGCCAACTTCTACAAAGCCGAGCACGGCGGTGTATGCGCCCTGGGCAACGTGGTCGTGGCCCCAGCGGCCCGCGGCCATGGTGTGGCCAGCTACCTGGTCAACGCCATGGTCGAGCTGGCCCGCAAGCAGTTTGCGGCACGGGAGGTTTGGGTGTCGTGCTTCAATCACAACACGGCGGGGTTGCTGCTTTATCCACAGATGGGCTTTGTGCCGTTCGGCATCGAGGCGCGCCAGGCGCCAAATGGGGAGCGGGTGGCGTTGGTGCAGATGAGGCAAATACTTGGGTAGCTCGACACTTCTGTTAACACCCTAAGAGAGACTACACCGAACCATAACCCTCACTCGGCGTCCGATCCTGCATCCCCCGCGTTCCGAGGTTCCCCGTGTGAAAGAGATCATCGCCCGCAAGTACCGCCTGGTCGTTAAGACCATCGGTTACATCGGCTGGTCGCTGTTCTGGCTGCTGATCTGGGATGTGCTGGTCACCATCGACTTCATGCTGTTCTTCAACAGCAAGTTCACCCTGCCGCTGATTCCATTGACCTTGCTGGGTTCGGCGCTGGTGGTGCTGGTGAGCTTTCGCAACAGCAGTGCCTACAACCGCTGGTGGGAGGCGCGCACGTTGTGGGGTGCCCTGGTCAACAGTTCGCGCAGCTTTGCCCGGCAGACGCTGACCCTGATCGACGACCCGGACGATAGCCTGAACCCGGCCAAGGCCACCTTGCTGCGCCGCCATATCGCCTATGTGAACTGCCTGGCGGCGCACCTCAAGGGTGACCGTTGCCCGGATGAACTGATGGCGTTCATCCCCCCAGCGGAGTTCGAGCGGCGCAACCGCTCGAACAACTTCGCCAATGACATCCTCAGCGGCTCGGCGGCCCTGCTGGCGCGGGAGTACCAGGCCGGGCGCCTGGACAGCATCCGCCTGGCGAGGCTGGAGTCGACGCTGGTGGACCTGTCCAATGCTCAGGGCGGAATGGAGCGGATTGCCAACACACCGCTGCCCTACCCTTATGTGTATTTTCCGCGGCTGTTCATCACGCTGTTCTGCCTGATCGTGCCGGTGGGGCTGGTCGAGTCGCTGGGCTGGTTTACCCCGCTGGCCTCGACGGTGGTGGGGTTCATGCTGCTGGCCATCGAGCGCATCGGCACCGACCTGCAGAGCCCGTTCCGGTTCAGCGAGCACCAGATCCAGATGGATACCATCTGCGAGACGATCGAGCGCAACCTGGAGTCGATGCAACGGGAGGCGCAGCATGGGGAACAGGTGACCTGACGGCTGTCGGGGCCTCTTTGCAGCCCCGATCAGGCGCGCACATAGCGCTGGCGCAGCACATCACTCAACGCATCCACCAGCAACACCAGCACCAGCATCGCCAGGATCACCGTGCTGGCCTGCGCCTCCTGGAACAGGCTCAAGGTGGTATAGAGCATCTGCCCCAAGCCACCCGCCCCAACAAACCCCAGCACGCTGGCCATGCGGATGTTGTTCTCCCAGCGGTACAGGCTGTAGGCCAACAACTGCGGCCACAGGTTGGGCAAAGTGCCAAAGCAGAACGCCGCAACCTGGCTGCCACCCTGCAAACGAATGGCGGCCGCAGGCTCGGCCGGCGCGTTCTCCAGGGCCTCGGCAAACAACCGGCCCAGCACCCCGGCGGTGTGCAACGCCAGGGCCAGGGTGCCGGCATTCGGGCCAAGCCCTGCTGCCAGCACGGTGAGCGCCGCCCAGACCAGCTCGGGGATGGCCCGCAAGGCATTGAGCAGCACCCGCGCCGCAGCCTGCAGCGGCCAGCCGAACCGGCCCGCCGCCGGCAACGCCAGCAGCATCCCCAGCACCACCGCCAGCAAGGTACCCAGGCCAGACATGGCCAAGGTCTCCAAGGCGCCACGCCCCACCGCGCGCAAATGCTCGGCGGACAGGTCTGGCTGCAGGAAGCGCCGCGCATATTCGGCCATCTGCCCCAACCCGCCGTCACCTACCAGCGCCTGGAGGTCCAGCTCCAGGTAAGCGAACGAGGCCACCACCGCTGCCACAAGCGCGCCGAGCACCAGCAGGTTGATCACCCGGTTCATGCCAGCCTCGCCCGCAGGAAGCGGCTGAGCATGTCAGCAAAAGACACCAGCAACAGGAATGTCAGCAGCATGCTCGCCACTTGCGCACCGGCAAACATGCGCATCGACAGGTCGATCTGCTGCCCCAGGCCGCCGGCACCGACAAAGCCCATCACCACCGAAGCCCGCACCGCGCACTCCCAGCGGTAGACGGTGTAGGACACCACCTCCGACACGGCATTGGGCAAGATGCCGTAGAAGAAAGCCATCAGCCGGCCACTGCCCGCCTGCAACAGCGCATGGGCCGGGCGCTGGTCGACCGACTCGAAGATTTCCGCATAGACCTTGCCGAGCATGCCGCTGTAGGTAATGGCGATGGCCAGCACACCGGCCGTTGGCCCAAGCCCTACGGCACGCACGAACAGCAAGGCCCAGACGATTTCCGGCACGCTACGCAGAAAGATCAGTAGCCCGCGCACCGGCATGCGCAGCACCCGCGACAACAGCCCGGCCCGGCCGCCGCGCGAGGCCGCCCGCAACGACAAGGCGCGGCTGGCCAGCAGGCTGGCCGGCACCGCCAGCAGCAGCGCCAGGGCCATGCCGGCCGTGGCCACGGCAAGGGTCTGCAGCGTGGCCTCGAACAGCAGCAGCAAAAACTCGGCATCATGCGCCGGTGGCCAGAACGCCTGGGTGAAACTGGCGATCTGCTGACGGTTCTCGGCCTCCCACAGCACACCCGGGTTCAGCTCGCTCAACTGCACCCCCGGCCATAACACCGCCAAGGCCAGCAGGGTCAACAGCAACCGTGGCAGCGCCGCTGGGTCGCGGGTATCGGCCTTCAGCATCGCGGGATCTGTACCGTCAGCGCAGGCGTAGGCCCCGGCGTAGGCGGCGGCGCCAATTGTTCGTTGGCGTAGAGTGCCGCCAGCATCTGCGGGCTGACGGCTGCGGCGGGGCTGTCGAACACCACCTGCCCCTCACGGATACCGATCACCCGCGGGAAGTGCGCCAATGCCAGCTCTACCGCGTGCAGGCTGGCCACCAGCGTGACGCCGTTGGCCTGGGCGTGACGGTTGAGCAATGCCAGGCTGTGGTCGGCCAGCACCGGGTCCATCGCCGACACCGGCTCGTCGGTCAGCAGCAGTGCCGGCCGCTGATACAACACCCGGGCGATGCCCACCCGTTGCAACTGGCCGCCAGACAGCTGCCCGCACTGCACGAAAAGCTTGTCGGCCAGCCCCAACTCTGCCAACGCCTGGCGCACGCCCGCTACATCGGTCGGGTACAACAGGTTGAGCAAGCCACGCAAGGTGCCCCACTGCCCCAGCCGCCCCGCCAGCACCGCCGTGACCACCCGTTGGCGCGGCGGCAAGGGCGGCGCCTGGTGCACCAAGCCAACCCGCGCCCGCAACCGCTGACGCGCCCTGCCAGACAGCGCCCAGGGCAGTTCACCGAACAGCTCCAGCCGCCCGTCACTGGGCTGGATAGCGGTGGCCATCAGGTGCAGCAAGCTGGACTTGCCCGCCCCTGACGGGCCGATGATCGCAACCCGCTCGCCCTGCTCGATGCTCAGGCTCACCGCTTCAAGCGCACGCACCTGGCCGTGGCGCAGGCTGGCACCGTGCAAACGAATAGCCGTCACTTGAGCAGGCCGGCCTCACGCGCGGCTTGTTCGGTGCCCAGGTAGTTCTCAGGTTTGGTCTCGATGAAACGGCTGGCGGCCTGCAGTTCGAGAATCGCCTTGTGCTCGGGGTTGGCCGGGTCGAGGTCGAGGAATGCCTTTTTGATTTTCGCTTTGAGTGCCGGGTCCATGTTGCCGCGTACGGTCCAGTTGTAGTCGAAATAGGTGGGCGTGGTGGCGAACACCTTGACCTTGCTGGTATCGACCTTGCCGGCATCCACCAGCTTCTGCCAGACACTGGCATTGAGCACCCCAGCATCGACCTTGCCCGCCTGCACCCAGGCCGCAGTGGCGTCGTGGGCACCGGAGTAAGCCACACGGCTGAAGTAGTCCTCAGGCTTTATCTTGTCCTCTTTGAGCATGAAGTAACGCGGCATCAGGCTGCCCGAGGTGGACGATATCGACCCGAACGCGAACGACTTGCCCTTGAGGTCGGCCAGGCTCTTCACATTGGGGTTGGCGGTGATGAACTTGGACGTGAACTGCGCGTCCTGCTCACGCTGCACCAACGGCGTGGCATTGGGGTCTTTGAGGTGCACCTGGACAAAGGTGAAGCCGCCCAGCCAAGCCAGGTCGAGGCGGTCCGAGGCCAGCGACTCGACCACCGCCGGGTAGTCGGAGACTGGCACGAACTTCACCTCCATGCCCAACGTACGGGCCAGGTACTCCCCCAACGGCTTGAACTTGCGTTGCAGTTCAGTGGGTGCTTCGTCGGGGATGGCACTGACCCGCAGCGTTTCTGCGGCCTGGGCGACAACGGCACAGCAGGACAACACGAGGCCGGCGACGAGCGCCAGAGGGGGTTTGAGCATGGGCATTCTCCGGGACAGTGGCGGGGTAAGGGGCGGCTGCCACGCCGTCCGTGCAAAGTATAAGGGGCCACGGCGCAATGACCAGCTTTGCTACAATCGCGCAACAATTTGATCTGCTGAGGAACGTATGAGCGAGCCAATCCGCCTGACCCAGTACAGCCACGGTGCCGGTTGTGGCTGCAAGATCTCCCCCAAGGTGCTGGACGTGATCCTGGCCGAAAGCGGCGCCCAGGCCCTGGACCCCAAGCTCTGGGTTGGCAATGCTTCACGCGATGATGCCGCCGTGTATGCCCTGGACGAGGAACGCGGCGTGGTCTCGACCACCGACTTCTTCATGCCGATCGTCGATGACCCCTACGACTTCGGCCGTATCGCCGCCACCAACGCCATCAGCGACATCTACGCCATGGGCGGCGACCCGTTGATGGCCATCGCCATCCTCGGCTGGCCGGTCAACGTACTGCCGCCGGAGGTCGCCCGCGAAGTGATTCGCGGCGGGCGTGCGGTGTGTGCCGAAGCCGGCATCCCGCTGGCAGGCGGCCACTCCATCGATGCCCCGGAGCCGATCTTCGGCCTGGCCGTCACCGGCGTGGTCAGCAAGCGCCACCTCAAGCGCAACGACACCGCCACTGCAGGCTGCCAGCTGTACCTGACCAAGCCGCTGGGCATCGGCATCCTCACCACCGCCGAGAAACAGGCCAAGTTGCGTGAACAGGACCAGGGCCTGGCACGCGACTGGATGTGTACCCTCAACACCCCCGGCAGCCGCTTCGGCAAGCTCGACGGTGTCATGGCGATGACCGACGTCACCGGCTTCGGCCTCCTGGGCCACCTGGTAGAACTGGCTGAAGGCAGCCGCCTCACCGCCCAGCTGAACTTCGCTGCAGTCCCCCGCCTGCCGAGCGTCGAGCATTACCTGGCCGAGGGCTGCATCCCAGGCGGCACGCTGCGCAACTACGACAGCTATGGCCACAAGATCGGCGCCTTGAGCGATGAGCAAAAGCACCTGCTGTGCGACCCGCAGACCAGCGGTGGCCTGCTGGTGGCGGTCAGCCCTGAGGGTGAAGCGCAGTTTCTGGCTGTGGCCGCCGAACTGGGCCTGGCACTGGCCCCCATCGGCACCCTGGTCGAGCGACAGGGCCATGCAGTCGAGGTGCTTTGATGCGCCCCGACTGCACCGACTACCGCCAGCTGTTCTTGAACGACGTGCCGATGATGGACATGCGCGCGCCCGTCGAATTCGCCAAAGGTGCCTTCCCGGGTGTCGTCAACCTGCCCTTGATGAACGATCTGGAGCGGCAGAAGGTCGGCACCTGTTTCAAGCTGCAGGGCCAGGCCGCCGCCATCACCCTCGGCCACCAACTGGTCAGAGGCACGACCAAGCGTGAGCGCCTGCACGCCTGGGCCAGCTTTGCCCGGGCCCACCCTGACGGCTATCTGTATTGCGCGCGCGGTGGCCTGCGCTCGCAGATTGTCCAGCAGTGGCTGCGTGATGAAGCGGGTATCGACTACCCCCGCGTCAAGGGCGGCTACAAGGCCATGCGCACCTTCCTCCTCGATACCACCCAGGACGCCGTGGAGCACTGCGATTTCGTCCTGCTGGGTGGCCTTACCGGCACCGGCAAGACCGATGTGTTGCAGCAACTGAGCAACGTGCTCGACCTTGAAGGCCACGCCAACCACCGCGGTTCCAGCTTCGGCAAACGCGCCACGGCGCAACCTGCGCAGATCGACTTCGAAAATAAGCTGGCCGTCGATGTGCTGAAAAAGCGCGCACGCGGCATCGAGCAGTTCGTGCTCGAAGATGAAGGCCGTATCGTCGGCAGTTGCACGGTGCCGCTGGCGTTGTACCAAGGCATGCAGCAGTACCCGTTGGTGTGGCTGGAGGACAGCTTCGAGAACCGTGTCGAACGTATCCTGCGCGACTACGTGGTCAACCTGAGCGCCGAATTCGTCGCGCTGCACGGCGAAGAGCTGGGGCGGCGGCTGTTCGCCGAGCGCATGCTGCAGAGCCTGGCCAATATCCACAAGCGCCTGGGCGGTGAGCGATTCCAGCGGTTGTCGGCGGTCATGCGTGAAGCGCTGGACGAGCAACTGCGCTGTGGCTCGGTGGATTTGCACAGGGGTTGGATCGAAGGGTTGCTGACGGAGTATTACGACCCGATGTATGCCTATCAGCGCGATGCCAAGGCCGAGCGTATCGAGTTTGCCGGGGACGCTGTAGAGGTGCGCGAATACCTCAAGGCCCGCTCGTCGTAGGAGCGGCCTTGCCGGGGCGCCGGACCGGTCGGAAAGGGCTGCGTAGCGGCCCCAGATTTCAGCTTCGCCGCGAATATTTTGGGGCCGCTACGCGCCCCTTTCGCGACGCAAGGCCGCTCCTACACGGGCCCCAACACCCGCTCCAGCTCCGCCGCCCGGTCACGGGTCATGTCCATCACGCACGTGCCGCCTTCCAGCTGTGCCATGGTTCCGCCACTGGCCTGCACATGGAACATACAGTTGCCATCACGGTAAGCCATCCACTTGCGCTGTACATCCCGAAGGGTCTTCTGCTGCCCGGCATCCAGCTTGCCCATCAGTTGCTTGTACACCCGGTTCAGGCGCTGGTCCTGCACGTGGGTCTCGGCGTTGATGCACTCGCTCATGGCCAGGGTGCTTGAAGCCTTGTCCATGCACTGCCCATAGGCCGGCGTATAGTCGTCCGCCACAGCCAGCGGCAGCACGCAGGCCAATGCCAGGCCTGCCAGGTAATGCTTGATCATGCAAACCCTCCTTGTGAGTATCAAAATGACTGCGGTTGCTCCGGCGGCATCAGCACCTTGCCCGGCTCGAAACGCAACGACGGCATCTGCGTGGCGGCATACAACGCCACCCCCAGCGCAGCAATCAAGGCCACATCAAGCCAGCGCCAGCCAGGCATGTCGGCTGCGCTGCGGGCCTTCCAGCAATGCCAGGCCTGGCCCGCGCAAAACACTAAGATCGCCGCAAGCCACAGATAAAAGCCCGCACCAAAGCCGGTGCGTGCATTGAAGTCGTAGCTCTGGCTGTCTGGCAGGCGGTCGATGCCAAAGCTGCTGGCGGCCAGATACAGCGCGGCCAGCCCGCACCCCAACGCCATCCGACGGAACCGCTGGTGGGCAAGAATTGCCACCGCCAACAACGGGTTGGCAAACCACTGGTACAACCCGAACGGCATGCCCCAGGGCCCATACAGCAACATCTGCAAGGCCGGCATGTGGCGGCCGCCACTCATCAGCGCGCCATCGAAAAAAAGCGCGAGCAAGTACAAAAGCAGGCTGATGCTCAGGTAGAAAACGGGCAAGGGGCACACCTGGGGGAAAACGGGACAGGCTGCGACCATAACCCAGGCCCTGCCCCGCTTCCAGATCTAAGTAGGTGCCGCGAAAGGCCAACTACGGTGGTGTGATACTCGGCGAACGTTGATGCTCGCTACAACATCAAGCAACAGGTGGCTCCAGCAGCAAGCCGTAGATACCCGAGTCGGACAGCTCGCCGGCCACGCACCAACGCGCCCGCAAGGTGCCTTCGAGCACGAAGCCTTGACGCTCCAGCGTGCGTGCCGAACCCTGGTTGCGCGGGTCGATTTCGCCCTCAAGGCGGCGCATGTGCAGGGTATGGGCAAGGTAGTCGATGAAGCAGGTCAATGCCTCGTCCATGTAGCCCCTGCCCTGCACGGCGCTGGCCAGGCAGTAGCCGATTTCGCCACGGCGGGAAACGTCGTCGATATTGAACAGTTGGACCATGCCGATCAGTTCGCCGTTGTCACGGCGGTACATGCCTAGCTTGAGCTGGTCGCCATTGGCATAGGCTTCGCGGTCAGCGGCCAGTGCGCTTTCAGCCTCGGCAAGGTCTTGCCAGGGTGCATGATGCCAATAACGCATGACCTCGGGGTCGGCCATGATCGCCAGCCATTGCGCTGCATCGCCATGGCGCATCGGGCGCAATTGCAGGCGGGGGCTGTCGAGGCAGAGGTCACTGGGGAAACTGCGGGGTGGGGTCACGCCGGATCTCCTGTCCATTGCTGGGGAGATGACAGTTTAACGTCAAGCGGGGCGGCTGGGGGATGCCTTGGGTTTTTATAGTGTTTTGGGGATCATTTGGGGGTCTTGCGGTGGGGCGCAAATCGAGCGCCGCCCGCGCCGCGCGGGCGGCGCTCGATCTCAAGAGCGCTGCAGCCCTTGCGTCATGCACCTTTCAGCCATTACTCGCGCCCCGACAGGCCATTCAGGATGACCCTCTCGCGGGTACAGGCCACTCAGTAACCTCAAGCTACCTCAGCCCCGTCATCCGGCCAATGTGGCTCGTTAGCCCCTGGCGGGGTCAGCGGCGGTAGCCCATAGGCCGCGCGAGCATCGTCGCAGCTGGGGTTATGCAACCCACCCTCCCACGACGCTTCAAACTCTCTGCAAGGGCTCGAGCGGTTGGCGTAAATGGTACACGCCACCTCTTTGCCGATCTCGCCCGCAAGGCTCACGCAGCGGCAAGGCTTGGCATCGGTGCCGATCATGGCGACCCGGGTGGGGTTGATCTGCACCACCAGGTCGTCAGGCACAACGCCCCCGGCAGACTGGCATTCGCCCCAGAAGAAGGACACACGGAAGTACCCGCAGCAGGCGCCGCAGTCAAGGCAAGGGTTATATTCGGACATGAGGCCACGGAGGGAAGGTTGTTGTTATCGGGGCAGGGCCCGCTGCGCCATTTTCAATCCAACCGGGGCCGGCTGGATAGAGGGGCAATGCAAAAAAAATCGCCGCTGATCCGGGAAGCCCGAAGCCCGAAAAACAGGCGGCCAGCCCACTGGATGGCCGCCCGCCTGACCTATCGCAGGGCCTTGTAAGTGCTGGCATCCCAGTGTTGCAGGCCAAGGCCTTCTCCTGGGTCATAGCTTTCGCCGCTCACTTGGCTGAAGTGCGCCTGGGCTTCGCCGCAGTGCACCAGCCGGTCGTCCTTGCTGCCTTCGGTGAAGACGGTATACGACTCGCTACGCATGGCCTGGTATTGCTCATCGGCAGCGGCCATGGCCAGGTGATGCTGCATCAACTGTTCGTCATCCAGCGCCAGTCGCCTGTCCAAATCGACACCCCAACGGGTCAGGCAGACTTCGGCGAAATGCCGCACGATCAAACCGGGCTCAGTCAGCACTTTGCCGTCGCCCGCGCCATTGGCCGACGCATTGCCGACCAAGGTGGCATGCCGGCCCGGCATCGGATAAATGCACATGTGCGTGCCGCTCTCTACAGAGGGGATCACGCAGGCAAAACCTTTGGAGCGCTCATCCCGCGAATAGAAACCGACGTACTCTCTGACATTGCCCGCCAGTTTCACCCGTTGCGTCTGGATGTTGCCAATGCCTGGCACCGGGTCGATGGCAAAAATGTTGACCGGGATATCTCGCAGCACCGGGTCTTGCGCCATCGCATTGGCCAGCATATGGCAACTGATACCACCCCGGCTCCAGCCCACCAGGTTGACCTGGGTGGGCAGGCGCGGCTTGCGGAACATGCTGATGATCCGCTCCTGCAATTCCTGCGGGGTTGGGTGGCGGTCTCCATAGTCGTAGGTTCGCCAGAACCAGGATGCCGTTGCGGACGCATCCGGGATCGGTACGCCCGCGTCTTTGAGCCTTGTGTACGCGTCCTCGCTAAGCTTGGTGCGCTGCCAGTTACTTTCGCCCTTGATGACTTGCAGCACATGGTTCACGTTTTCGTCCCAACCGCGACCGAACAACTGGCCACTCCAGTTGAAGTAGCCGCCTGGCTCGACGAACAGGTTGTCGTCCTGAAGGTTGCCGCTACCAGGCCCATCGACTGCAATCCAATGAGCGAACTCGAACCCTTTATCGTTGCTGGCCAACGTCGAGACCAGTTCACCGTTCCAGAAATTGGGGTTTGCATCATCGAAACGGTTGGAAGCGGTACCGCAGAAATAGGCTGTGAATACACTCATTGGAATACCTGAACAGGAAGAATGAGTGCTGAAGGTATTGGCGTGCATAACGGGCAGGCAGACGGAAGGCCAACCTCCTGCCCAATGGGGGCCGCGTTGCGGCCCCGCGCGGTTTACTTGTGGGTCAGGCCGTCGGCCCTGAACATCTGGCGGATACCGCGGATCGCCTGGCGAATACGGTCCTGGTTCTCGATCAGAGCAAAGCGCACGTGGTCGTCGCCGTAATCACCAAAGCCAATACCTGGCGACACGCAGACCTTGGCCTCGGCCAGCAGCTTCTTGGAAAACTCCAGCGAGCCCAGGTGCGCATACTCCGGCGGAATCTTCGCCCAGACGTACATCGACGCCTTGGGGTTCTCGACCATCCAACCCAGCTCGTGCAAGCCCTTCACCAGCAGGTTACGGCGCTGACGGTACTGCTCGGCGATGTCCCGCACGCACTGTTGGTCACCTTCCAGCGCGGCGATGGCGGCCACCTGCAAGGGCGTGAAGGTGCCGTAGTCGTGGTAGCTCTTGATGCGTGCCAGGGCATTGACCAGCTCTGGGTTACCCACCATGAAGCCGATACGCCAGCCGGCCATGTTGTAGCTTTTGGACAAGGTGAAGAACTCCACCGCGATGTCTTTGGCCCCGGGCACCTGCATGATCGACGGCGCTTTCCAACCGTCGTAGACGATATCGGCGTAGGCCAGGTCATGCACCACCAGCACGTCATACTGCTTGGCCAGGGCCACCACCCGCTCGAAGAAGTCCAGCTCGACGCACTGCGCGGTGGGGTTGGACGGGAAGCCGAGGATCATCATCTTCGGCTTGGGGATGGACTCGCGAATGGCCCGTTCGAGCTCATTGAAAAAATCCACACCCGGCACCAGTGGCACCGAGCGCACCTGGGCACCGGCTATCACTGCACCATAGATATGGATCGGGTAGCTGGGGTTGGGTACCAGCACTGTGTCGCCCTGGTCGAGGGTGGCGAGCATCAGGTGGGCCAGGCCTTCCTTGGAGCCGATGGTGACGATGGCTTCGCTTTCCGGGTCGATGTCGACCTCGTAGCGCTCCTTGTACCAATTGGAGATGGCCCGACGCAGGCGTGGGATGCCGCGGGAGGTGGAGTAGCCGTGGGTGTCTTCGCGCTGGGCGACCTGCACCAGCTTCTCGACGATGTGCGGCGGGGTGGCGCCATCGGGGTTGCCCATGCTCAGGTCGATGATGTCTTCGCCACGGCGGCGGGCGGCCATCTTGAGCTCGGCAGTGATGTTGAAGACGTAAGGGGGGAGACGATCGATGCGCGCGAAGCGGCGCGGCAAACCTGGGTTGGCCATGGTTTCCTCTGCAGACGTAAGCGCCCGGAACCGTCCGAGCGACGTTGGCCGATATAGCGGCCTGGATCAGAAGATAGTGCCGAAACAGGATACCTGTAAAGGACAATTTCCTGTTTTATTATATTTTTTCAGATGTATTTTTTGAAAATTAGAATTTTATGTTTTCAGGGCCGGCCTCTTCGCGGGGCAAGCCCGCTCCCACAGGGTTATACACAGGCATTGGGACTTGCCCTACACCTGTGGGAGCGGGCTTGCCCCGCGAAGAGGCCGGCACAGGAGAACACCCATAAAAAAAACCCGGCACATGGCCGGGGTTTTCGTGTAACAGGCAGCGGTATCAGCGTGCGTAGGTCATCAGCACGTCCGCAGCGGTCTGGCTGTCCACCGACATCATCACGCTCAGGGCGGTAACGGTGAGGATGGAGAAGCCAAACACCTTGCGGGCCCACTTGCTGTCGTCCTCGGCCTTGTAGCCACCCCAGGCCATATACAGCCAGTACAGGCCCATGGCTGCCGCCACGGCCATGTAGCCGAGGCCGGCGTAACCGCCGAGGGTAAGCATCAGGGTCGCGAGCACGAAGGCCAGCACGTACAGCACGATTTGCTTCTTGGCAGCAAGAATGCCGCGCGCCACCGGCAGAACCGGGATGTTGGCAGCGCTGTAATCCTTGAAGCGGAAGATGGCGATCGCGAAGCTGTGCGGCATCTGCCACAGGCTGAACATCACCAGCAGGGTCACTGCAGCCAGGTCGAAGCTGTTGCTGACGGCGCAGTAGCCGATCACAGGAGGCATGGCACCGGACAGGCTGCCGACCAACGTGCCGTGCACCGATTTACGCTTCAGCCAGAGGCTGTAGAAACCGACGTAGACGATGAAACCGATCAGCGCACAGAACGCCGACAGTGGGTTGGCCTGGACATACAGCAGGCTGAAACCCGCCACCCCAAGCAGGGTGGCGTAGATCAGCGCGAGGGTCAGCGACATGCCGCCCTGGACCATGACGCGGTTCTTGGTACGTTCCATCTTGATGTCGATGTCGCGGTCGATGCAGTTGTTGAACACACAACCGGACGCCACCACCAGGGAAGTACCAACCACCACCGCCAGGAACAGGGCGAAGTCCACATGGCCCTTCGCGGCAAGGAAGAATCCGCCTGCCACGGAAAGCACGTTACCGAAAATGATCCCCGGTTTGGTGATTTGGATAAAGTGCTTAACGGACATGCAGTCTTACCTCACTTGGCCATCATTTCGATGTGGATGTTGAACATGATCCACAGCGACAGGCCGACCAGCAGTGCAATTACCATGG
>Ga0213828_1001754_pt1 | contig 17007 bp, 10 predicted proteins | sample MC6MC0897MG_FD_180664 | JGI IMG/M metagenome (GOLD analysis project Ga0213828, IMG submission 180664) | Enriched soil aggregate microbial communities from Iowa State University, Ames, United States - MC6-MC0897-MG | ecosystem: Environmental > Terrestrial > Soil > Unclassified | place: USA: Iowa... | reverse complement strand
GCAGGCGTTGGTGATGCTGGCTCGCAAACTTGCTCGGGTGGTATTCGCCTTGCTGAAAGGGCAAAGCGAATATCAGGCAAAAGTCAGTTGAGGGCTTCCCCTCAACCATAGAATCTCCCACAGGGGAATGCATTTCAAATGTGGGAGCGAGCTTGCTCGCGAAGGGGCATCACCAACACCGCCAACTGTCGGTTACAGCAGATTCCCGCCCACCGCCGGCTCAATCTGCGCCCAGTGCGAAGTGTCTTCACGATGCGCCTGCAAATACGGCAACACCGCCGCCAGTAACGGCTCTTTGAACGCCTCCTGAAAACGATGCGCCAGGCCAGGAATCAACTTCAACTGGCTGCCACGAATATGCGCCGCCAGATGGACACCGTGCATCACCGGCAACAATGGATCTGCCGTGCCATGCACCACCAGCGTCGGCACGCGCAATTGGTTGAGCAAGGCCACCCGACTTGGCTCGGCGAGGATCGCCATGATCTGGCGCTTCACACCTTCCGGGTTGAACGCTCGGTCATACGACAGCGCCGCCTGATGCAGCAAGACCTGGCGATCATCGGTAACCGCCGGGCTGCCCAGTGCCGCCAGCAGATCAGCCTGTTGCTCCAGTGCCACCTGACGATTCGGTGCACCGCGTCGCGATAAAAGTTGCACCAGCGCCGCACTCGGTGCCGGCAAACCTTCGGCACCAGAGGTGGTCATGATCAACGTCAGGCTCTCGACCCGCTGCGGCGCCATGGCCGCCATGTGCTGGGCGATCATCCCGCCCATGCTCGCGCCCAGGACGTGGAATTGCTCGATGTGCAATGCGTCCATCAAACCCAGTGCGTCATCGGCCATGTCCGTCAGGCTGTACGGTGCCGCGACCGGCAAACCGAGCTTGTAGCGCAGCACTTCGAACGTCAGATTGGCTTCCACCGGCGCCTGACGCCAGGTTGACAGGCCGACATCGCGGTTGTCATAGCGAATCACCCGAAAGCCTTGCTGACATAGCGCGACCACCACTTCGTCCGGCCAGTGGATCAACTGCCCACCCAGGCCCATGACCAGTAACAACGCAGGATCCGACGCACGACCGATGCTCTGGTAAGCCAGGCTCACCTGCGCCAGGTCGGCATGCTCGGTCGGCACGTTTACATCACAACGCGCCGCCGCCCACGACGACGATCCGAAAAAAATCGCGGCCAACAAAGCCGCGACCGATAAAAAACCCTTAGCCATGAAAAACACCGAAACGCAGAACCCCAGTAGAGCGCGAGTCTGATGAAGTTTGTACAAGTGCGCTGCCACAGTTCGATGACAGTTTGATGAAGAGTGCCGAGCGGTCGTGCGGCGATAACTATGTACCGCCATGGGTTCCCGGGTTTTCAGTTCAATGGTGGCGCCAAGAAGCGGATCCGCCGCTTCACAATTCGAGCCATCGTTGCCATGCCCGACCGTTTTTTGTCCGAACTCTTAGATCCCGGCCCGACGGCCTCATCGTCCTGGGCTCATCTGCCCGACAATCCTGACAGCGCGCTGACGCTGAGTGCCGCAAACCGATGGCGCGACAGTAGCCAGGCACTGCGTGAACTGGTCGCCGGGGTGCCGACCACTCGAGCGGCCCTCACTCGGTTGCTCGAGCAGAAGCTGGATCTGGGCGAGCCTGATATCGGTTTCCACTTTGCGGCGACCCCGCAACGTCCCGAACATTTCATGGCAATTGTGCAGGCCTGTGCCTTCGTTTTTCAGCAGCCGTTATCGGCGGACACGCTTGACCAGCAATGCCGTGTGACCGGCCTGCCCGCCAGCCATGGACTGTTTGCCCTCACGCCTCTGCAATTGCTTGAACGGCTCAAGGGTCTGGACCTGGTCAAGGTGCTGGACGAGGACTGGAATCAATATTGGCAGGCGCGGGGACCCGGTACTCCGGTATCACGGCGCGAACGCGCCAACCAACTGTATCGCCAGCATTTCGAGGCGACCGTCCTGAGCGCCGTTGCCCAGCGTCGTGTGACGGCTGAACAGCGCATTTCGCTGTTCGCGTTGATGGATGCAACCAGCCATGAGGCGACGGTCACCTGTGAACAGGTTTCGCTGGTGCTGAGCAACGGCAGCAAAGTGAAATTCCCTGCGGCCTGGGTCATCAGCTTTGCCGACCAGCCGCCATTGCACTGGCTGTACCTGCCGCTGCGCCCTGAAGCATTCAAAGGTTTTACCCAACGCAGCGACCTTGAGGCGTGGATGTCCGCTCAGTCGCTGATTCCCAGCGGTTTGCCGCAAACCGGTCTGAGCTTTGAATACGCCCGTAGAGACTTGCCACTGTCCACCGGCATGAGCGACCTGCTGACGCACTTGCGCCAGGCTCGAGTCGATGCCCTGCGTAACGGTAGCGCGGGAAAGTCCGGATTCGCCGAACACGCCAGCAACGCCCTTGATTTCGCCGACCGCGCAGATCGCCAGCGCCAAACCGCTGCCGTGTTCGGTTCCCCCGCCGTTACTGACGCCGTCATTGTCGAGGACGCTGAACAGTCGCTGTTCGGCAGTCTTTATGCCGACATTCCCTTGGCCCTGCGTCAGGCCGCTCTCAATCGCCAGCGTGATGCCCTGGAAGCGCGACTGGGTGCATCGGGCGACAGCGCCGCCCTGCAATCGATCGAGGCGTTGCAACTGACGCTGGAAACCGCCGAGCAAGCAGCAGACAACGCCGCAACAGCCCTGTTGGGGCGCACACGGCCCCTTGACCTGCTGACGTTTAATCGTCAGTTCACCGCTTTGCATCAGGCGCACAAGGCCGGCCTGCAAGCCGAAGCCGACTTGCAACGGGAGCTTGAACAGATCAGCAGCGAAGACCATCAACTGCTCAAGGTTCTGCTCGACCCTGCCACCGCCCTGCACAGCGACTGCGTCGCGGCCAGCCTGGAACTTTCAATGGGCGAACCGGCTGACGGCAGCATGAATGAGACCCTCAACGGTCCGTTTGTCATGATCCGCGCCGCTACGTTGCTCGACCCGACGTCGCCCCACAGCCTGTTGCTTTACTGGCCCGGCACTGGTGGCGGACTGCAGCACTTTGCCAATCGTCGGGCGCTGGAAAGCCAGATGTTCGCGATTACCGAGCCGGCCACCTCGCTGACCCTGCGCTTGAAAAAAATCAGTGGTGACCCACTGCATTTCGCGCTGGATCAACTGACCAGTGAGTTCGAAGTGCAGGCCGGCGAAATCCGTGCGCGCTATCCCGAGTCGACAGCGTCCTCCGAGCGCGGCAGCCAACTACAGGCCTTGGGTACACGCTTCAGGGGCCTGCTGCAGGTGCCATTACACGCCGCACGAAATCTGGCTTTTGCCCACCTGCTGGAGCAGCACCGCAGCGGCACGCTGGCTACCCGTCTGCCGGCCTGGCAACTCCAGATGTCCACTGACGAGCGCAGCCACCTGAAGGCACAGATACAGGCCTATATCGCTGCCATGCATCGCAGCCACTCGTTGCTGACGCTGGCCGTGCCGCCGCGTGATGACTTCACCCGTCAGCATCTGTACCAACGCCTGCGTAAGGACTTCTCGGTTGAGGGGACGTTCTCGGTGCTGATCGATCTGCCGGATTCAGCCAGGCTGCAAAAGCAAATGAGCGATGGCTCCACCATGACCGCCGCGTATAAGCTGGTTACGGTACCCAGCGCAACTCGCAGCAAGATACCCCTTGAAGAGCTGGCGCAGAACCTCGACAACACACCCTCCATGAGCCTGGAATCGAAGTCCTTGCGCCTGCTGTTCATGAAGGTCGAGGTCACCGCTGCCAATGACCGCACACAAGAAGCCTTGAAAAGCGGCATTACCCATGAATACCTGCGCAGGGTCCTGCCGGATCTGGACTTGCCCAAAGCCTACGAGCAAACGATCCGTGACGCCTTCATCGGCGGGCACGGCGAAGCCACATTCGTGCGCGAACATCGCCGCGAATGCCTGCTCGAACCATGGCAACTGATGCTCAAGATGCAAGGCGAATGCGCACGCCTGCAACAGCGGATCAACGACCATGAGTGGCAAATATTCAACATCGCCATTACCGCCGACACCACACAGGCCTGGAACAACGGCGCCAGGCGCATTGTGTTGTTGCCGGCCTTCCTCAGAGCCGGTGGCAAGGACACGCCCAATCAAGGTCCCGTGACGTTGTCCGGTGTAACCTTTATCCAGGAGCAGATCAGCGGGACGACCTTGCTGTATTTGCCGGACGGTCCCGACGACCAGGTTCTGCGTCGTTACGACAGCCTGGAAGACGCCCGCATCGCACTGTTCAGACTGTGCGAGCAAGACTCATGGATCAGCTATCTGTCCGGCCGGGCCCTGCAGGGTGATGTGCGCGCCCATGCACTGCGCCTCGGTCAGGCGATCGAGAAGAAAAATAACGCCATGATTGGTGTCGGCATACCGTGGCCTTCAACCACGTCATTGACCCAGCACCTGCTCAACGTCCACATGGGACGGCTGATCGAGGCGCATCGGGGCACGTCGCGCTCCAACGATGCGCTATACATGGAGCGCTATGCGCTCAAGGGACCCAGGGCCTTCAACTACTTGAAAATGGCGCTGGGATTACTGCCCCTCATCGGCACCGCGTTTGCCCTTTACGATGCCTGGAGCAGCGCCAATCAGGCCGTGGCGGCTTTTTTGCGCGGCGATGTGGGGGATGGCCTGGCGGAGGTTGAGTCCGTACTGTTGTCACTGATCGACGCGGCCATGGACCTGCTGCCGGGCGAAGCGGCGGTCTCGGCGGTGTCCCGAACGGCCCGCTCGCTGACCCGTGCCCGCCAACTGCGTACGCTGGCACGAAGTGCCGGCGCATTGCATGTGCCCAGCCGCCGTCAGGCGCAGAATCTGGCGGCGCGCTTCTCCGGCTACGAATACGAAAAGCCGATTTCGCTGTCCGGGCAGGAACCGGCCGCCGATGGGCCCTATCGCGGCATCTACCGGCATGCCGACGGCGACTTCATCCTGAGTCAGGGGCGGATCTTCGAAGTTCACCGCAGCCACAAAGCCGACGAATGGCGTCTACGCGGCACAAGTACCAAGACCTATAAACAACCCATTGCTCTGGATGAAAACGGGCAGTGGGATACCTGGTTCGGCGTCTACGGAACCGCTGTCGGCGGGTTGCCTGGTGGCGGAAATGTCGCCGGGTATCTGGTCGATACCGCTGATTCATTCTGGCCACAGGCGATCCGCCAGCGATTGCCTCGCTGGTTGGTGGCCAGTGACACGGCTCGTCATCTGCGCTTGACCCGTGAAGCCGATAACCTGGCCGATCAGCTCCAGGCCAGGGGCGTGGCGAGCGATGCCGCAATCAACCGCTATGGCAGCGCCTCGCCGCAGGACAGGCGGGCCAGGTTGCCGGCGTCCGAAGCCGCCTGTGCCGGCGATATCCAGCTGGCTACCCGACAATACGAAAAACTGGCGGAGTTGATGCCCCTGACCAAGGGCAACAAAAAACGAACCCTGCTCGAAATACAAAGCAAGTGCGCCTCGTTGCTGACCGATCGCTACTGGCGTCGCGCCTACCACCTCTCCCAAAGCAGCGTCGATGTGATCAACCGGATTGACGAGCTGATGCAGGTGCTCGACAACCTGCCGAGCAATACGCTCGTCCAGCAGTTGGAAATGCTCGAAGGCATTCGCTCATTGCGTGTCGATTACCTGCGTCAGCTCAATCAAATGGAACAGCTCAAGGCCGATGCCAATTACTGGTATGAACGCATCCGCATCAAAGCGCACAAAGAAACCAGAACAGCACTGATCGAAGACATCAACACCAAGCACAGTTATGCCAACCTGCTGTATCTGAAAACCGGGCAACGCCTGGAAATCATCAAGCGACATGGCCGAACCGACGATGTTTCCTGGTTTTACTTGAAGGAGCAGGCTCACGAGCTTCGTGCCAATGTCGATCGGGCCCTGTACACGCAATACAACCTGCGCAACAGCAATGCGAGCCGGGTTCAGCGCAGTCAGATTCTGCAGAACTGCCTTGATCTGTACACCCGCTTCCTTCGCGAGATGAAGATCTGGACCTCCACGTATCCGCAACACTTTCACCTGGAGGAAGTGCCGGCGTTGCTGAGCGGGATCGAATGGCTCGCGGAACGGGCCCGCAAAGGCATCATCGAAGAGCCCGCGCCCGTGCCGGTAGGGCAGGCGGTACCAAGCGTGTTCACCACCGCAGACAACCAACTGCTGCACGGTGCCGAGCGCTGGGAACCGACAACGCACAAACATCAATACGTTTCGACCACGCGCGGCGGCTACGAAGAAGTCTGGGAGCAAGGCAGTGATGGCAGCTACCGACTGTTGAACCCGCGAAACACAGAGCCACCGGCCCCCGCGTCAATCAGCCTGGCCGCGTTAATGGTCGATGCGCAACGGCGCCTGGATGCCCAGACGGATTACCAGATCAGGGTCGAGTCCTACGCCGAGCAGGACATGCTGCCGGTCGACCTTCAGCACATGATGGACAGCGAAGCGACCGAGCTCAATCGGCGCGCCGCCCGCATCGAGACGCTGGCAGCGCAAAACCCGATCATTGCGCAGTTGCGCAACAAGGCCAGCGAACTGACCCTTACCGGCCGGGCTCTGCGTACCCGCCAATCGCTGACCAGCCAAAGACCCACCGATGGCATGCTCGAAGACCTGATCACGCAGAAGGCCGTGGAGATCCGCAAGACCAGTCCGCTGAAAAACCTCGGCAAACGCCACGGCCGCACTGATTACCTGCAAGAGTATGAGATCTGGGATGTAACGCTGTCGCCGGCAGAGCTGCTTTGGTATGCCCACTTCCATTATCGCAGCGCGACCCGAACGTTCAGGGGGTTCGAGAAAGCCCATTTGAAACTGCCTGGTCACCGCTTCCTGACCCATGCGGACGACGTCACCCTGCCCTATGCCGATATTGGCACGCAGTCGGCGGTGCTTGTGCACTTCGAGGCGATCCTGGCTAACGAAGCGATCTAAACCCTGGCTCATCAACCACCAAAAAAGCCAGCCTCACTTATGAGGCTGGCTTTTTTTGCAGGCGTTAGGCCAACTGACTGCGCAACTGCCGCGCCGCCGCCACCATGTTGACCAATGCCGCCTCCGTCTCCGGCCATGCCCGAGTCTTCAAGCCGCAATCGGGGTTGACCCACAGTCGCTCGGCTGGAATCCGTTTGACCGCTTTGCTCATCAGCTTGACCATCTCGGCAGTGTCCGGCACCCGTGGCGAGTGGATGTCATAGACGCCGGGGCCGATGTCGTTCGGGTAGTCGAACGCCTCGAACGCATCGAGCAGCTCCATGTCCGAACGCGAGGTTTCAATGGTGATGACATCGGCGTCCATGTCGGCAATCGCCTTGATCACGTCGTTGAATTCGCTGTAGCACATGTGGGTGTGGATCTGGGTGTCGTCCTTGACACCGGATGCCGTCAGGCGGAACGCCTCGACCGCCCAGTCCAGGTATTCCTGCCATTGCGCGCGGCGCAGCGGCAAGCCTTCGCGGAACGCGGCTTCGTCGATCTGCACGATCTTGATTCCGGCGCGCTCCAGATCCACCACTTCGTCACGCAGGGCCAGCGCCAGTTGTTGCGCCTGGACTTTGCGCGAGACGTCTTCGCGGGGAAACGACCACATCAGCATGGTCACAGGGCCGGTGAGCATGCCTTTCATGACTTTGTCGGTCAGGCTCTGTGCGTAGGTGATCCAGTCCACCGTCATCGCCTGCGGACGGCTCAGGTCACCGTAAATCACTGCCGGTTTGACACAGCGCGAACCGTAGCTTTGCACCCAGCCGAACCGGGTGAACAGGTAACCATCGAGCTGTTCGGCGAAATACTCGACCATGTCATTGCGCTCGGCTTCACCATGCACCAGCACGTCCAGCCCCAGACGTTCCTGCACCTGTACGGCGTGGCGGATTTCACTGCGCATGGCGTCGTGGTAATCGTTGGCCGACAGCTTGCCCTGCCTGAACGCCTGACGTGCCAGACGGATGGAACCGGTCTGCGGGAACGAGCCAATGGTTGTGGTCGGAAACGTCGGCAATTGCAGACGCGCCTGTTGTTGGGCGATGCGTGTGGCAAACGGTGAATGACGCTGACTGTCACTGGCATTGACTGCGTTGATGCGGGCCTGCACCTGGGCTTTATGAATGCGTGGCGAGTGCGCACGGTTGCGCGCAATGGTGCGACTGGCCTCCAGCGCGGTGCGTACGTTGGCCGCTTGCGGATCATTCAGCGCATCACGCAGAACGGCGATCTCGCCGCACTTCTGCACGGCAAAGGCCAGCCAGCTTTTCAGTTCCGGATCGAGTTTGTCTTCACGCTCGACATCCACCGGGCTGTGCAGCAACGAACAGGAACTGCTGACCCACAGGTTGTCGCCGAACCGCTCCTGCGCCGGTTGCAATTGCGCCAGCGCCTGCTCCAGTTCGCAGCGCCAGACGTTGCGCCCATTGACCAGACCGACCGAGAGAATCTTGTAAGCAGGCAGACGATCAAGCACCTGCCCCAATTGCTCCGGCGCCCGCACCGCGTCGATATGCAGCCCCTGCACCGGCAGACCTACAGCCAGGCCGAGGTTGTCTTCAAGGCCACTGAAATACGTCGCTACCAACTTTTTCAACGGCGAGTACTGCAGGATGTGATAGGCGCGTTCAAAGGCATTTTTCCATGCCTGAGGCAGATCCAGGGTGAGGATCGGTTCGTCAATCTGCACCCATTCCACGCCTTGCCCGGCAAGACGAACAAGGATTTCGTTGTAGACCGGCAGCAAGCGCTCAAGCAGATCGAGCTTGTCGAAATCTTCGCCTTTCGCCTTGCCCAGCCACAGGTAAGTCAGCGGGCCGATGATCACCGGTTTGACGTTGTGGCCCAGCGTCCTGGCTTCTTCGACTTCGTCGAACAACTGCTCCCAACTCAGCTTGAACTGTTGGTCAGCGCTGAACTCCGGGACCAGATAGTGGTAGTTGGTGTCGAACCATTTGGTCAGCTCTTGCGCATATTGCGTTTGGCCGTATTCGCCGCCGCAGCAGCTGGTCGTCGCGCCTCGGGCCATGGCGAACAGGGTGTCGAGGCTCGGCTGACCATGCTCGTCGCGCACGCTGGCGAAACGCTCAGGGATCACGCCGAAGGTCAGCGAGTGGGTCAGCACCTGGTCATACCAGGCGAAGTCGCCGACCGGCACCAAATCGATGCCCGCATCCTTTTGCAATTGCCAGTGAGTTGCGCGCAGATCACGGCCGACCTTGTTCAAGGCAGCCTGGTCGAGATCGCCTTTCCAGAAGGCTTCGAGGGCTTTCTTCAGTTCGCGGTCGGCGCCAATGCGCGGGAAACCAAGGGTGTGGGCCACGGCCATGTCGAATGTGCTCCATTGAGTAAAAGATGGCGCCATTGTCGACAGCCAAGCCAACATGAGACAAACTCAACCTTTTCGTGTTGATCACAAGTTTTACTCATGGAGCCAATCGGTGCTTGAAATACGTCACCTGAAAACCCTGCACGCACTGCGCGAAGCCGACAGTCTGGTGGATGCTGCCGACCGTTTGCACCTGACCCAATCGGCGCTGTCCCACCAGTTCAAGGAACTGGAAGAGCGCATGGGCATGCAATTGTTCGTGCGCAAAACCAAACCGGTACGTTTCACCAGCGCCGGTCTGCGTCTGTTGCAACTGGCCGACGCGACACTGCCACTGCTGCGCGCCGCCGAGCGTGACATCGCTCGACTGGCCGGTGGCACCGCCGGTCGTTTGCACATGGCCATCGAATGCCACAGCTGTTTCCAGTGGCTGATGCCAACCATCGACCAGTTCCGCGATGCCTGGCCGGAGGTTGAACTCGACCTCGCTTCGGGCTTCTCTTTTGCACCGCTGCCGGCCCTGGCCCGTGGCGACCTGGATCTGGTGGTGACCTCCGACCCACTGGAAATCGCCGGCATTACCTATGTACCGCTGTTCACCTACGAAGCGATGCTGGCAGTGGCCAACCAGCATGCACTGGCAAGCAAACCGTACATCGTTCCCGAAGACTTGCTGACTGAAACATTGATCACCTACCCAGTGGAACGTGACCGTCTCGACATCTTCACGCGCTTCCTGGAACCGGCCGACATCGAGCCGGCGCAGGTGCGCACCTCAGAGCTGACGGTGATGATGATGCAACTGGTTGCCAGCGGCCGTGGTGTTTGCGGAATGCCGCACTGGGCGCTGCACGAATACAGTTCGCGCGGTTACGTGAAGGGTAAACGGCTGGGGGAAAAAGGCTTGTTTGCAACGTTGTACGCGGCGATTCGCACCGACATGCTCGATGCACCGTACATGCGTGATTTTCTCCTGACGGCCAAGGACACATCGTTCTCGACGCTGGACGGTGTCAGCGCGGTTCGCTGAACCCTGTGGGAGCGAGCTTGCTCGCGAAGGCGTCGGGTCAGTCAATCTCGTTGTTGAATGCTCTACCGCATTCGCGAGCAAGCTCGCTCCCACAAGGGCGGGGTGATATCAGAGCTTTCTCCACATATGGATCTTGTCGAAATAGTCTTCGCCCACCCGCACTGCCAGTGGTTCGAGGCCGAACTGGACGAAGCCGCAGCGCTGGTAGAGATTGAACGCGGCGTCATTGCCAGCCGTGACGGTCAATTGGATGAGTTTCAACGCCGGATGGGTTTGCGCTTCGGCAATCGCCGCCTGCACCAGTTCGAGCCCCAAACCGTGCTGACGAAAATCGGCTGATACGTACATGCCAAACAGGGTGGCCTTATGGCGGGCCTTCTCGCGAGGCTCAAACGCCAGCCCGACAATCCCGGCCAACGTGCCGGCTTCAAACGCGCCAAGCACCACATCGAGTTTGCTGGTCAGGCGCCCTTCCCACCAGCTCAACGGCATCACCGCGCGCTCACGCACGCTGGAAGTGAACGCCTGCGGATGTCGGTCGTACGCTTCGAGCATCAGTTCCCGGTAGGCCAGGGCATGGCTGGCGTCCAGCCGTTCGATCCACATGTTCACGCCGACCTGCGTTGCTCAAGCATCAGCCGCACAGCGAGGCCGCCGAGGACGAACCCCATGAAATAACGCTGCAGCGCCAGCCAAGTCGGGTTACGCACGAACCACGACGCAATGCCCGCCGCGAACAGCGCGATCAGCAAGTTGACGCAAAAACTCACGCTGATCTGGGTCAGGCCGAGCACGATGCTTTGGGTGAACACCGAGCCGTGTTCAGGGGTGATGAATTGCGGGAACACCGAAAGGTAGAACACCGCGATTTTCGGATTCAGTGCGCTGGTCAAAAAGCCCATGGTGATCAACTTGCGCGACGAGTCCGCCGGCAATTGCTGCGCTTCGAACGGCGAGCGCGCACTGGGTTTCACGGCTTGCCAGGCCAGCCACAACAGGTACAGCGCACCGGCCCATTTCAGCACTTCGTAAGCCATCGGCACGGCAAGAAACACAGCGGTCAAACCGGCCGCCGCCGCAAACAGATGCACAAAGAACCCCGCGACCACGCCAAGCAACGACGTGACCCCGGCCTTGCGCCCCTGACAGATCGAACGCGAGATCAGGTAGATCATGTTCGGCCCCGGCGTCAGTACCATCAGCAACGCGGCAGCAGCGAAGATCAGCAGGTCTTGAAGCGGGATCATGGCAATGTCCTTTGCGAGGATGATCAGGCGATGGCAGTCAGCGAGTTGCGATAAAACGGCAGGATCAACTCGCGTGTCAATGGCGCCAGATCGACTGCTGGATCAGTGGTCGGATCGACCCAGATCACCTCTTCGATTTCCGCCGCCGGAGTGACTTCACCATCAATCGTCAGTTGAAAGATGTCGGCCTGAACGAAAAATCCCGGCTCGTTGGCCGCGGGAGCGGAAAACTGCCCGAGAAATGCCGCCTGCGCAGGATTGATCTGCAAACCCAGCTCCTCTTCCAGCTCCCGCGCCAGTGCGTGCACCGGCAACTCGTGCGCTTCGATCTTGCCGCCCGGCTGCATGAACGCCGTGGTGCCGCGCTTGCGTACCAGCAAGGTTTGCCCTTGAGTGTTGAGCAACAGCGCAGCGGCAATGCGAATAGTGGAAGAAGTCGACATACGAAAAACCCTTGGCGCAAAAGCGCCAAGGATCACATGCCTGTCAACGATGTGCCAAGCCGCAGGCTCAGGTCGCTTCCTGGAAATCCATTTCCGGCGGCTGACGACGGAAACCACCGGTGAGCACGGCAAGATAAACCACGCCGATCGCCAGCCAGCTCAGACCCAGATAAACCGCCAGGTGATCGAGGCTGACCATCAGCCACAAATCCGCGACCAGACCAATGAACGGGAAGAGCAAAAACAGCACCAGCTCTCGCAGGCCTTTTTTCTCACCGCCGATCCAGTAATGAAAGATCACCGACAGGTTGACCAGACTGAACGCCAGGAAAGCGCCGAAGTTGATGAACGAAGTTGAGGTGGTCACATCGAGTTTCAGCGCCAGCAACGCCACCACGGCACAGAGCAGGATGCTATTGACCGGTGTGCCGAAGCGCGCGTGCAAGGTGCCGAAAAATGACTTGGGCAGCACGCCGTCGCGGCCCATGGCGAACAGCAGTCGCGAGCCGCTGGCCTGCGCCGACAGTCCCGAGGCGAACTGGCCGACAATCAGACCGATCAGGAAGATCGACACAAACAGATCACCGCCAATATTGCGGGCGATTTCATAGGCGGCCGAATCGACACTGTCGAACTGGAACGACGGGTGCGCGATCTGCACGAAATACGAAACACCGACGAAGATCAGTCCGCCGATCAGTGTGATCAACATGATCGCCCGTGGGATGGTGCGGCGTGGGTCGCGGGTTTCTTCGGTCAAGGTACTGACCGCATCGAAGCCGAGGAACGAATAGCAGGCAATCGCCGCGCCGCTCATGATCAGCGGCATTTGCATGTCGCCATTGAAGAACGGTTTGATCGACCACAACGGCGTGCTCGCATCGCCACCGATGTAGTGCACGCACAGCGCGACGAAAGCGATCAGCACCAAAAACTGCACCAGCATCAGCAAGGCGTTGATGCCGTTGGCCAGTTTCAGACCGATGATGTTGATCGCGCTGGTGATGCCGATAAACGCCAGCACCCAGATCCATTGCGGGATCGACGGGAACGCCGAGGCCAGATAAGCCGCGCCGATCAGCCAGATCGCCATCGGCAGAAACAGGTAATCGAGCAGCACCGCCCAACCGGCGATGAAACCGAGCTTGGGGCTGATCGCCTTGCGCACGTAGCTGTAGGCGGAACCGGCAACCGGGAACGCGGCGGCCATGCGCCCGTAGCTCATCGCGGTGAAGAACATCGCCACCAGCGCCGCCAGGTACGCGGCGGGGACCATGCCGGCGGTGGATTGGGCGAGGATGCCGAAGGTGCCGAGGACAATGATCGGCGTCATGTAGGCGATGCCGAACAGCACCACCGACCCTAATGAAAGGGTGCGTTGCAAACGAGCCATGGGCGACTTACTCCGAATGTTATTGGATTTATGGCAGAGCCGGGTTCGGCGAATGTTTTCGGGTTGGTTTTGTTGTTCTGGTGTTGTTTGAGTTTTTTGTTCGGCTTGAAATCTTTTCCCCCTCACCCCAGCCCTCTCCCCCAGGGGGTAGAGGGGGAAAGGGAGCCGATCTGCATGGGTTTCAAATCCTGAGTTCGATCTTTAATTCGCAGTTTCAAATCCTGAGTTCGATCTTGAATTCGCAGTTTCAAATCCTGAGTTCGATTCGCAGTTTCAAATCCTGAGTGCGGCTCGATATTTCAGGTCGGCGTACCTCGGACAATCAACTCGGTCAGTCCCCTCTCCCTCCGGGAGAGGGCTAGGGTGAGGGCAGCGGTCAACGGCGTGGAATCAACAATTCACGAACACCATCGCCGCGCTCCACCTCCTCCCCCGGCAACTTCAGGCGCTGGTCATCCAGATAGCGGTAATCCTTGCGCGCAATCTCTAACCGGTCGAAATCCAGCTCAACACTGAACTGCCCTTCTTCCCGTCCGGCCTCAAACAGCAACGTCCCCAGTGGATCCACCAGCGCACTGCCACCCGCGAACATCAAACCGTCATCCCCAGCCTCGACGCGATTGACCATCAACGCAAACGCCTGATTCTCCTGCGCGCGGGCCATGATCGCGGTGCGGTGAGTCGGCGCGTACGGGTCCATGTTGCCGTTGGTCACGATCAACAGTTCGGCACCCAGTTGCGCCAACGCACGGGCCGACTCCGGAAACTCGATGTCGTAGCAAATCAACAAACCGACACGCACGCCGTGCCATTCGCACGTGGCGTAACGGTCGCCCGCCTCAAACACACCGCGATCCGACGCCCACAAATGCGTCTTGCGGTATTTCAGCGCAATGCCTTCAGGGGTGATCAGCAACGTGGTGTTGTAGAAGCGACCGTTGTCGTTCTCGGCCATGCCGATCACCACGGCGATATTGCGTTCGCGCGCGGCAGCCAGCACGGCGCTGACGGTCGGGCCCTCGACAGATTCGGCGGTTTGCGCCACGGTCTCGGCCGTCGGGAAGCCCATCAAATGGGTTTCCGGGAACACGATCAGCTGCGTGTCCGGCGCACACGCGGCAATCGCTGCCAGTGCGCGTTCGAGGTTATATGCCGTGGCATTGTCACGGCCCGCCAGTTGGGCGAGTTCGACTTTCATGAGGGTTCCCTTGTTATGAGCGCCGGGCGCTGAAAGATTGCCCGGTGGCTGTCTGTGGGCCAGTATGCGCAGCAAGCGAGCGGCCAGGGAATTACGCGGCCGGGGTAACCCGATAGGGGTAGATCGATGACACTTTCGTTTGACGACATCACCTGGCACCGCGCCGTCGGGCAATTGATCGACGCGCTCGACAAGCCGAATTTCTGGGCGCAACTGGTGCGACTGCTCGACCAATACGTGCCGTTCGATAGCTGGGTGGTGCTGCTGTTCAGCGCCGATCAACACCCGCAAGTCTTCGCCGAATGCCCGGGCGCAGACGGCAACCCTGACCCGTTGTTTCAGGATTATCTGCGCGGCCTGTACCTGCTCGACCCGTTCTACATCGCCTGCCGTGAGCAAACGCGCACCGGTCTGTATCGCCTGTCCGAGGTGGCGCCGGAGCATTTCGAACTGACCGAGTATTACCAGCGATACTTTCGTCTGAATGTCGTGGCCGACGAAATCCAGTTCAATTGTCAGCTCGAAGGCGATCGCACGCTGTGTCTGTCGCTGGGCAGTGAAAAACGTTTCACTGGCGAACATATCGCCTTGCTGTCATTGATCCAGCCTTGGGTGCTGGGCCTGCTGCGCCAACGATTACCCTATGAGATCAACGAAACCGTGGCCCTCGCCGCCGCACCCGCTCAAGCAGACTGGCGCGTGCAACTGGAAGCCTCGGTGCAACAACTCAAGGGTGCGCAACTGACGGCGCGGGAACTGGATGTCGGGCGTTTGATGCTCAGCGGTTGCTCGAGTAAAGAAATCGCCCGTAAGCTGGAAATCTCCGTAGAAACCGTGAAAGTCCATAAGAAACACATGTACAGCAAGCTGGGAATCAAATCCCAGTCCGAGCTGTTTTCGATTTTTCTTCAGGCACAAAACGCCTGATCGTTTGGTGAAGTGGCTTTTTGTAGGAGTGAGCCTGCTCGCGATGGCGTCGGGTCAGTCAAATCATTTGTAGCTGATATACCGCTATCGCGAGCAGGCTCACTCCTACAAGGGAATGTGTTTATCCCTGAATCTTCGCTGATTATTCCGAGTCCGAACCAAGGAAACCGTATGAGCCTGTCACTCCTGAGCCGCTACGCCTTCTTTGCCGTCTGTGTGATATTTACCCTCGCCAGCCTGCCTTTCCTCGAACATGACTGGCTGTGGCCAATCACTGCGGTCACCGGCGTGCTGAGCCTGATCGGTCTGTTCGACCTGCTGCAAAGCCCGCACGCGGTGCGCCGCAACTACCCGATCCTCGGCAACATCCGTTACCTGGTCGAAGGCATCCGCCCGGAAATCCGCCAGTACCTGCTGGAATCCGACAGCGACGCCCTGCCCTTCTCCCGCGCGCAACGTTCGCTGGTCTATTCGCGAGCGAAAAACGAAACCGCCGACAAACCCTTCGGCACACTGATCGATGTCTATCAATCCGGTTTCGAATTCATCGGCCACTCGATGCGCCCGGCGCCACTGAGCGACCCGAGCAGTTTCCGCGTCACCGTCGGCGGCCCGCAGTGCAGCCAGCCGTACTCTGCGTCGGTGTTCAACATCTCGGCGATGAGCTTCGGCTCGCTCAGTGCCAACGCCATTCGCGCACTCAACCAAGGCGCGAAACTCGGCAACTTCGCCCACGACACCGGTGAAGGCAGCATCAGCCCGTATCACCGCGAACACGGCGGCGACCTGACCTGGGAGCTGGGCAGTGGCTACTTCGGTTGCCGCACCAGCGACGGCCGTTTCGACCCGGAACGCTTCGCTGTCCAGGCACAGAACCCGCAAGTGCGGATGATCGAAATCAAGATGAGCCAGGGCGCCAAACCCGGCCACGGCGGCATCCTGCCCAAGCACAAAGTCACCAAGGAAATCGCAGAAACCCGCGGCATCCTGATGGGCGAAGACTGCGTATCGCCGTCACGCCACAGCGCGTTTTCCACGCCGCTGGAAATGATGCATTTCATTCAGCAACTGCGTGAACTGTCTGGCGGCAAACCGGTGGGTTTCAAGTTCTGCCTCGGCCACCCGTGGGAGTTCATGGGCATTGCCAAAGCCATGCTGGAAACCGGCATTCTTCCGGACTTCATTGTCGTCGATGGCAAGGAAGGCGGCACCGGCGCCGCACCGGTCGAGTTCACCGACCACATCGGCGTGCCAATGCGCGAAGGCCTGTTGTTCGTGCACAACACCTTGGTCGGCCTGAACCTGCGCGACAAGATCAAACTCGGCGCCAGCGGCAAGATCGTCAGCGCCTTCGACATCGCCAGCGTACTGGCCATCGGTGCCGACTGGGCCAACTCCGCAC
>Ga0213828_1001750_pt1 | contig 17023 bp, 12 predicted proteins | sample MC6MC0897MG_FD_180664 | JGI IMG/M metagenome (GOLD analysis project Ga0213828, IMG submission 180664) | Enriched soil aggregate microbial communities from Iowa State University, Ames, United States - MC6-MC0897-MG | ecosystem: Environmental > Terrestrial > Soil > Unclassified | place: USA: Iowa... | reverse complement strand
CGACCTGATCAAGCCCGCCGTCGTGGTGGAGCGCGATGCGCAGAAGATCGGCATCGTCGGCCTGACCATCGCCAGCAAGACCAAGGAATCGTCGAGCCCCAACGCGGACACGACGTTCACGGACGAAGCCGTGGCCGCGCAGGCGCAGATCGACGCCCTGCGCGCCAATGGCGTCAACAAGGTCATCCTGCTCAGCCACATCGGCTACGGCTACGACAAGGAAGTGATCGCCAAACTGAGCGGCATCGATGTGGTGGTGGGCGGCGATTCGCACACGCTGCTGGGTCCCGACTCGATGAAGACGATGGCCGTGGGCACGCCGGGCGGCGCCTATCCCACCCGTCTGGCCGACAAGGACGGCAAGCCGGTCTGCCTGGTGCAGGCCTGGGAATACTCGCAAGTCGTGGGCGAACTGAAGGTCAGCTTCGACGCCAACGGCGACGTGACGAACTGCGCCGGCACGCCCCACGTGCTGAGCGGCGCCGACTACCGCGTCAAGTCGGGCAGCGCCCTGGTCGCGGCCTCCGATGCCGATCGCGCCGCCTTCAAGGCCGGCGTCTCGGCCAGCGGCTTCCTGCGCGAGCAGACGCCGGACGCCGCCGCGCTGTCGGTGTTGCAACCGTTCAAGGCCAAGATCGACATCTTCAGCAAGACCAACGTCGCCCAAGTGCCGCTGGAACTGTGCTTCCGCCGCATTCCGGGTCCCACGCCGACCAGCAACGCGGCCAGCCCCGCATGCGAGAGCGAAGGCAACGTGGCCCTGCGCGGCGGCGACATCCAGCAGTTGGTGGCGCAAGCCTATCTGGACGTGGCCAATGCCGAATACGGCGGCGCCGACATGACCCTGCAAAGCGGTGGCGGTGTGCGCCGCGCGCTGAACGGCACCGTGACGGCGGCCGACGTGATCGCCGTCGTGCCGTTCGGCAACATGCTGTGGCGCCTGGATCTGACCGCCAACGAGGTCAAGTCCATGATCGAGGATGGCCTGGACGCGACGTACAAGCCGGGCGGCAAGGACGGTCCTTACCCCTACGCGGCCGGCCTGCGTTGGGATGTGACCGCGTCCAACGCCAAGGGCGGCCGCGCCAGCAACTTCCAGTACCTGGACCAGGCCACCAGCACGTGGCTGCCGCTGGACAACGCGCGTACCTATCGCCTGTTCGTGCTGAGCTTCAATGCCACCGGCGGCGACGGCTACACGACGCTGGCCAACGTGCCGGCCGAGCGCCGTTCCGACATCGGTGTGCTGGACGCGGATGTGTTCCAGGCCTACATCGACATGCAGGTGAAGGATTCGGGCACCGGCCTGCCTGTCTTGAACCGCATCGACAACGACCGGTACAGCACGCACAACTGGCAGCAGTAATCGTCAATCCGGCAGGCCGGAACGCCGGTCCTGCCGTGCCGTTGGCGGGTCCCCGATGCGGGGGCCCGCCTTCGCGCGTCCTGAATACGCGCTCGGCCTCGCGCTAGCCGCGAGGCCCGTCGCTCAACCGTATTCCAACTGATAGAAATGCTGGCTGGCGATCAGCGTGGCGCCGCACGACGTGCGCATGCCTTCCAGCGCGGTGAGGCGGTCCGAGCCGACGTTCTGCACGCCTTCGACGATGGTGTGGGTGTCGCCGCATTTGGGGCAGGTGACGCGATCGCCGACGCGGGCCATCGGCTGCCCGAAGATGACGACGGTTTCGTCGCCGGTCACGACGACGCCGCCGTGCGACGTTTTATCGCCCTTGCGGATGACGGAGCGTTGGGACATGGTGCGCGCCAAGTATGTGTTTACAAATACGTGCCGTCCGGCGCCAGCCGTGCCGGGCCCACCACGAAAGTGCCGTCCGGCGCCATGCGCACGGGACCGCCGCCGCCTTTGTAGCTGCCGTCGGGGGCGCGTTGCGGCGTGCCGGCCACGTAGGTGCCGTCCGGGGCGCGGGTGATCGGACCTTCTCCACCGACGATGGTGCCGTCGGGCGCGCGGCGCGGGGTGCCGGCGATGAAGTGCCCGTCGGGCAACATGCGGATCGATTTCGTCGTCATGAGTGCTCCTTGATCGGAGCGCAAATCATAGCGAAGCATCGTGATGCGCCTTGTAATAGGACGTGTCATCTTTGAACGTCCTGCGTAAACGGTTGTGGGATGATTTGCGCCTACTTACATATGCTCCGCGCCCATGACCGACATCAACGCCCTGTTGCTTCCGATTCCCGGCGACGCGCCTTGCGGCGTCGACCTGGTGTTTTCGCCCGAGTTCGACGCGATCCGCGAGGCGCGCCGGCATGACGATCCCCAACTCGACCAAGGCGATTGGGTCATCGACCTGAAAGAGGCCGACTGGCCCGAGGTGGCGCGCATCTGCTCCACGGTGCTGCGTGAGCGCAGCAAGGACATCCGCATCGCGTCATGGCTCGCGGAAGCCTGGGCCAAGACGCGCGGGTTTGCGGGGCTGCGTGACGGCTATCTGCTCATCGACGGGCTGTGCCGCGATTATTGGGAAGGCCTGCATCCCGTGCCGGAAGACGGCGACGTGCAGCAGCGCGTGGGCAATCTGGCGTGGCTGCTGTCGCGATCGCAGCAGCTGATCGGCGAGATTCCGCTGACCCAGGCCGATGGCGCGCGCTACGGCGCGGTGCTGTGGGAGGCGGCGAGCCAACTCGCGAATGCCGTCAAGCGTACGCCGGATAACGCCAATGAATTGACGCGCGGAAAGCTGACGCTGGACCGCTTCGATGCCGCGCGGCGCGATACGCCGCCGTCGTTCTATTCCGAGCTGGACACGCAGCTCGAAGGTTGCTCGCAGGCGCTGGCGCAACTGGAGCGCACGCTGGACGAGCGCCTGGGCGACGAAAGCCCGGCGTTCTCCCGTGTGCGCGAGTCGCTGCGCAATGTCACGGAACTGGTGCACCGCTTTGCGCGCGACGCGGGCCTGCTGGTCCGTGCCGACCTGGCGGCCGCGCCGCCGCCCGCGTCGTCCGCACCCGCCGTTCCCGTTCGAGTGGAGCCCACCTTGCCCCCCGCCGATCACTTTCCCGCTGTCGATACGCCCGCGCATGGCGCGCCGCCGGCCGCCGTGCGCGGTCCGATCCAGACCCGCGAACAGGCGCTGGCGCAACTGCGCGAGGTGGCCGATTTCTTTCGCCGCACCGAGCCGCACAGCCCGGTCGCCTATCTGGCAGACAAGGCCGCAAGCTGGGGCGAGATGTCGTTGCACCTGTGGCTGCGCACGGTGGTCAAGAACGACGAGACCCTCTCGGGCCTGGAAGAACTGCTTGGCATCAAGAAGGCCGGCGAGGGCAGCTGAGGCGGCCCTCGGCGCGCGGCCTCAGCGCGCCGCGCGGAATTCGATCCGCCGGTTCTTGGCGCGGCCTTCGGGCGTGGCGTTCGTGGCCACCGGCTGATCCGGGCCGGCGCCCATCGCCTCAAAACGCGATGCCGGCAAACCCTTATCGACCAGATAGTCCCGCACCGCGTCCGCGCGCGCCTGGCTGAGCGCCAGGTTGGTGCTGCGGCTGCCGGAACTGTCGGTGTGGCCGATGATCTGGATCTTGTCGGCACGCAGCTTCGGCACGGCATCGGCCACCCGGTCCAGCAGCTCGCGGCCGCGTGCGGTCAGGCGCGTGCTGCCCGTCTCGAACTCCACCACGCGATTGCTGAGCAGGTTGTCCAGCACGTCCTGCTCGTCCTTGTCCGCCGACACGCGCAGGCCGTTGACGATCTTGTAGGTGGGATTGAGCGAGGTGGCGAAGGTGCTGGCGATCTGCTGGCGCGAGGCTTCGTTGTCCACCTCGCCGCGCAGCCGGATCTGAGTGCCGTCGATTTCCAGCTGTCCGCGGTTGATCTGCTTGAGCGGACTGTCCAGCAGCTTGCCGACGTGTTGCGACCAGTTCGGCGGGGCGACGACGCCGCCTACGTCGATGCGGTCGATCACATTGCCTACGCCATACACCTTTTGCAGCCGTTGCAGCACGTCGGCCTTGGTGGCTTCGTCCGGCACCGCGCCGCTTGCGACCACCTGGCCGGGTTGGGGGATGACGTTGGCGGGAACGACCGTCGCCGCGTCCTGGGCATGCGCCGCCCAGGAGCAGGCCGCGGCCAGGAGCAGAGTGAGTGTGCGCATGTCCTAGGCTCCGATGAAGACTTCGCGGTAGGTCTCCAGCGCCTGGCGCAGGGACAGCCGCTGTTGATCCAGATAGCTCGACAGCTTGGCCAGGCCGTGGCTGGCGCTGACGTGGTCGCGCACCCAGGGGGCGGCGTCCAGCATGATGTAGTGCTGCGACAGCGTCTGCGGCGTCGACAGCAGGGTGGCCAGCGTCTGCGGTGACGCGCCGCGAAACCCCACCACCAGCCGGTGCTTGCCCGCGATATGGCCGATGAACATGGCGATCTCGAAGTCGGCGCGGTTCAGGAAGGGCGCGATCAGCGTCATCCAGTACGTTGCCACCAGATTGATGTAGAGCGGGTCGTCGGGCAGCGGCAGCGCCAGTCCGGTGTCCAGCTGCGACGAGCCGCTGGACATGACCGGCGTGAGCAGGATGCCCAGCGCCAGCACGATGTCGTGCATGTTGGCGGCGTGGCCGTTGCTGCGCAGCATCGCTTCCACGCGCTCGAGCGTCTGCAGGTCGATGAAGGCGTCAAAGCCGTCGTCGGCGGCGGTGCGGATTTCGCCTTCCAGGCCGTTCAGCGTCTGCAACGCGTCGGCGGGGTCGCCTTCCTGCATGAGCTGCGACGCGGCAGCCCCCATGCGGTTCCACATCCGGCTGAAGGCCAGCGGACTGCGCGCAATGAAGTCCAGCGGGCGCGATACCTCGACCGAGGTCGCGCTGATGAACGGGAAGCGCCGTCCGGACTGGTCGCGGCTGGGCTGCAGATGGCCCGCGATGGCCAGCTTGCCGCGCGAACCCAGCACCGCGAAGGGCACCGGCTGCGCCTCGTCGTACAGCGTCTTCCAATGCGGATCCTGCGCCAGGATCTCCATGGTGTTGGCGACCCAGGCGTCCAGCGTCGCCATCAGCTGCGGGTGCGAGGTGTTCTTCACGAAGTCGCCACGCGACGGAATCTTGCCGAAGTAGGCCGTGCGGAAAATGGGGGACTGCGGATTGCTCATTGCTGCACTCCGGCAGCCGTCGAGGCGACGGAAGGTTGAGGGGAGGAGCCCGCGACCGTGGCGGGCAGACGCAGGTTGCGCAGGCCCTGGCTGCCGGGCTCGGCGCCGCCTGCGCTGGCCGCCTGGGTATTGCTGATGATGCGCAGGCGGACCGGGACGGTGATGTTGGACTTGGTCCAGCTCATCTCGAAGCTGCCGTCCTGGTTGGGCTTGCGCTGGGCGCCCGAGATCAGGCGTTCCAGGCCGAAGCGGCCGGGCTCGTTCACGATCTCGACCACCGTGCCGTCAAAGGCGGTGGCGGTGATGCGCGCGCCGGGTGCGCCCTGCGCGTTGGGCCACACGAAGTTCACCCATTGCGGCGGCGTGTTGCGGTAACGCAGTTGCTGGCCGTCGATCTCGATCGTGTACTCGGTGACGCCGCCCGCGGGCTTGGGCTGGATCTGGAACAGCGTCTGCGGCTGGCTGGCCGCGCCTGATCCGGCCGCGCCGCCCGACAGCGGCGCCACCCATTGCGCGAAGTTCGCGGTGAACGACGGCTGCAGGTCGATGCCCATGTCGCCCCACGTGCGGGCCGTGAGGATGTCGCCGCGGCGCACGGTGAGCGGGCCCAAGGTCTCATTGACGTACTTGGCGATGCTGCCCTGCGGACCGAAGACCTGCGCGATCTCTTCGCTGCTGGCCTCGATGCCGGCCTTGGTCGAGAACGGATACTTGTCGGCCAGGTTCTGCGTGAAGCCCTGATAGACCTGCGCGTTCCAGACCTTGTTCAGCTCGGTCTGCGCGGGCTGCATGGCGACGGCGTAGCCCTGGATCAGCGGCCGCACCAGCAGCGGGCGCAGCGTCTCGCGCTGTGCCGGCGTCAGGCCGGCAAGCATCTGCTCGTCCACCAGCTTGAGCGCGTCCGCCAGTTCGGAGTCCTTGCCTTCCAGCGTCTGGCGCATCAGCAGCAGGGCGCCCGGGCCGGGATCGCCCTGGTTGTTGATCAGGTTGAAGCGCGTCCGGATCTTGGACAGGGCGTTCATGTAATTGCCCAGCAGCGACTGGTTGTCGCGTTGGACCACCAGGCGCGCCACGTCGGAGAACTCGCGGCCCACCGGACCCATCGGGATCTGCTCGCCGCCGGGCGCCGCCTCGGCCGGCTTGGGCTGGCCCTGGCGCAGGATCACGCGCTTGAACCAGGCGACGACGCCCGTCTGCGCCTGCGTGATGCCGGTGTTGATCAGCGACGGGTTGTCCCACGAGGTCTGTTCGTACGTGGTGTTGATGAGCTTGACCAGCGGCGAGTTCTGCGGATCGCCCAGGCGGTTCATGCCTTGCACCGCCTGATCGAAGCTGGTGAAGGGCTTGATGGTGACCCCGCGCAGCATCTTCTGCCATTCCTGCGCGTACTCGGTCTTGTACATCGTGGCCAGGCTCTTCTGGATCTGCTCGGGGCTGCCTTCCAGCGTGAGATCGTCGCGCGCGTTCACGCCCAGCACCCAGTCGCTGGTCTGCACCTCGCGGCGCGCGGCTTCGCCGATGGCCGGCTCGATGTATTGCTCCCAGGCCTCGCGCGTGAACGTGCCCGGCACGGCGTAGCTGCCCGCCACGACCGCGGCATCGGCCTCGCCCATGATGCGGGCGACGGTCATCGCGGGGAAGCGCGTGGCGGCGCGCGCCTTCAGCGTGGCATAGGCGCGCTCGCGCGCCGGCATGCCCTGCATCACGCTGCGCAGGTTGCCGCGCGTGCGTTCCACCATGGCCAGATTGGTTTCAATCTGCGGCCAGTCCGCATCGGCGGCACGCGCCACGTAGAACGAGATCAGGCGCTCGGCGCTGCGGATCAGCTGGTCGCGCGGCATCGCGCCCCGGTTGGTTTCCAGCCATCCGCGCCAGAATCGGGTGATCTGGTCGGATAGATGCGTGGGATCCACGTGTTCGCGGTTTGCCATCATCAGGTACGTCTTGAGCGCGTTGTAGGCGTCGTCGACGTTGGTGGGCGAGGCGTCCTGGAACAGCGTGTTGCCGGCATTGGCGCTCACCGGCTGAGCCTGCGGCGGCGCCGTACGCGGCGCGCCGCCCGCGGCCGCCTGCGACACGTCCACGCGGCCCAGATAGTCTTCCAGGCTGGCCTTGACCGGCACCAGCATGAACTGGCGCAGACCGTTGTAGTACTCGGCCAGCAGGCGCTGCTTGAGCACGTCGCCCTGGTACAGACCCAGCCCCAGCGACAGCGGCCGGCTCGTTGAATAGCGGTCCAGCTGCTCGATGCGATCCTGCAGGATCTCCATGGCTTCCAGGCGGCTCTGCAGATCGGTGCGTTCGCTTTGCAGGCGCACCACCTTGTCCAGATCCGCCTGCACATTGCTCGCCAGTTGCCGGTTGCCCAGATACGACCAGCTCCAGCCGCCCAGCACCAATCCCAGCGCCAGCACCAGGCCGAAGAAGGTCAGGTAGCGCATGCGGACCTTGTTGGGGCTGGCGTGCTGGCGCACCAGCTTCTTGTCGGCAAAGATGACGTTGGAAAACAGGTCGCGCAGGAAGAATCCGTTGTGCGACGTCACGCTGCGCGCCGCTTCGCGCGAGGCCGGCCGCAAGCCGAAGCGCGCCGCGAGCTTGTCGGTGGAGGTGCTGCGCGACGCGCCTTCCTGCAATGCGCTGGTGAAGTAGAAGCCCCGGAATACCGGCTTGTACTGGAACGGGTTCGTCTCGAACAGCGTGGACAGGAAGGTGCGCAGCGCCGGCTTGATGCCCGCGAACTCCAGCGGGAAGGTCAATAGCCCCGGCGGCAGGGCCGCATTGCGGCGCAGCGAGATCTGGGCCGTGCCCATTTCCTTCAGGCCTTCATACAGCTCGTCGAAGCGCTCGTCGAACAGCGTCAGCACGTCGCGGCTTTCGTCCGCGCCGTACGGCAGCGTCGCGCCCCAGACCCGGTCACGCTCGCGCGCGTCGGCATCGGCGAAGAATTCGGAAAAGCCCGCGATCAGGTCAGCCTTCGTGAAGATCACATAGACCGGCGCAAACACTTCCAGCCGGTCGGTCAGTTCCTGCACGCGCTGGCGCAGGTTCTTGGCCAGGTTGATGGCAAATTCGGGGCCCGCGTCTGTCAGCTCGCTGATGCTGGCCGCCACGATGATGCCGTTGATCGGCGCCTTGGGGCGATGGCGCTTGAGCAGGTCCAGAAAGCTCATCCACTCGTTGCGGTCTTCTTCGTGCACCGAGTAGCGGCCGGCGGTGTCCAGCAGGATGCCTTCGGTGGTGAAGAACCAGTCGCAGTTGCGGGTGCCGCCCACGCCGCGCACGGCGGCGCCGTTCTTGTCGGCAAACGGAAACTGCAGTCCCGAATTGATGACGGCGCTGCTCTTGCCCGCCGCGGGGTTGCCGATGACGATGTACCAGGGCAGTTCGTACAGCGCCTCGTTGCCGGAGGTCTGGCCGATCTTGGAGGTCTTGATGGTGCGGACCGCCTGCGTCAGGCGGGTGCGCAGCGCCTCGATTTCGCTGCGGTTGGCGGCAGGGCTGGCGGCCGCGCCCGTCTGCACCTGCTGTTCCAGCATGTCGCCCAACTGCTGGTTGGCCCGCCGCGTGCGGCGCCGGCGCCAGAGATAGACGCAGAGCCACAGAAGCAGCAGCACGCCCAGCGCCGCGCCGGCCCAGGTCATGGCGATCTGCATCGTGTCGGCGAACAGGAACAGGAAAACGATCAGCGCGATCAGGCCGATGAGCATGAAGGTGCGTGGGTTGGCGAATACGCGTCCACTCCAATAGCGCACGTCGCTCATGGCGCTGGAAAATCGAGAAAGCAATCCTGATGGGCTACGCATGGTTTTCGCTTTTGTTTTGGGTCAGGCGGTGGCGCTGGCGGCCGGTCGGGAGACCAGCGCGGCGGCGCGCAATGCGGGGTCTTGCAGGGTAAGGGTCAGCACGGGCTGGTCGAATTGCACGCACGTTTCGCAGGCCACGGCCAGCGTCAGCAGCGAAGCCGCCGCGCCCGTGTGGCCGCAAGTCATGCCGACGGCCTGGCAGTCCTTTGCGGCATCCAGATGGTCGAACACCTGCGATGCCACGTTCAGCGGTTCAAGCGGACGGGCGCCGCGGTGATCGCCATCGCTGACGATGTGGCCGACGGCGCCGGGCTCCACGGCGGCGGCTTGCAGCAGGTCGCGCGCCAGGTCCGCCAGCGGCGCTTCGGCCAGGGCGCCGCGCGCGTCGGCTGATTTCTGCCGTTGCAGCAGCGGCGACAGCGTGACGTGGAATTCGGCCTGCGCATCGGGCGGCGCCAGCAGCAGGCCGGCGGCGGCTTCGCCCGGGACACGGCCCTGCGGATTGGCGTGCGTCAGCAACGTGGCCAGGCTGTCCCAATGGGCGACCTGCTCGGCGTCGATATAACCATCGCCGGCCAGCACGATGCGCCATTGCGGTTCGGCGCGGGCATTAGCTGACTCGGCGGCGGGCTCGGCGGCGATCTGGCGCAGCAGGTGGTCGGTGGCCATGCCGTCGCGCGCGGGATGTTCGGTGGTGAGGATGCGCGCATCGGGCCATGCCCCCGCAGCCGACCGCACTGCCGCGAGCGCGCGGTGGCGCGCCGCTTCGGACCACGCCGCCGGCACGACCACGTCGAGGTGCAGGCGGGGCCAGTCCGCTTCGCGCGCGGGCACGTCCAACTCGGTTGCGCGCGCGTGCGCTTCATGCGTCAGCACCTGTGCGACATCGGCCAGCATGGCCGTCACACGCAACGTGGCGGCGGCCAAGGCGTCAGCGGGCGCGCCCCGGTCCCGCGCGGCGGCATACAGCGCCATGTCGTCCATGCCGGCCACGCGCGCGGCGAAAATCGGATAGCCCTGCGGCGTCTTCAGTTCCGCATCGAGTTCGGGCCGCTTCTGCTCGGCCAGCGCTTCGGCGATCGCCGCGACATTCTCGCCCGGCGCGGCGCGCGCGGCGGCCGCGATCAGCCGTAGCGCAGCGGGCCGGGCCGGCGCGTCGGATTGCGCTTCCGTCTGCGCCTGTGCGGGCGCCGCCTTGGGCGCGCGGGCAGCACGCACCATGCGCGCCCCGATCCAGATCGCGGCCAGGATGGCCAGCGGCAACGCAAACAGGTACAGCCCGATGTCCACGCCGGTGGGCAGCGTGCGCGACTCCTGCCACCAGATGATGACGGCCAGCCACACCACGGCGAACAGCGCCAGCACGAGCCCGCCTTTCTTCAGCACGCGAATCATTGTTTCGCGGCCTCCCGTGCGCGTTGCATGACGCCGGGGCGGCGCAGCTCCACGTGGCCGAAGTCCATCATCTTCCAGCGTCCGCCCCAGGTCAGGCCGACGAGCTCGGCGGTCTCGCCGAACAGCTCATAGCCGCGCATGGCCCAGGGGTCTTTTTCCGAAATCACGATCTTGCCGTCGCGATAGAACGCGCTGTCCGCGGCCAGACCGAACTGGTGATAGCTCTGGAAGGCGCCGGCGTTCGTCACGTGCGACCCCATGCCTGCCAGTTCATCCTGCCGCTCGGGACTGCGGTAGCCCTCGATCAGGGTCATTTCATAGCCGTGCTGTTCGCGCATGATGCGATACGCCAGCAACAGCCGCTGGCGGAAATCGGCATCCAGCAGATCCCAGTTGCGGCTTGCGCCGCCCAGCTTCGGACGCACCTGTTCGACTTCGCGGGTGGTGAATGCTTCAGGGGGCAGGGCGGCGGGCGGAACCAGTCTTTCGCCCTCCAGCAATGCCTGGATTCGGCGGTCTGGACCGCTGGTTGAGGCGCTGTAAACGAATGTGTGATTGTGTCGCATCAAGAAAGCAAACAGTGACGGAAGCAATACAACTGTCAGCCCGATTGCGACCTGCCACCGATACCTTCCAACCCATTCGAACGAGGCGCCGAACCCTTTTCTTATCGCGCCGGCCGTGCCGCCCACGGCGCCGCCGGCCTGGTTGGCGCCACGCGTCGCACCCCGTGCCACGCCCGCTACGCAGGCGCGCATCCCCCGCACGGCGCCTTGGCGCAGTGCGGGAAAAAACAGGAGAGCGGAGACGCCCACCGCCAGCAAGAAATACAGGGGCAGAAGCAGCAACAAGGCAGGTCCCTCATGTGAAGGCGTAATCTTTTGTTTTATCCGCGCATGAGGCAAGCGATCCGGCGTTGCAAACCGCGTCGGAGGCTTAGAAATCGTAACAAGAATCGGTGTCTGAAAGGGGTCGATCAGGTATTCTCGGCGGGCTTGGTTACAGGGGGGCTGCACACGCCTCCTGCTGACACGGGAACCCGCATGGCAGAAGAGAAAGAACAAGCTCGCCCTACGATGACCGCGCCGAGTCTGCTGATGACCTCGACTGCCGCGCGTGGCGAGGCCGACTCGCCGCGAATCCTGGCCGCATTGGAAGGACGCGCGCCGGAAGCCGAGATCAAACACATGGCAACGCCGCGACGTTCGCGCGCGCGGCGCTGGGCCGCGCTGTTACTGGTGCTGTTGTTGTTGGCGGGCGGCCTCGTCTGGGTAATACATGAAGACGACGCTGCGCCGATGATGGCGCGGGCACCGGCGCAGGCGCCTGCCGCCGCGCCTGCGCTTGCGAACGCGTCTGCAAATGCGCCGGTGCCCACGCCGTCAACTCCGCAGCAAGCCGCACTGTCGCCGTCGCCGGATTCGGGCAGCAACCCGCTCGGCACTTTGGAAAAAACACCCGACGTCGCCACGATCATTGATGAGTCGCCGCCTGCGCGCGACGCAGACCTGGGCCGCGGCGAGCCCGAACCGCTTGGTGAGCCGGCCAATCCCTTGTCCATGCTGGCGATGACGCCATCATCTGCGCCCGCCGCCACGTCTTCGCTCGCAACCGCGGCGGCGCCGGGTCCCACGCGGCAGGCCGCGGAGCGGCTAGCGCAACGCGACGGTGCGTCGGGCGCCGCTGCGTCGGGCGCCGCGGCGCCTCGCGCGGTGAAGTCCGCGCCCGCCGCTCCGCGCAAAAGCGCCAAGACCGCCGATAAGGATGCCGCGCTGTTGTCGGCGCTGATGGACTACGGGTTGCCGCCGGCATCACCGCCCGGCACGCGTGTCTACAAGTCCGACGGCGTGTTCATCCGCGAGATGCCGGGTTCGCCGTTGTCCGAGCGGTTGAAGGAATGCCGCCGTTTGAGCTTCATCGCAGGCGAACAATGCCGCCTGCGCGTATGCGCGGGTCAATGGGGCACCGCTCCGGAATGCCCGACCCCGCAGGCCAATATCGAACCTTGAATTCTTGCCGGCTCGACGATGCCGGCGCCGCCCACGTTCCCATGAGGTTTTTCTTCCATGGCTGTCAACGCTAGCAACGGCAGTTTCAGCGCCGAGTCCCGTCTTTTCCGGCTTGATGGCGAGGGCGCGATGTCGTCCCTGCAGGTCGAAGGCTGGGTCGCGCGCGAAGGCCTGTCCACGCTGAGCGAAATGCGCGTGGTGGCCCTGGCCGAAGATGCCGCGCTGGATCTGAACGACATGGTGTCGCGGCCCGCCACGCTGTGGACCACGCGCGCCGACGGCACCGAGGCCGGCCGCAGCGGCGTGGTGCGCGCCGCCGAGATGCTGGGCGGCAATGCGGGCATGGCCCGGTATCGCCTGACGCTCGCACCCTGGCTGTGGCTTGCCACGCAGCGGCGCGACAGCCGCATCTACGAGAACCAGCCGGTGCTGGACATCGTGCGCCATGTGCTGGACAGCTACGAGGGCTACACCTACAAGGTGGCTTCCGATGTGGAGGACCACCTGGCCGGCCTGCCGGCGCGGCCCTACACCACGCAGTACCGTGAAACCGATTACGCCTTTCTGTCGCGCCTGCTCGCGGAAGCCGGCCTGGGTTGGACCACCGTCGAAGACGACAGCGCACCGTCGCGCCACGCGGTGCTGATCTTCGCCGACAGCCGCGGTCTGGCCGAAGACGCGGAATCGGCGGGTGCGGGCGTACGGTTCCAGCGCGCCCATGCAAGCGAATCGCGCGACGGCGTGCAGGCCATCGCGCGCCGCATGCGCCGCACCGTGGAGAAAGTGACGGTGCTGGCCTGGCATGAAAGCGGCAAGCACGCCACCACCGGGCAGGCCTTGGCCGGTCCCGCCGATGACGCCGGGGACGAACGGGCGCTGGAATGGTTCGAGCCGCTGGGACACGGCGGGCTGCTGAACCAGGCGCACGCGCAGTTTCAGGCGAACCTGCTGATGCAGGCCGCGCAGGCCAGCGCCGAGACCTTTGTCGGCCGCGGCACGGTGCGCACCTTCCGCTCGGGCACGCGGTTCACGTTGCAGGAGATGTCGCCGCTGGGGCCTTCTGGCGAGGCCGGGTTTGAGCCGAACTTCGCACTGGATCGCGTGGAACACGCGGGGGTGAACAATCTTCCCGGACAGAACGACGCCAGCCTGGCGGACAGGCTGGGCGCCCTGGACGATTTCCTGTGCTTTGAAGACGGGGCCGAGGACGACGGCCATGCGATGCACGGCGATGCCGATATCGGCGTGGGGCGCCCCGAGGCGGCCGTGATGGCGCGCGCGCACGAGGTCGGCTACGCCAACCGGTTCTGCGCGGTGCGCTGCGACCGGCCGTGGCGCGCCTTGCCCGCTGCGGCACGCGGCGCCAGGCTCGCGGGTGCCCCGTCCGCCGTCGGCGTCCATACGGCCATCGTCACCAGCGCCGACGGCGCGACCGAGGCCAGCGGTGAAGACGAAATCCATCGCAACGCGCGCGGCGACGTGCGTGTGCGCTTCCACTGGCAATCCGACGGCGAGGGCCTGGCGAAAAGCCGATGGGCGCGCGTGGCGCAGCGCCAGGCAGGCGCGGGCATGGGCATGAGCTTCGTGCCGCGCATCGGGCAGGAAGTGCTGGTGAGATTCCTGGATGAAGACATCGATCAGCCTCTGGTCGTGGGCGCGCTCTACAACGGGCGCGGCGAGGGCGGCATTCCGTCCACGCCCGGCGGCAAGGCGGGCGAGCCGATGAACACCGAGGTGTACGCGGCGGCCATCGACGGCAAACCCAGCGCGCAGGCCAACCTGGCCAGCGGCAACGCGCCGGCGTGGCACGGCGCGGCGGGCGGCGACGATCAGCACCGCAACGCAGCCGCGTTGAGCGGCTTCAAGAGCAAGGAATTCGGCGGCGACGGCTACAACCAGATCGTGTTCGATGACAGCGACGGCCAGTTGCGCATGCAGATCAAGTCTTCCCAATCGGCCAGCGAATTGAATCTTGGCCACCTGATCCACCAAAGCGGCAACTATCGCGGCAACGTGCGCGGCGTGGGCGCGGAACTGCGTACCGACGCGTTTGGCGCGGTGCGCGGCGGAAGCGGCGTGCTGCTGACCACCTACTCAGCCGCCGGCAGCGAGCCCGCAGGCGATTCGGCGGGGCCGCTGGCGCTGGCCGGGCAGGCCGACATCATGGCGCAGTCGTTCGACGGCGTGATCGGCGCCCATCAGGGCGTGCGGCTGGCCTCGGCGCGCGGCACGGCCTCGGCGGGCGCGAGCCGTCTGGACGGCGAACGCGCGCCGCTGGCCGCCATGACGCACGCGGTGTCGGGCACCGTCGCGGGCGAGGCCGTGGGCGGCGCGGCCGGCGACGCGTCGGCCAAGCACACCGAAGTCGTCGACGGCAAGGTGCCGCACCTGACCGATCCGCTGGTGCTGATGGCGGGACGCGCAGGGCTGACGCAGGCGGCGGGGCGCAACGTCCAGGTGGCGGCCGGCGAGCTCGTGCATTGGTCGTCGGGACAGGACCACAACCTGGCCGTCATCGGTTCGCTGCGCGTGCACACCGGCCAGGCGCTGGGCATCGTGGCCGGCGTGCAGACAGGCGGCGCGGAATCCGGCCTGGACCTGATCGCGGGCACCGGCGAGGTCGATGTCATTTCTCAGCACGACACGCTGACGGTGCAGGCGCAACAGGACCTGCGCATGGTCAGCGCCAACGCGGGCATCGAGTACGCGTCGCCGCAGCGCATCCGCATCGCCAACGCGGCGGGCGCCAGCATCGTGATCGAAGGCGGCAACATCACCGTGACGGCGCCGGGGCGCATCGACGTCAAGACCGGCAACAAGCAGTTCGCCGGCCCAACACAGATGCCGTATCCGTTCCCGCAATTCACCGTCTGCAAGACCTGCATTCTTGACGCTCAGGAAAGCGTGCAGTCCATCACCGACAAGGCATGACGGCGATGCGATATTCCTGGCAGGACGCGCTGCTGTCCACGTTCGCCGAATTGCCCCATCATCGCGGCCCGTATGGCGAGGCCGCGCGCGCCTATGTGATCGTCGACTTCCGCGGCCATCCGGACCTGCTGGCGCGGCTGACGGCCACCGAAGACCTGAGTTTCGGCTCGGTGTGGGCGCAGACCGGGTTGGACATCTACGGCGACGTGGCGCCGCTATTGATCGAAGTGGACGGCGCCTCGCAAGGCGTACTGCGCGGGCCGCGCCATGGGGATTTCAGCACCGTGCTGGTGCGCGTGCTGGAAGCCCTGCACGAGCGCTCCGGCGGCCGCTACGCGATGATGAGCTTCGCGTCGGCCGTGCCGTTGGAAAAGCTGATCGCGCACTTCGGGCCGTTCTGCGACTACGCCTTGCCGGACGCCAGCGAGTTCTTCCTGCATTGGTATGACAGCCGCATCCTGGCGCGCGTGTTGCAGGTCTGGACGCCCGAGCAGCGCACGCGATTCGCCGGGCCGTTCGTCACGCTGCGCTACGCGCTGCGCGATGGCACGCTGGCTGAATTGCCGGGCGCGGGCAGGCTGCCCGCCGCACGGCCGGAAGGTATCGAAAAATTCTCGCCTGAACAGCACCAAATGCTGTTCGACCTGGACTACCCCGACAAGCTGGCGGTGCAGTTGCGCCGTCTTTATCCAGACATGCTGCCCGGCAATCCCGATCAGGACACGCTGGTGCCCCGCGTGCAGAAGCAGTTGGAACGTGCCCGCGCGCACGGCGTGGCGGGAGATAAGGACACGTTCGACTACGTCGCCTGGGGCGTGGCGATCTCGCCGCGCTTCGATGAGCACCCCTTGATCGCCGACGGGCTGCGCGCCTATCGGCCTGGCGCAGAGGGCGGGCTGGCGAAAGCGCTGGAAGCGGTGCCGGATGCGGTGTGGGATGCGGTGCATCGGGCGGGGAGGGATCGCGGCGATGCGTAAAGCACTTGCCGGCATGCTGCTTTGGCTTGGCCTGTTGACCGGCTGCCACGCCGAGCCCACTTATCGAGGGGTGAGCTTCATTACGTATAACTACACACCCTGGAACCTGGAGCCCGTGCGCATCAGCGATGCATCGGGTCGCGCGGCAAGTTCCAGCACGCTCCCATCAGGCGGCGGCGAGGGAAGTGTGTCTTGCTGCTATACGTTTTCCGGTACGGAATTCAACGTGAAATGGAGCGGAGGCGATCCCGACCTGCTTCGCAAACACCTGTTTGATGACAAGTTCGACGATGTGCTCTTCAAGAAGGAAACGATGGTGCACTTCCCCGCCACGAAAGTGCCCGAAGGGGATGGAACGCTGATTCTGGAGTTGCACATCTATCCGGATGAACACATGGAACTTGCCTTGAGCCGCAAGTTGCGCGGGCAAGTCAGAATTCCAATCGTCGATACCGCTCGCTGGTTGTATGGGAAATACCGGGACGAGCTTGTGGGGTACGAGAGCGCAGATTATCTGGCCAACGACGTCGCCAGGGTCACCAGACAGGCGTGGATAAATTATCGGCTTGAAGACGCGCAGGACTTGCGCGCGTACATGTATCTCCATTTCATCGTGGCCTCGAACTTCGACAAGGACGCGCAGATTGCGGCCCTCTTGAAGGACCCGGCGCGAAAGCCTGGCGCATTTGGCGACGCGGTGATGTCTTTGCCGGCAGAGAAGATCGCGCAGTTGAAGGCGGCGGGTGCACCACGTGGAGATAAAAATGTCGGAAGTGGGTATGGCGGAACAACTCGGGAGCACTGAATGCG
>Ga0213828_1001748_pt1 | contig 17027 bp, 10 predicted proteins | sample MC6MC0897MG_FD_180664 | JGI IMG/M metagenome (GOLD analysis project Ga0213828, IMG submission 180664) | Enriched soil aggregate microbial communities from Iowa State University, Ames, United States - MC6-MC0897-MG | ecosystem: Environmental > Terrestrial > Soil > Unclassified | place: USA: Iowa... | reverse complement strand
CGATCGGTGCGCTGATCGGTATCATCCTCGCGGCTGAACTGATCGTCGTGGTCGGCGGCAGCGTGCTCAACCCGCAGGCGGCCAAATCGATTACCATGCCGATCCCGTCACCGGCCGTGCGCACCAATACGGCCGCGCTGGGCGACGTGCTCTATACCAATTACGTCTACTTCTTCCAGCTTGCCGGTCTCGTGCTGCTGGTGGCCATGATCGGCGCCATCGTGCTGACGCTGCGTCACCGCACCGACATCAAGCGGCAGAACATATCCACGCAGGTCGGCCGTGACCCGAAGACCGCCGTCACCACGGTCAAGGTCAAGCCGGGCCAGGGCATCTGAAGGCGCGAACGGATCCAAGGAAACAGAATATGGAAATCGGTCTTTCCCACTACCTGACGGTCAGCGCGATCCTCTTCACGATCGGCATCTTCGGTATCTTCCTCAACCGGAAGAACGTCATCGTCATCCTCATGTCGATCGAACTCATCCTGTTGGCGGTCAACATCAACATGGTGGCGTTCTCGGCTTTCCTGAACGACATCGTCGGCCAGGTCTTCGCACTGTTCATTCTGACCGTCGCAGCCGCCGAAGCGGCCATCGGTCTTGCAATACTCGTTGTCTTCTACCGCAACCGCGGATCGATCGCTGTCGAAGACGTCAATATGATGAAGGGCTGATAAGGCTATGATCTACAAGGCTATCGTCTTTCTTCCCCTGATCGGCTTCCTGATTGCCGGCCTGTTTGGCCGGTCGATCGGCGCCAAGGCTTCGGAATATGTCACCACCGGTCTGATGATCGTGGTCGCCGTCCTGTCGTGGATCGTCTTCTTCTCCGTCGCGCTTGCCCATGGCGAGTCGGGCGAGGTGATCAAGGTCACCGTGCTGCGCTGGATCCAGTCCGGCGGCATCGACGTTGAATGGGCGTTCCGCATCGATACGCTGACGGCCGTCATGTTCGTCGTCGTCAACACCGTCTCGACGCTGGTGCACCTCTATTCGATCGGATACATGCACCACGATCCGCATCGTCCGCGCTTCTTTGCCTATCTTTCGCTGTTCACCTTCGCCATGCTGATGCTGGTGACCTCCGACAACCTGCTGCAGATGTTCTTCGGCTGGGAAGGCGTTGGTCTGGCGTCGTACCTGCTGATCGGTTTCTGGTTCAAGAAGCCTTCGGCGTCTGCTGCAGCCATGAAGGCGTTCATCGTCAACCGTGTTGGCGACTTCGGCTTCATTCTCGGCATATCAGGCGTCTTCGTGCTGTTCGGCTCGATCAATTTCGAGACCATTTTCGCTGCCGCCAGCACCTATCTGCCGGCTGAAGGTGCAGCTTCCACCGAAACCGTCATCAACCTGTTCGGCATGCAGCTGGACAAGGTCAATGCGATGACGGGCGTCTGCCTGCTGCTCTTCATGGGCGCCATGGGTAAGTCGGCGCAGTTCCTGCTGCACACCTGGCTGCCGGACGCGATGGAAGGCCCGACCCCTGTGTCCGCCCTCATTCACGCCGCAACAATGGTCACCGCCGGTGTCTTCCTGGTTGCCCGCATGTCGCCGCTGTTCGAATTGTCGCATGATGCGCTCACCGTCGTGACGCTGGTCGGCGCCATCACCGCCTTCTTCGCAGCGACCGTCGGTCTCGTGCAGAACGATATCAAGCGCGTGATTGCCTATTCGACCTGCTCGCAGCTCGGTTACATGTTCGTGGCCCTTGGCGTCGGCGCTTATGGCGCGGCCGTGTTCCACCTCTTCACGCATGCCTTCTTCAAGGCACTGCTGTTCTTGTGCGCCGGTTCGGTTATCCATGCCGTCGATGGCGAGCAGGACATGCGTTACATGGGCGGCCTGCGCAAGCATATCCCCATCACCTTCTGGACGATGACCGTCGGCACGCTGGCGCTGACAGGTGTAGGCATTCCGGGCACGATGATCGGCTTTGCCGGCTTCTTCTCGAAGGACGTGATCATCGAATCCGCTTATGCGTCCCATTCGGTGCTGTCAGGTTTCGCCTTCACGCTGCTGGTCATCGCCGCGCTGTTCACCAGCTTCTATTCCTGGCGTCTGGCGTTCATGACCTTCTTCGGAAAGCCGCGCGCTTCGGCTGACGTGATGCACCATGTGCATGAATCGCCGATGGTCATGCTGATCCCGCTCTTCATTCTCACAGTCGGCGCGATTTTCGCCGGTGTTGTCTTCGAAGGTTATTTCTTCGGCCATGAATATGCCGAGTTCTGGAAGGGTGCTCTCTTCACGCTTCCGGAAAATGAAATCCTTGACGAGTTCCACCATGTTCCGCTGTGGGTCAAGTGGAGCCCGTTCTTCGCCATGACGCTTGGTTTTGTCACCGCATGGTACATGTATATCAAGTCGCCGGAGACGCCGAAGCGTCTGGCAGCGACCCATCGCGGCCTCTATCAGTTCCTCTTGAACAAGTGGTATTTCGACGAGCTTTATGACTTCCTCTTCGTGCGTTCCGCAAAGGCGCTTGGCCGCTTCCTGTGGAAGAAGGGCGACGTGGCCGTCATCGACCACTATGGACCGAACGGCATTGCAGCGCGTGTGGTTGACGTGACCAACCGCATGGTCCGCCTGCAATCCGGTTACCTTTATCACTATGCCTTTGCGATGCTGATCGGCATCGCGGCGCTTGTCACCTGGATGATGCTCGGGAGTGCGTTTTGATGACCGATTGGCCAATTCTTTCAACGGTCACCTTTCTGCCGCTCATCGGCGTGGTGCTCTTGCTGCTGACCAATGAGAACGGCCCTTACGGTCGCCGCAACATTCTCAACGTCTCGCTGCTGACGACCGTTTTCACCTTCCTGGTTTCGCTGTTCGTCTGGATCGGTTTCGATAATTCGAACCCCGGTTTCCAGATGGTGGAAAAACACGCATGGTTCGGCAACATCGCCGCCTATCATCTGGGCGTCGACGGCATCTCCATGCTGTTCGTCATCCTCACCACCTTCCTCATGCCTTTCTGCGTGCTGGCAAGCTGGCAGTCGGTTGAAAAGCGCATCAAGGAATACATGATCGCCTTCCTGCTTCTGGAAGTCGTCATGATCGGCGTCTTCGTGGCGCTGGATACCGTTCTTTTCTACGTCTTCTTCGAAGCAACGCTGATCCCGATGTTCATCATCATCGGTGTCTGGGGCGGCAAGGATCGCGTCTACGCATCCTACAAGTTCTTCCTCTACACGCTGCTTGGCTCGGTTCTGACCATGCTCGCCATCATGGCGATGTACTGGCAGTCCGGCACAACAGACATGACCGAACTTCTGAAATACGGCTTCCCCGCTGGCATGCAGACCTGGCTGTGGCTTGCCTGTTTCGCCGCTTTCTCGGTCAAGATGCCGATGTGGCCGGTACACACCTGGCTGCCGGATGCCCACGTGCAGGCGCCGACCGCAGGTTCCGTCATTCTGGCAGGCGTCATGCTGAAGCTTGGCGGTTACGGTTTCATCCGTTTCTCGCTGTCGATGTTCCCCTTGGCGTCCGACTATTTCGCACCCTTCGTCTTCACGCTGTCGGTTCTCGCCATCATCTACACCTCGCTGGTGGCGATGATGCAAGACGACATCAAGAAGCTGATCGCCTATTCCTCCGTTGCCCACATGGGTTACGTGACCATGGGCATCTTCGCGGCCAATGTGCAGGGCGTGCAGGGCGCAATCTTCCAGATGCTGTCGCACGGCATCGTGTCGGGCGCGCTCTTCCTCTGCGTCGGCGTCGTTTACGATCGGCTGCATACCCGTGAGATCTCGGCCTATGGCGGTCTCGTGAACAACATGCCGAAATATGCCGTCGCCTTCATGATCTTCACCATGGCCAATGTCGGTCTGCCCGGCACCTCCGGCTTCGTTGGTGAATTCCTGACGCTGATCGGCGTATTCCGCGCCAACACGCTGGTCGCGCTGTTTGCGGCAACCGGCGTCATCCTCTCGGCCGCTTACGCGCTGTGGCTTTACCGCCGCGTGATTTTCGGTGCGCTTGAGAAGGAAAGCCTGAAATCGATGCTCGATCTGTCAACCCGCGAAAAGGTCATCCTTTATCCGCTGGTTGCGCTGACGATCTTCTTCGGCGTCTATCCGGCTCCGGTTTTCGATGCGACAGCCGCTTCGGTCGATCTTCTGGTAAACAACTATACGGCTGCATTGCAGGCGGCGCAAAATGTTGCGCTTTCTATGAATTGACGACAGGACCCGTTGGACATGACCGCTGAAATTCTTTTTGCCAGTCTGCACATCGCGACGCCCGAGCTGATCCTTGCGGTCGGCGCGCTGGCGCTGCTCATGATTGGCGTCTTCTCGGGCGACAAGTCGACAACGACGGTTACGGGCCTCTCCGTGGCCCTGCTGCTCGTCGTCGGTCTCTGGATCGTCTTTGCGCCCGCTTCGGGTGTGGCTTTCGGCGGCGTTTACGTCGCCGATGCCTTCGGCAACTTCATGAAGGTGCTGGCGCTGATCGGCTCGATCACCGCCATGATCCTTTCTGTCGGCCAGAGCCGTTTCGAGCCGGTCGGCCGGTTCGAATATCCGGTGCTTCTGGTTCTGGCGACGCTCGGCATCCTGCTGATGATTTCGGCCAACAACCTGATCTCGCTCTATATGGCGCTGGAGCTGCAGTCGCTTGCGCTCTACGTCGTCTGCGCCATCAACCGGGAAAGCCTTCGCTCCACCGAAGCGGGCCTGAAATATTTCGTTCTCGGTGCGCTCTCCTCGGGCATGCTGCTTTACGGCATGTCGCTGGTTTACGGCTTTACCGGCAATACCGGCTTTACCGAAATCGCCCAGGTTCTGACGGCAGAGACCCGTTCGCTCGGCCTCGTCTTCGGTCTGGTTTTTGTTCTCGCCGGTCTGGCATTCAAGATTTCCGCCGTGCCGTTCCACATGTGGACGCCGGATGTTTATGAGGGTGCGCCGACACCGGTCACGGCCTTCCTGTCTGCCGCTCCCAAGATCGGCGCCATGGCGATCTTCGTTCGCATCGTTGTTGACGCTTTCCAGCCGGTCTTTGCCGACTGGCAGCAGATCGTCGTCTTCATCTCCATCGCTTCCATGCTGCTCGGCTCGTTCGCGGCAATCGGCCAGAAGAACATCAAGCGCCTGATGGCCTATTCTTCCATCGGTCACATGGGTTACGCGCTGGTTGGTCTTGCGGCGGGCACCGAGGCCGGTATCTCGGGCGTCATTCTCTACATGACCATCTACATGGTCATGACGCTCGGCACCTTCGCCTGCATTCTCTCCATGCGTCGCAAGGAAATCGGCAATGTCGAAAATGTCGAGGATCTGGCCGGGCTTTCGTCCACCAACCCCTTCATGGCAGTTGTTCTGACGATCCTGATGTTCTCGCTTGCCGGCATTCCGCCGCTCGCCGGATTCTTCGGCAAGTACTACGTCTTCCTTGCTGCCATCGAAGCCAAACTCTATCCGCTTGCCGTTATCGGTGTGATCGGTTCGGTTGTCGGTGCGTATTATTATATCCGCGTCGTCAAGGTCATGTGGTTCGATGAAGCCAAGGGCAGCTTCGAGCGTCCGGCTGGCGAACTGAAAATCGTTTATGCGCTCTCTGGACTGTTCGTCGTCGCCTTCATCGTCTTCGGTGGTGCGCTCGGCAATGCAGTCACGGTTGCGGCAAAGACGTTCTTTTGAGCAATACGCACAAGCATACGGGCCGGATGTCCATCGATGACTTCCGGCACGAGGCGATGGCGGACACGCCATCGACCAACATAGAATGTTTCGCCCGCGCAAGGGCAGGCGATGGCGGCAATCTGTGGATCACCGCCATCCGCCAGACTGGCGGACGCGGTCGCCGCGGCCGGCCTTGGGTGTCTGAACCAGGCAATCTCTACGCTTCGCTTCTTCTCATCGATCCCGCGCCAATGGACCGCATCGGTTCATTGCCGCTTGCCTTTGCGCTCGCCGTCTACCGCGCCATTCGCGCTGTGCTGCCGACGGGTGGCGAACCGCTAGAGATAAAATGGCCGAATGACCTGCTGATCGGGCGCCGGAAGACCTGCGGCATTCTGATGGAAGCCGAACTTCTGCCGGATGGACGCCGCGCCATCGTCATCGGCATCGGCATCAATATCGCCCACAAGCCTGAAAATCCGCTTTATCCCGTCACCATGCTGTCCGAACACGGGGCGTCGTGCTCCCCCGACGAGCTGTTCGCGCATCTCTTCCGCGAGACAGCGGATGTGCTGCAAAGCTGGGATGAGGGCAGGGGCGTTTCCGGTGTCATGGCCGGATGGCGGGCGGCTGCCTGCGGTATCGGCGAACATATCACCGTCAATTTTCCGGATCGCTCGATCGGCGGGCGTTTCGTTGGAATTGATGATAATGGTTATCTGCTGCTGGATGAGGATGAGGGCACAAGGCGCTCCATCGCCGCCGGCGACGTGTTTTTTGGATGAGGTGGACGGCGTGTCTTCAAGGACCCACGCCGAACCTCTTCCCACAGGTTGGAGCTTTCCTGCTGCTCATGAAAAGCAGGGTGACAGACCGGCTCCGCATCGGCCCGGTCGATCATGATGTTTCATGTCCGATGCTGTTAAACGGGCGGCTGGGCGCGGCATATTGCCGTCGCCAGCGCGCTCTCGTGAGTGGATAAGAAGAACAATGACTAAACAGGACGAACTGGTATTTCTGCCGCTTGGCGGCGTCGGTGAAATCGGCATGAATCTGGCGCTGTACGGCTACGGTCCGGAAAGCAAGCGCCAATGGATCATGGTGGATTGCGGCGTTACCTTTGCCGGTCTCGATCTGCCTGGTGTCGATCTGGTTCTGCCCGATATCAGCTATATCGCCGAGCAGAAGAAGAACCTCAAAGGCATCATCATCACCCACGCCCATGAGGATCACTACGGCGCGCTGAACGATCTGTGGCCGGGCCTCAACGTACCCGTCTATGCCTCGGGTTTCACCGCCGGCATGCTGGAGGCAAAGCGCGCCTATGAGGGCAGCCGTGCCGAAATTCCAATCACCCCGTTCAAGGCGGGTGATCGCATCAATGTCGGCCCGTTCGAAATCGAGGCCGTCGGTGTCAACCATTCGATCCCCGAGCCGATGTCGCTGGTCATCCGCACGCCGCTTGGCAATGTCATCCACACGGGCGACTGGAAGATTGACGAGGCGCCGTCTCTCGGTCCGTTGACGGATGAGGCGCGTTTCCGCGCCATCGGCGAGGAGGGCGTGCTGGCGTTGATGTGCGACAGCACCAACTCGCTGCGTGACGGCGTATCGCCTTCGGAGCACGAAGTGTCTGAGGGGCTGCGCCAGATCATTGAAAATGCCGAGGGTCGCGTGGCCATCACCACCTTCTCCTCCAATGTCGGCCGTATCCGCTCCATCGCGCAGGCTGCGGAAGCTGCCGGACGCGAAGTGCTGCTGCTCGGCTCGTCGCTGAAGCGCGTCGTCAACGTTTCGCAGGATCTCGGCATCATGGAAGGTATCAAGCCGTTCCTGGCTGAAGACGAATACGGCTATATTCCGCGCAACAAGGTGGTCGTCATTCTCACCGGTTCGCAGGGCGAGCCGCGGGCAGCCCTTGCCAAGCTTTCGCGCGATGAGATGCGTAATGTAGCGCTGGCTGCCGGTGATACGGTAGTATTTTCCTCGCGCGCCATTCCCGGCAACGAAAAGGCGATCATCGAGATCAAGAACGGCCTGATAGAGCAGGGCATCCATATCGTTACCGACAATGAGGCTTTGGTGCATGTCTCCGGCCATCCCCGCCGTAACGAACTTCTGAGGATGTACGAATGGACCAAGCCGCAAATCCTGGTGCCGGTGCATGGCGAGGCGGCGCATCTGGTGGCGCAGAAGGAACTGGCTGAACAGGCCGGCATTTCTCAGGTGCCGAAGGTTCGTAACGGCAACATTCTGCGTCTGGCGCCTGGTCCTGCGGAAGTCATCAACGACGCACCGCACGGCCGCGTCTTCAAGGACGGCAACCTCATCGGTGACCTCGACGAGATGGGGATCAGCAATCGTCGCAAGCTTTCCTTCGCCGGCCATGTCTCCGTCAATGTGCTGCTGGACAGCCGCTACGACTTCCTCGGAGATCCCGATGTCGTACCTTTCGGCCTGCCGGAATTCGATGATGAGGGCGAGGACATGGAAGATACGCTCTATGACGCCGTACTCGGCGCCGTGGAAAGCATCCCTCGGGCCCGCCGCAAGGATCTTGCGCTGCTGCGCGAGTCAGTGCGCCGCGCCGTACGCGCCGCTGCCAATCAGGCATGGGGCAAGAAGCCGATCGTGACGGTTTTCGTCACCAAGGTCTGAACCGGAAAATCCCGGGTTTTCAAACCGTCACGCCCCGTCATGTCCGGGCCATCTCGGACATGACGCAATCGCCGTCCGCGATCGTTCCTTCTCCTCTCTTGCAGCTTTTTATACATCTTGCAGGGAAGTGATTCCGGTTCGCGGATGAATGCGTTACAAGGGGCGCATCACGCAGGAGGACGTCATGCCGCTTCTTTCGGTCTTCGCCATTTATTTCATCGTCTGGTGGACGGTGCTTTTCGTTGTGCTGCCGATTGGCCTTCGCACTCAGGAGGAAGACGGCGATGTGGCGATTGGCACGGTTGCAAGCGCCCCGTCAAGGTTCAGGGGCGGGCGCATCGTGTTGTGGACAACGCTGATATCGGCTTTGATCTGCGGGCTCTGGTACGGCGTAACCTGGTGGTTCGGCGTCAGCATGGACGACCTTCCGAGAATTATCCCGGTTTTCGACTGAAGCACTTCACCCACGCGCCAGGATTAAGCGCGCCGTAGATTTGCAGCGTGGTGGGCTTCGTGATGCGATTTAAGGCAACATAAGCTGTGCTGCCGTTTTATGAACGGTCGCTACAAGATGCGCCAGTGCTGTCACATGGATGTCATATCAGTCGTGCACACACCATGAGAGTGTCTGGCGGGCAATTCGCTGTCACAATTTTACCGAAATAACCATTCGGGGTTGTGAACTTCGCCGGAATCAAAAAAAAACAAGGCATTTCAGCCTTGTTTTTCAGGTTTCGCGTGATCTGTAACCGTTACCGGGGCAGCGACAAGCGCGCCTAAGATCGAATCCTCCCAAGACTGACCGCGAAAACGGCAAGAATTTAGACTTCCTGCCTCTTTTGTGAGCTAAAGTTAGCCCAATCACCCATGCTTGTCATCTCATTTTTTGCATATTTGTTACAGTCGGCAAAAAATTCCCTGTGGTGCAATTTGTCGCACCGGATCAAGAATAATATTCCGGCCAAAGCGTTTTGACGCGAATTAGCTATCGCGAAAATGCCACGAAATCGCCTGGGCAGGTCTTTGCATGGCGGGTTTTCTTCTTGGTCAGAAACAGCTATGTACGGCGCCAATATCCCTCTATTCGGGGCGATTCCCGCGCCTTTGCGTGTTGTTGCCCATACCAATGGAAGTCGTCATGCGTCTCAGCCGTTATTTCATGCCCATCCTGAAGGAAAACCCCAAGGAAGCGGAGATTGTCTCCCATCGCCTCATGCTGCGTGCGGGCATGATCCGGCAGCAATCGGCTGGCATCTATTCCTGGCTACCGCTCGGCAAGCGCGTTCTGGACAAGGTCAACAGGATCATCCGCGAGGAGCAGGATCGCTCGGGCGCGATCGAGCTTCTGATGCCGACGCTGCAGACGGCTGAGCTGTGGCAGGAGAGCGGCCGTTATGACGATTACGGCAAGGAAATGCTGCGCATCAAGGACCGTCAGGACCGCCAGATGCTGTATGGCCCCACTAACGAGGAGATGATCACTGACATCTTCCGGTCCTATGTGAAATCCTACAAGAACCTGCCGCTGAACCTCTATCATATTCAGCTGAAGTTCCGCGACGAGGTGCGCCCCCGTTTCGGAACCATGCGCTCGCGCGAGTTTCTTATGAAGGATGCCTATTCCTTCGATCTGACCAAGGAAGACGCGATCCACTCCTATAACAAGATGTTCGTGGCTTACCTGCGCACATTCGAACGGCTTGGCCTGCGCGCCATTCCCATGCGTGCCGATACCGGCCCGATTGGCGGCAATCACAGCCACGAATTCATCATTCTGGCCGATACTGGCGAATCCGAAGTCTTCTGCCACAAGAGCTTCCTCGACCGCGCCATCCCCGCCGATGATACCAACTTCGACGATGTCGCAGCCCTTCAGGGCGTTTTCGACGAATGGACGGCCGACTATGCCGCCACCTCGGAAATGCACGACGAAGCTGCTTATGACGCCATTCCCGATGGCCAGCGCCTTTCCGCGCGCGGCATCGAAGTCGGCCACATCTTCTATTTCGGCACCAAATATTCCGAGCCGATGGGCGCCAAGGTGCAGGGTGCTGATGGCAAGGAACACCCCGTTCACATGGGGTCCTACGGCATTGGCCCGACACGCCTTGTTCCCGCCATCATTGAAGCATCGCATGACGAGAACGGAATCATCTGGCCGGCTTCGGTCGCTCCTTTCGATGTCGTGATTATCAACATGAAGGCAGGTGACGCAGCCTGTGATGCGGCGTGCGAAAAGCTGTATTACTCGCTCTCCAATGCCGGCAAGGATGTTCTTTATGACGATACGGACGACCGCGCGGGCCAGAAGTTCGCGACTGCTGACCTGATCGGCGTGCCGATGCAGATCATCGTCGGCCCACGTTCGGCAGCGAACGGTGAAGTCGAGGTGAAGGATCGCAAGACCGGCGACCGTGAAACCGTCACAATCGAAGCGGCAATGAACAGGGTGCTTGGCTAAGCGCGAAATGGTGAAAGTGACGAGCGGTTTTCGCCTGAAATCCGCTCCAGCTTTATGAGATCAAGATCAGGGGTCGGTTTTTTGTGAAAACCGGCCTTTCAAGTTCAGATCAGGGAGACGACATGGCAAAAGCCGAGGCTGACAAGGGTGCGGCTCCTTCCGCCCGGGAAAGGACCGCCCGGCCGTTTTCTGCTTTCGAGCGCATGGTGGCCTGGCGCTATCTGCGGTCGCGGCGCAAGGAAGCGTTCATATCCGTCATCGCCGGCTTTTCCTTCGTCGGCATCATGCTGGGCGTCGCGACGCTTATCATCGTCATGGCTGTCATGAACGGTTTTCGCACCGAGCTGATTTCGCGCATTCTCGGCATCAACGGCCATATGATCGTCCAGCCGATCGACCAGCCCTTCAACAATTACGATGAGCTGGCGAAGAAGTTCTCCGCCATTCCGGGCGTGACGATGGCCCTGCCGCTGGTAGAGGGGCAGACATTGGCCTCCGGTCGCGGTGGCGCCGGCTCCGGTGCGCTCGTGCGCGGCGTTCGCCAGGACGATATCGACAAGATCAAGGAAGTCGCCACCAACGTCAAAACCGGCGATCTCGTCGGCTTCATGGCGGGCGACGGGGTTCTGGTTGGCTCAAGGCTTGCCGCACAGCTTGGCGTGACGGCGGGCGACGATATCACCCTCATTTCGCCTGAAGGCGATGTGACGCCGATGGGTGTCAACCCGCGCGTCAAATCCTACAAGATTTCGGGCGTCTTCGAGATCGGCATGTCGGAATATGATGCGTCGATGATCTATATGCCGCTGTCCGAAGCCCAGCTTTATTTCAATGCCGAAGGCCTGGTGCAATCCATCGAGCTTTACGTCAGTCGCCCAGACAATGTCGACGGCATCCGCCCGCTGGTGGAGCAGGCAGCTGAGCGGCAGATCTATATCACCGACTGGAGACAGCGTAACCAGACCTTCTTTTCCGCCCTGCAGGTGGAAAGAAACGTGATGTTCATGATACTGACGCTCATCGTTCTGGTGGCGGCGCTCAACATCATTTCCGGCCTCATCATGCTGGTTAAGGACAAGGGCAGCGATATCGCCATTCTGCGCACCATGGGCGCCAGTTCCGGCGCCGTCATGCGTATATTCTTCATGACGGGAGCTGCCATCGGCACGGTGGGCACATTCGCCGGTGTGGCACTCGGCGTCATCGTCTGCCTCAATGTGGAATCGATCCGGCAGTTCTTCTCCTGGGTATCAGGCACGGTGCTGTTTGATCCGCAGCTCTATTTCCTCAGCCAGCTTCCGGCCGAAATGGATATCAGCGAGACCATTACCGTCGTCATCATGGCGCTGACGCTTTCTTTCCTGGCAACCATCTTTCCGGCATGGCGGGCTTCCAAGCTCGATCCGGTGCAGGCCCTGCGTTACGAATAAGGACCGCTTCACAATATGGCAAAAAAATCAGTGCTGCGGCTTACCGGCGTCGAGAGGACCTATGGTCAGGGCGAGACGTCGCTCTCCATTCTGCGCAAGGCCGATTTCGAGTTGAAGAGTGGTGAGATGGTGGCGCTTGTTGCCCCCTCGGGCACCGGAAAATCCACGCTGCTGCATCTCGCCGGGCTTCTCGAGCATCCGGATGCTGGCGAGGTCTTCATCAATGACGTGCCCTGCAATGGTCTGCCGGATGAAAAGCGCACGGCGATCCGCCGCAGCGACATCGGTTTTGTCTACCAGTTCCATCATCTGCTGCCGGAGTTCACGGCGGTGGAGAATGTGATGATGCCGCAGCTCATCGCCGGTTTGACGCAGGGCGAGGCCCGCAAGCGTGCGAGCGCGCTGCTCGATTACATGCGGGTCGGCCATCGCGGCGAACATCGCCCTGCTGAGCTTTCCGGCGGTGAACAGCAACGTGTGGCGATCGCGCGTGCCGTTGCCAACGCACCGCTCCTGCTTCTCGCCGACGAGCCGACCGGCAATCTCGATCCCGAGACCGCGCATTACGTGTTCGATGCGCTGGAAGCGCTGGTGCGCCAGTCCGGCCTTGCCGCACTGATCGCCACCCATAATCACGAGCTTGCCAACCGCATGGACCGCCGCGTGACGCTTGCAGACGGCAAGATCGTAGACTTCTGATCGTGATGCAGTAAGGCGACCATAGCGCCGCCTTTGCGATCTTTTCTGCGGCTGAGTCTGTCTACGTTCAGGTTTCCCGCGAAGCCACTCGTCCTTCCACAATTGAATTTTCACGAACCCGGAGGTGTTTTTGCCTCCGGGTTTTTTTGCTTTGGAGTCAGTGGCTTGCCATTCACGAAGGTGGAACCGCAGCCGATTCTGCCGCGTTAGCAAGGAGACTATCAATAAAAGCCTGTTGACAATCGAACAAAATGAGAACAAAGTTAGAACATAACGAGTAAGGAGAGACCAATGACTGATTTCATCCGTGACGTTGCCGCTTTCGCCTCCATCGCTGTGTTCGTCGCCAGCTTTTCGGTGATCCTCACTGCCCTGTGAAGGGCACACCGGCGCAGAAGCCTGTATAGACGCCGAAAGGCGGTGGACTTTGAAGGCCGAAAATCGGAAAATCGCCCCCTCGATTCAGAATGACAGGATGACGATATGGGCGAGACGGTTACGCGTGGAGAGACCTCTGGCGAAACGCTGAAAACACCCGGTTTCGTCCATCTGCGGGTTCACTCCGCTTACTCCCTGCTTGAGGGGGCTTTACCCCTCAAGAAAATTATGTCCAAGGCCGTTGCAGACGGCCAGCCGGCCATAGCCATTACCGACACCAACAATCTTTTCGTCGCACTGGAGTTTTCCGAAAAGGCGCGTGATGAGGGCTTGCAGCCGATTATCGGCTGTCAGGTGTCGATCGACATGCAGGATGCGGTGGATGATCGCCGCAATCACAACAGCCACCTTGCCAAGCTTCCAGCCATCGTGCTGCTCGCGGCTGATGCCGGAGGGTACGAGCGGCTGGTGGACCTTATCAGCCGCGCCTATCTGGAAGGCGAAAGCGGTGGCCAGTCCGTGCATATTACCCGTGCATGGCTGGAGGAAGCCTCCAATGCCGGGCTGATTGTGCTGACGGGTGCCTCCGGTGGTCCGGTGGATATGGCTCTGAAGGAAGGGCATGCGGCGCAGGCGAGAGAACGCCTGCTGGCGCTGAAATCACTCTTCGGTGACAAGCTTTATATCGAATTGCAGCGTCAGTCCGGTTTCGACCGCGTCCATGAGCGGCGTATGATTGGACTTGCTTATGAACATGATATTCCGCTGGTCGCCACCAACGAGGCGTTCTTCCCTTCGAGGGCCGATTATGAGGCGCATGACGCATTGATGGCGGTGGCGCATAACGCCATCGTTTCGGATGACAGCCGGTTCCGCCTGACCCCCGACCATTATATGAAAAGCCGTGAGGAGATGGCGGAGCTGTTTGCCGACCTTCCGGAGGCACTGGAAAACACCGTCGAAATCGCAATGCGTTGCTCGTATGTGCTGAAGAAGCGTGGGCCGATCCTGCCGCGCTTCACCGGTGCCAGCGACGATCCCGAAGCGGCGCAACGGGCAGAGGCCGAAGAGCTTCGCCGTCAGGCCGTCGAAGGTCTTGATCTTCGCCTTGCGGCCCTCGGCATGGCACCTGGCTACACAGAGCAGGAATATCGCGACAGGCTGGATTTCGAGCTTGGCGTTATCGAACGCATGGGTTTTCCAGGTTACTTCCTGATCGTTGCGGACTTCATCAAATGGGCCAAGCAGCAGGATATTCCGGTCGGCCCCGGCCGCGGTTCGGGTGCAGGCTCGCTCGTGGCCTATGCGCTGACCATCACCGATGTCGATCCCCTGCGCTTCTCGCTGCTGTTCGAGCGCTTCCTCAATCCCGAACGCGTGTCGATGCCCGACTTCGATATCGACTTCTGCCAGGACCGCCGCGAAGAGGTGATCCGCTACGTGCAGCGCAAATATGGCCGCGAGCAGGTGGCGCAGATCATTACCTTCGGTTCGTTGCAGGCTCGCGCGGCATTGCGCGACGTCGGCCGCGTGCTGGAAATGCCCTATGGGCAGGTGGACAAGATCTGCAAGCTGGTACCCAACAACCCGGCCAATCCGACGCCGCTGTCAAAAGCGATCGAGGAAGAGCCGCGTCTGCAGGAAGAGGCGGACAAGGAACCCGTCGTTGCCCGACTTCTGGATATCGCCCAGAAGATCGAGGGGCTTTACCGTCACGCCTCCACCCATGCTGCCGGTATCGTCATCGGTGACCGGCCGCTGTCGAAGCTGGTGCCGATGTATCGCGATCCGCGCTCCGACATGCCGGTTACCCAGTTCAACATGAAGTGGGTGGAAAGCGCAGGCCTCGTCAAATTCGACTTTCTCGGTCTGAAGACGCTGACGGTGCTGAAGGTTGCCGTCGATTTCGTTGCCAAACGCGGCATCAAGGTCGATCTCGCCGCAATTCCGCTGGACGACGCCAAAACCTACGAGATGTTGTCACGCGGTGAAACTATCGGCGTGTTCCAGGTGGAAAGTGCCGGCATGCGCAAGGCGCTTATCGGCATGCGCCCGGACTGCATCGAGGACATCATTGCGCTGGTGGCGCTTTATCGTCCGGGTCCGATGGAAAACATTCCGGTCTACAATGCCCGCAAGCATGGCGAGGAGGAACTGGAGTCGATCCACCCCACCATCGACCACCTCCTGAAGGAGACGCAGGGCGTTATCGTCTATCAGGAACAGGTGATGCAGATCGCCCAGGTTCTGTCAGGTTATTCGCTCGGCGAAGCCGATCTTCTGCGCCGCGCCATGGGCAAGAAGATCAAGGAGGAGATGGACCAGCAGCGCGAGCGCTTCGTCGACGGCGCGATCAGAAACAACGTGTCGAAGCCTCAGGCCAACACCATCTTCGACCTTCTGGCGAAATTTGCCAATTACGGCTTCAACAAGAGCCACGCCGCCGCTTACGCCATCGTGTCCTATCAGACCGCCTATATGAAGGCGCATTATCCGGTGGAGTTCCTCGCTGCCTCCATGACGCTGGATATGGCCAACACGGAAAAACTCAATGATTTCCGCCAGGATGCCAGCCGTCTCGGTATAGAGGTCGTGGCACCTTCGGTGCAGACGTCCTTCCGGCAGTTCGAGACGGGTGAGAACCGCATCTATTATTCGCTGGCCGCCATCAAGGGCGTGGGCGAGGGCGCGGTGGAACACATCGTTACCGTGCGCGACGGCAAGCCATTTGCAAGCCTGGAGGATTTCTGCCTGCGCATCGATCCGAAGCAGATCAACCGGCGTGTGCTCGAAAGCCTCATCAACGCTGGCGGTTTCGATTGTTTTGGCCGCGACCGCGCCGAGATGATCGGCGGGCTGGACCGTATCATCGGTTATTCGCAACGCGCGCAGGAAAGCCGCGTTACCGGCCAGTCGGACATGTTCGGCTCCGGCGGCGCAAGCGGTCCGGAAAAGCTCATCCTGCCTGCCTTCCAGCCGTGGCTCGCCTCGGAAAAACTGCTGCGCGAATATCAGGTGCTCGGTTTTTACCTGACCGCACATCCGCTCGATACCTACCGCCCCGTATTGGAAAAGTTGCGGGTGCAGAATTTCGCCGATTTTTCCGCCGCAGTGAAACAGGGTGCGACCGCCGGGCGTCTGGCCGGCACCGTCACCGGCAAGCAGGAGCGCAAGACCCGGACCGGAAACAAGATGGGTATCGTCACCTTCTCCGATGCCTCCGGCCAATATGAGGCGGTGTTGTTTTCCGAAGGGCTTGCCCAGTTTCGCGATCTGCTCGAGGTGGGCAAATCGCTTGTTATCACCGTGCAGGCGGAAGAGCGCCCGGAAGGCATCGGTCTTCGCATCCAGACGGCGCAATCGCTCGAGGAGAAATCCGTCCAAATGCAAAAGGCGTTGCGGGTTTATGTGCGCGATTCTGGCCCGCTGAAAACCGTCGCCCGCCACCTCAATACCAAAGGTGACGGATCGGTTTATTTCATCGTCATCAAGGACGAGGGGAGCCGTGAGATCGAGGTGGAGCTGACGGAGAAATACCGTATTTCCCCTGAGATCGCCGCCGCACTTCGCTCTGCCCCCGGCGTTGTTGATGTGGAGCTGGTGTGAGGCCTCAAGCCCTCAAACCGGCCCTTCCTTTGTCACGGTAATGAAGTCCGTCCCCACCCCTGTCTCCATCTGGTGACTGAGGTCGGAAACGGTAATCGAACTGCCGGTTGAAAGCTCTTTCTCGATTCGGGAGCGAATTTCAGCCGGTATTTCGAGGCGA
>Ga0213828_1001747_pt1 | contig 17032 bp, 14 predicted proteins | sample MC6MC0897MG_FD_180664 | JGI IMG/M metagenome (GOLD analysis project Ga0213828, IMG submission 180664) | Enriched soil aggregate microbial communities from Iowa State University, Ames, United States - MC6-MC0897-MG | ecosystem: Environmental > Terrestrial > Soil > Unclassified | place: USA: Iowa... | reverse complement strand
CTTTTGCATTCACCTGACTGACGACGAGACCCCATGGCCAATCCCAGCGCTAGCGCCTATAACGCAGACGCCATCGAAGTCCTCTCGGGCCTTGATCCGGTCCGCAAGCGACCGGGCATGTACACCGATACCAGCCGACCGAACCACTTGGCCCAGGAGGTCATCGACAACAGCGTCGACGAAGCCCTGGCCGGTCACGCCCGTTCGGTGCAGGTCATCCTCCACGCCGACCACTCGCTGGAAGTCAGCGACGACGGCCGCGGCATGCCGGTGGACATTCACCCGGAAGAAGGCGTGTCCGGGGTCGAGCTGATCCTTACCAAGCTGCACGCGGGCGGCAAGTTCTCCAACAAGAACTACCAGTTCTCCGGCGGCCTGCACGGCGTCGGTATTTCGGTGGTCAACGCCCTGTCGACCCAGGTGCGCGTGCGCGTCAAGCGTGACGGCAACGAGTACCAGATGACCTTCGCCGATGGTTTCAAGGCCAGTGAACTGGAAGTGGTCGGCTCGGTCGGCAAGCGCAATACCGGCACCAGCGTGTACTTCAGCCCCGACCCGAAGTATTTCGATTCGCCTAAATTCTCCATCAGCCGCCTCAAGCATGTGCTCAAGGCCAAGGCCGTTCTGTGCCCGGGCCTGCTGGTCAGCTTCGAGGACAAGGGCAGCGGCGAGAAGGTCGAGTGGCACTACGAGGACGGCCTGCGTTCCTACCTGGTCGACTCGGTCAGCGAGTACCTGCGCCTGCCGGACGAGCCGTTCTGCGGCAGCCTGGCTGGCAACAAGGAAGCCGTGGACTGGGCCTTGCTGTGGCTGCCCGAGGGCGGTGACAGCGTTCAGGAAAGCTACGTCAACCTGATCCCCACCGCCCAGGGCGGCACCCACGTCAACGGCCTGCGCCAGGGCCTGCTGGACGCCATGCGCGAGTTCTGCGAATTCCGCAACCTGCTGCCGCGCGGCGTCAAGCTGGCGCCGGAAGACGTCTGGGAGCGCATCACCTTCGTGCTTTCGATGAAGATGCAGGAGCCGCAGTTCTCCGGGCAGACCAAAGAGCGCCTGTCGTCCCGTGAGGCGGCCGCGTTTGTTTCTGGTGTGGTCAAGGACGCCTTCAGCCTGTGGCTCAACGCACACCCCGAGCTGGGCATGCAGTTGGCTGAACTGGCCATCAGCAACGCCGGCCGTCGCCTCAAGGCCAGCAAGAAGGTCGAACGCAAACGCATCACCCAGGGCCCGGCGCTGCCAGGCAAGCTGGCGGATTGCGCAGGCCAGGACCCGATGCGCGCCGAGCTGTTCCTGGTCGAGGGTGACTCGGCCGGTGGCTCGGCCAAGCAGGCGCGGGACAAAGAGTTCCAGGCGATCCTGCCGCTGCGCGGCAAGATCCTCAACACCTGGGAAGTGGACGGCGGTGAAGTCCTGGCCAGCCAGGAGGTGCACAACATTGCCGTGGCCATCGGCGTCGACCCCGGCGCCGCCGACCTGTCGCAACTGCGCTATGGCAAGATCTGCATCCTCGCCGACGCCGACTCCGACGGCTTGCACATCGCCACCTTGCTGTGCGCGCTGTTCGTTCAGCACTTCCGCCCCCTGGTGGAGGCCGGTCATGTCTACGTGGCCATGCCGCCGCTCTACCGCATCGACCTGGGCAAGGAAATCTACTACGCCCTCGACGAAGCCGAGCGTGATGGCATCCTCGACCGCCTGGTGGCCGAGAAGAAGCGCGGCAAGCCGCAAGTCACGCGCTTCAAAGGGCTGGGCGAGATGAACCCGCCACAGCTGCGCGAAACCACCATGGACCCGAATACCCGGCGCCTGGTGCAGCTGACCCTGGAAGACGTCGAGGCCACCTGCGAGCTGATGGACAAGCTGCTGGCCAAGAAGCGTGCCGGTGATCGCAAGAGCTGGCTGGAAACCAAAGGCAACCTGGCCGAGGTCATGGTTTGATTCGGCTGCTACTTGCCGCTTGCCTTGCACTGTTTGCCTTGCCGAGTTTGGCGGGCAACTGGCCGCAGTTGAAGATGGCCGCCGAGCACCCGATCGAGGGTATGCGCGGCGGCAACCTGTCTGGCCTGGCCCAGTGCCGAGGTGCGCTATGGGGCGTTTCCGACCGTGACGACGACCGCGTTTACCGGTTCGATCAACAAAATGCCGTGTGGCGTGCCCAACCGCTGACCTTCATCCCTGCGCCGGTACCGGAGAGCGGTTTGCCGTGGGGGCTGAAGTCGCGCAACTGGGCGGCGTCCTATGTCCGCGGTGGTGAGCTGGACTTCGAAGGCATCACCTGTGACCAGGCCGGTAACCTTTACCTGGTCAGTGAGGCCCACGCTGCTGTCTTGCAGGTCCCCGTCGAAGGCGAGCCGGACTGGTTGAAGATCGACCCGGCCATGGTACGACAGGCCCGGGCCAGCGGCATGCTGCTGAACTTCAATGCCTTGTTCGAAGGCTTGGCGATCAACCCGGCGGGCGACCGCATCTGGCTTGCCGCCGAGCGCGAGCGCCGGGGGCTGGTGGCGATCGAGCGCCAGCAATCGGTGTGGACGTGCGGGCGCAGTTGCGTGCTGCTGAGCGAGGCCGGGGTCGAGATGCAACCGCCGCAGATGCCCAACGCGCGCGCGCTGTCGCGTGACTTCGCCGACCTGGCCTGGTTCGAGGGCAAGCTGTTTACCCTTGAGCGTAACGCCTACCGCATCTGTCGCCGCGACGCCGACAGCGGCAAGGTCGAGCGTTGCTGGTCGTTTGCCGCCGATGCGCTGGTGGATGCTCGCCGCTATGATCAGCCGTTCGGCCTGGCAGAAGCCCTGGTGATCGACGCCAAAGGCGCCTGGATTGGCCTGGACAACAACAATGGCCGCCGCGCCGATGGCGAGGTGCGGCCGATTGTCTGGCGCTTCGAAGCGCCAGAGGGCGGTTGGAGCGCCAAACCATGAGCCAGGCACCGGGCAAGCGTGCTGGCAAGGTACTGATGATCGTCGCCTGGGCGGCGGCGCTGTTCCTTGCCACGCGCTTTTTCGGTCAATGGGAAGATAGCCAGCGCAATCCCAATGCCCATGTGCGTTCCGAGCACGGCGAAGGCTTTATCGAGGTGCGCCTGCTGAGCAATGGCCAGGGGCATTTTGTGGTGAATGGCGCGATCAATGGCCAGGCGGTGCATTTCATGCTCGACACCGGGGCCACCGACGTGGCGATCCCCGAGGCCCTGGCCAGCGAGCTGGACCTGGCGCGAGGCAGCCCGGTGCTGCTCAGCACCGCAAATGGCCGCACCGAAGGCTACCGCACCCGCTTGAATACCCTGCAACTGGGCGATATCCGTTTACAGGGCGTGCGTGCAACCGTGGTGCCAGGCCTGGACGGCCAGACCGTGCTGCTGGGCATGAGCGCCCTGAAACAACTTGAATTTACCCAGCGCGGCGGCACCATGCTGTTGCGCCAGAACCTGAAATGACGAGGCCCGCATGAGCGACCCACTGGAACTCAGCCTCGACGGCGTCGAACGCCGCTCGCTGGCTGACTTCACCGAACAGGCCTACCTCAACTACTCCATGTACGTGATCATGGACCGGGCCCTGCCGCACATCGGCGACGGCCTGAAGCCGGTGCAGCGACGCATCATCTACGCCATGAGCGAGTTGGGGCTCGATGCCGATGCCAAGCACAAGAAGTCGGCGCGTACCGTCGGTGACGTGCTCGGCAAGTTCCACCCCCACGGCGACTCGGCCTGCTACGAAGCCATGGTGTTGATGGCGCAGCCGTTCAGCTATCGCTACACCCTGGTCGATGGCCAGGGCAACTGGGGTGCACCGGACGATCCGAAGTCGTTCGCTGCCATGCGTTACACCGAGGCGCGCCTGTCGCGCTACGCCGAAGTGTTGCTCAACGAAGTGGGCCAGGGCACCGTGGACTGGGTGCCGAACTTCGACGGCACCCTGCAGGAGCCCGCAGTACTGCCGGCGCGCCTGCCCAACATCCTGCTCAACGGCACCACCGGCATCGCCGTGGGCATGGCCACCGACGTGCCGCCGCACAACCTGCGTGAAGTGGCCAGTGCCTGCGTGCGCCTGCTGGACGAGCCCAAGGCTACCATCGAGCAGTTGTGCGAGCATATCCAGGGCCCGGACTACCCGACCGAAGCCGAAATCATCACGCCCCGCGCCGAGATCCTGAAGATCTACGAAAGCGGCCGCGGCTCGATCCGCATGCGTGCCGTTTATCGCGTCGAAGATGGCGACGTGGTGGTCACCGCACTGCCGCATCAGGTCTCCGGGGCCAAGGTGCTGGAGCAGATCGCCGCACAGATGCAGGCCAAGAAGCTGCCGATGGTGGCCGACCTGCGTGACGAGTCGGACCACGAGAACCCGTGCCGTATCGTCATCATCCCGCGCTCCAACCGGGTGGATGCCGACGAGCTGATGCAGCACCTGTTCGCCACCACCGACCTGGAAAGCAGCTACCGGGTCAACGTCAACATCATCGGCCTGGACGGCCGGCCGCAGTTGAAGAACCTGCGGGCACTGTTGCTGGAGTGGCTGGAGTTTCGTACCAACACCGTCCGGCGCCGCCTGCAGCACCGCCTGGACAAGGTGCAGAGGCGCCTGCACCTGCTCGAAGGCTTGCTGACTGCCTTCCTCAACCTGGATGAAGTGATTCATATCATCCGCACCGAGGAGCATCCCAAGCAGGCGCTGATCGAGCGTTTCGAGCTGACCGAAATCCAGGCTGACTACATCCTCGAGACCCGCCTGCGACAGCTGGCGCGCCTTGAAGAGATGAAAATTCGCGGCGAGCAGGACGAGCTGCTCAAGGAGCAGGCCAAGCTGCAGGCCCTGCTCGGCAGCGACGCCAAGCTGCGCAAGCTGGTGCGCAGCGAGCTGATCAAGGACGCCGAAACCTACGGCGACGACCGCCGCTCGCCGATCGTCGAGCGTGCAGAAGCCAAGGCGCTGTCGGAAAACGAGCTGATGCCGACCGAGCCGGTCACCGTTGTGCTGTCGGAAAAGGGCTGGGTGCGCTGCGCCAAGGGCCACGACATCGACGCCACCGGCCTTTCGTACAAAGCTGGCGATGGCTTCAAGGCCGCAGCCGCCGGGCGCTCCAACCAGTTTGCCGTATTGATCGACTCCACCGGCCGCAGTTACTCGGTGGCCGCGCATACCTTGCCGTCTGCGCGGGGGCAGGGCGAGCCGCTGACGGGCCGCCTGGCGCCGCCACCTGGGGCGACCTTCGAGTGCGTGCTGCTACCTGAGGACGATGCGCTGTATGTGGTGGCGTCGGATGCCGGTTACGGCTTCGTGGTCAAGGGCGAAGACCTGCAGGCCAAGAACAAGGCCGGCAAAGGCCTGCTCAGCCTGCCCAACGGCGCCAAGGTCATGACCCCGCGCCCGGTGGCCAACCGCGAGCAGGACTGGCTGGCGGCGGTCACCACCGAGGGCCGGCTGCTGGTGTTCAAGGTCAGCGACTTGCCACAGTTGGGCAAAGGCAAGGGCAACAAGATCATCGGCGTGCCTGGTGATCGGGTGGCCAGTCGTGAAGAATTTGTCACCGACCTTGCGGTAATCCCTGAAGGCGCAACCCTTGTATTGCAAGCCGGCAAGCGTACGCTATCGCTGAAAGCGGACGATCTGGAGCACTACAAGGGCGAACGGGGCCGGCGCGGCAGCAAGCTGCCACGCGGCTTCCAGCGCGTCGATGGGTTGCAGGTGGAAGGCCCGGCGTAAGCTGCTGAAATGTCTGGAACGGCAATTTCAGGGCCGTTCCGGGCAGAAATGCTGGAGTCGGACAGCTATTTCGCGGATGATATGGCCCTTGCGGTGCCGGCGTGGCCGTGTGCCCGATTGAATCTACATGAGTATCACTGCGGTCTGCCTGTGGCGACCGCCTGGATGGGATGATGAAACTTCTGCGCCTTCCATTTGCGCTGTTGATGACGGGCCTTCTGGGGCTGGGCGGATGCAGCATGCATCAGCCTGTGGCCTTGTACCAGCTCGACAGCGGTGATCCTGGCCAGCCGTCGCAAAGCGCGGGCATGGCCGTGGTGCTGGGCCCGGTATCGGTTGCCGATTACCTGCAACGCGAGACGTTCCTGCAGCGTCAGGCCGATGGCAGCCTGAGTTCGGCGACCGACGGTCGTTGGGCCGGCAGCCTCTCGTCGGACATTGACCAGTTGCTGGTTCGCCAGCTGGCCTGGCGCCTGGACAGCCAGCGCGTGGTGCTGGCCCCGGCGACCACCGGTTTCAGCCCGGACGTGCAAGTGTTGCTGTCGATTACCCGCCTGGACTCGGGCAAGGACCAACCGGCGATTCTGGACGCCCAATGGCGCCTGCTCGACCGTCGTGGCCATGTGCGTGACAACCGCATCGTTCACCTTGAGCAGCAGCATGAGGGCAGCGAAGCGTCGCAGGTGCAGGCTCAAGGGCAACTGCTGCAAAAGCTGGCCGAACAGCTGAGCACGGCGGTCAAGCCGCTGGCCAATCAGCCAGCCATTGCCGAAGAGGCGCCGAAGAAGCCCGCTGCGCCGGTACAGGTCAAGAAGGCACCCGAGAAGTCCAAGATCCCGATGGCTTCGCCGATTCGTACCGATATGGAAGTCTATCGGTTCTGATGGTTCCGCCTGATACAAAAAAGCCCGCATCGATGCGGGCTTTTTTGTATCAGCTGCGCGGGCCTTTGTAGGAGCGGCCTTGCGTCGCGAAAAGGGCTGCGCAGCGGCCCCAGATTTCAGCGTCGACGCCACTATTGCTGGGGCCGCTGCGCGCCCCTTTCGCGACGCAAGGCCGCTCCTACAAGGGCCGCTGCGCGCCCCTTTCGCGACGCAAGGCCGCTCCTACAAGGGGCGCTGCGCAGCCCTTTCCGACCGGTCCGGCGCCCCGGCAAGGCGGCCTTTGTGTCAGGCCCGGCGCTCGTGCATCCGCGCCAATTGCCGCTCCAGCATCGACGGATACGGCTCCATCAACCGCTCTACACAGCAAGCGCCTTCCGGGCTGGCAATCGGGCGGATCCGCGCGCGTTGACGGATCAGCGCGTCATCACTGATCTGGCGCTCCACCAGCAGCAGGTTACGGCTGTGCTGCGACAGCGCCAGGGCATCCTGGGCTTTTTCGGCCATCAGCAGGTCAACCAGCTCCAACCCTTGCAGGTCATTACCCAGCGCCAGGCCCAGCTGCAGTTGCAGGGTAATGCCGCTGTCGGCCACTTCGATCTGCAAGGCATGGCCCAGCGCACGCAGTAACTCGCCACAGCAGATCGCGTTGGTCAGGTAGTCCTCGCCACAGTCGCGGCTGTGGAACAGCACCAGGGTGCTGCCGTCGTTAAGCGTGTGGGTTTCACCCTCATACAGCGAAGCGGCCTGTTCCAGGCAGTCGCGGTAGCGCTCGAGCAATTCGGTCAGGCGCGTGCGCGGCAGACGGCGCAGTTGCTCCTGGGAGCCGAGCTGAACGGCCAGTACGGCGCTGTTCTGCGGCTCGTCCGAATCGTATGGCACAGGCTTGGGCGCGCTTTCGTCGTTGTCCAGCAGCCCGGCAAAGGCATCGTCGTCCTCTTCGTCAACCTGGGCGACAACCTTGGCGCGCGGCGCAGTCTTAGGGGCCGGCGCGTGATCGTGCAGGTCGTCGAAGTCGTCTTCGTCGTCCTCTTCTTCCGGCTCTGGCTCAGGTGGCGGCGGCGGAGCGAGGCGAGTATGCAGCTGGCGGGCAATATCGCCGATCTCGTCCTGGCGGTCGGTGGCCGGCGTATAGGGCTGCGGGTCGCGCAGCCACACCCGCAACTGCAGCAGCGGTGTGGTGATATGGCGTGCCTGGCGCAGGCTCAGGCTCAGCGCCAGGGCCAGCAGGATGGCGGCGAGGATGCCCATGCTCTGCAGGCTGATCAGCATCGGCTGCTGGAACTGGCTCATGTCCAGGCTGATGCGCAGTTGCCCGGCCGTGACGTCCTGGAAGGTGATCTTGGTCTGGTACAGGCCTTCGGCTTCACCCAGCAGGCTATTGCGCGGACGCTGGCCAGCCTCGGCGAGGATGCGGTTGTCCACGCTGTAGATGGCCGCATGGGCCACCAGCGGGTTTTTCACCAGGTTGCCCAGCAGCACGTTGAGGCTGAGGATGTCGTTGGACACCAACAGCTCGGTGGCCGACGTGGCCGTCTGCGTGGTCAGGCTCTGGCCGAGCGCGTCGGCCTGCTCGTGCATGGCCTGCTTGAACTGCAGGCCCATCACACAGGCATAGATGACCAGTGCCAGTGCCACCAGGAATATGTTGGTGCAGGCGATGCGTAGCGCCAGAGGGACGCGACGTTGACTCAGGGCACGATAGATCATCAGGAAGAAGTTGTCTGGCTTGACGGGGGTGGGCCGGTTCACAGCGCTCGGCTCTTAATGGCATAAAAGTGTGGGGCAGTATAGCGACACCGGTTTTGTCGGCAAAGCATCGTTCGCGCCCGATGGTCACTGAAAATCGGTAGAATGCGCATTTTTCATCGAAGTCGGAGTCCGGTCTTGCGCGAAATCGTCCTGATCAACATCACAGGTGAAGACCGTCCAGGTCTCACTGCGGCCATCACTGGCGTCCTGCTGCAGGGCGGTGTGAGCATTCTCGACATCGGCCTGGCGGTCATGCACGGCACGTTGTCGTTCGGCATTCTGGTCGATATCCCGGACAACGAAGTGGCCACTCGCCTGCTGCAAAGCGTGCAGGCCAAGGCCCACGAACTGAATCTGCAGGCCCGTTACACGCCGATTTCCGAGGCGGATTACCAGCATTGGGCCGATGGCCACGGTGAGGCGCGTCATATCGTCACCCTGCTCAGCCGCAAGATCACCCCTGAGCAGTTGCAGCGCGTCAGTGCGGTCATCAGCCAGTACGGCCTGACCATCGAGCGCATCGAACGGCTGTCTGCCCGCGTGGGGCTGGATGCCGAGACCGAGAAGGGCAAGGCGGCCATCGAGATCTCCGTGCGCGGCGTGCCGAGCGATGCTCAGGCGTTGCGCGCAGACTTCTTCGCCCTGGCAGAAGCCTTGAGTGTCGACATCGCTTTCCAGAAGGACGACTTGTTCCGTCGCAACCGCCGCCTGGCGGTATTCGACATGGACTCGACCCTGATCGAGGCCGAAGTCATCGACGAGCTGGCCAAGGCCGCTGGCGTTGGCGAGCAGGTGGCAGCGATCACCGAGCGGGCGATGCGTGGCGAGCTGGACTTCCGCGCCAGCTTCAAGGAGCGCATGGCGTTGCTCAAAGGCCTGGATGTAGGGGTGCTGGATGAGATCGGTGCGTCGCTGCGCCTGACCGAAGGTGCCGAGAACCTGTTCGCCGAGCTCAAGCGCCTGGGTTACAAGACTGCGATCCTGTCCGGTGGCTTCACGTACTTCGCCAAGCAGGTGCAGGCGCGCCTGGGTATCGACTATGTGTTCGCCAATGAGCTGGAAGTGGTCGACGGCAAGGTGACCGGCGTTGCCGTGGAGCCGATTGTCGATGCTCAGCGCAAGGCTGAACTGCTGCAGCAACTGGCCAGCGAAGAGGGCTTGCAACTGGACCAGACCATCGCCGTGGGGGATGGCGCCAACGACCTGCCAATGTTGTCGCTGGCCGGCCTGGGCGTGGCCTTCCGCGCCAAGCCGCTGGTGCGTCAATCGGCCAAGCAGGCGATTTCCACCCTGGGGCTGGATGGGGTGCTGTACCTGTTGGGCCTGCGCGATCGCGACGCGCGCGGTTGATCTGAACGACCGGGGCTGCACAGCAGCCCCAGCTTCTACAAGGTGATCAAGCCTGCGCAGGCGCTGCCAACTGCTGGCCCATGCGCACTGCCGACCCCGCACCCAGGCTTTCAGCCCACTTCACCTGCTCTGGCCCGAACAGCACGATGGCGGTCGAGCCCAGTTTGAAGCGGCCCAGCTCGGCACCTTTTTCCAGGTGGATCGGCGCACGGCTGGCTTCGTCGTAACGGAAGGTCTTCAACTCACGCTTGGGCGGCGTTACCAGGCCGGCCCAGACCGTCTCGATCGAAGCAACGATCATCGCACCTACCAGCACCACGGCCATCGGGCCGCGTTCGGTGTCGAACAGGCAGACGACGCGCTCGTTACGGGCAAACAGCTCGGGCACGTTTTCGGCCGTGGTCTGGTTCACCGAGAACAGGCGGCCCGGTACGTACACCATCTCGCGCAGGGTGCCGGCCAGCGGCATGTGCACGCGGTGGTAATCCTTCGGCGACAGGTAAATGGTGGCGAATTCGCCGCCCATGAACGGCGCGGCCAGGGCCGGGTCGCCACCCAGCAGCTCCAGGGCGCTGTAGCCGTGGCCCTTGGCCTGGAAGATGCGGCCGTGCTCGATCGGGCCAAGCTGGCTGACAGCACCGTCGGCTGGGCACAGGATGGCGCCGGGGGTTTCGTCCAGCGGACGGGCGCCGGGCTTCAAGGCACGGGTGAAGAACGCGTTGAAGTGTTCGTAAGCGCTCAAGTCCTCGACCAGGGCCTCGGACATGTTCACCTGGTAGCGCTTGGCAAACCAGGCGGTGAAGGCGTTTTTGAACCAGCGTGCACGGCACTCGGCAATGCAGCCGGCCAGCCGCGACAGCAGGTGGTGCGGCAGCAGGTACTGGCTGATGATGAACAAACGGGATTTCATGCAGGTTCCTTAAACTTCAACAGGCGTGTCCGGGTGGTTGCCCCATTCGCTCCACGAGCCAGCGTAGGCCTTGACGCGTGGGTAACCGAGGGCTTTGGCCACCAGGTAGGTGAAACCGGAGCGGCGGTGGCTCTGACAATGGGTGATCACTTCCTTGTCGGGCGTGATGCCCAGCTTTTGCAGGACTTCGGCGATGTCGTTGCGGATGCGCAAGTGGTCGTTGAGGTCCATGCCGGCCGTCCACTCGAAGTTGACCGCGCCGGGGATGTGGCCGCCTTTGGCTGCCAGCACCTTCTCGCCGCTGTACTCCAGCGGGCCGCGGGCGTCCCAGATGACCAGGTCATCGGCGCCCAGGCGGCTTTGCAGGTACTCGCGGGTGGCCGTTGGCTCACTGTGCACCTGCAGGCGCACGGTGGCATTGCCGCTGGCCGGCACGTCGGTGGAGAGCGTGTCCGCCGGCCAGGCCTGAATGCCGCCATTGAGGTAGTGGTAGGCCTTGTGGCCGATCACGTCGAGCAACCAGATGAAGCGCCCGGCCCAGCCGCCGCCTTCATCGTCATAGACCACGTAGACGGCATCGTCGCGATGACCGAGCTCGCTGAACAGTTTTTCCAGGTCGGCCAGTGCCGGCAGCAGGCCCGGCGCTGGTGGCAGGCCCAGCTGAGTGCGCTTGCCTTCGACGAAGCGGGCGCCGGGGACGTGCCCGCTGACATAACGGTTCGCGCTGCTCAAGTCGACCAGGATCAAGTGCGGCGAACCCAGGCGCGGCAAGAGATCCGCGGCTTCGATCACCAGGGGCAGGCCGGAAAAGTCAGTCATCCACGGTCTCCAGTGTGGAAAGAGGGGCGATTGTAGCGCAAGGCTCAGCCCTTGCGGTTGGCAAACACGGACAGCGCGCGCTCGATGCATTGCGCGGTTTTACCAAAGGCTTGCACGCTGATATCGGCCAGAGGGTTGCCGCCTTGGTCGGCCACCGCCAGCATCATGACCTGGTCGTTGACTGCCAGCGAGCGCAGCAGCAGGTGCTCGCTCCGAAAGAGCGCGCGCAGCGGTGCAGGCAGCAGGGCCGAGAACTGGCCGTGGTTTTCCGGGGTCAGGCGCAGTTGCCCGGCCTTGCTCATCAGTTTTTGCAGCAGCTTGCTTTGCGGCACTTGCAAGGCCATGGCAGCGGCTTCCTTGGGCAGGCCGGCGGTCTGCTGTACGCGCAGGTAGTCGGTCGCCTTGTCTAGGGTCAGCAGCATGATGCGCTGCATGCCGCAGGCCAGCAGGGCCTCGCGGGCCTGGGTGGCCAGGTGCACGGTATTGGTGAACGGGCTTGGCTGCGCCAGCAGGTCCTGGCACAGCGTGCGCCAGCGGTTCAGTTCTTCACTGCTGGGCGGCGGTGGCGCCAGCATGCCTGGGTGCGGGCGGCGTTGCTGCCAGGGCCAGATCAGCGCTTCGGCCGGGTGGAACAGTGCCTGGTGGGCATGGCGCCGGGCGCTGGCCGCCGCTTGTTGGTGAACCTGCTGCTGCACGTCATCCAGCGACGTCTGCAGGTACAGCGCGGTCAGCAACTGCCAGCGCAGCAGGTGCGGGTTGTCCCAGCCCACCTGCGCCGCCAGGGCCAGGCCGTTGGCCAGCAGCGCGGTATTGGCCGGCTGGTTGAACCAGCGGCGCAGGCCGGGCTCCTCATCCAGGCGGTGTTGCTGGCTCAGCACGTCCTGATCGCGGGCAATGTTGAACACCTGCGCCAGTTGCTCGCGTTCATCCAGCAGCATGCGGTAGCCCTGGGTCACCCATTGCGGCAGGCGCCAGTACTCGGCCATGGTCTGGCACAGCGCCATGATGCGCACACCGAACAGTTCCTGCTCCACCTCGGCGGCTTTCTCACCCTTGTGGATAACCCGCAGCTCCCAGGTGTCGAGCAGCTTCGGGTAGGCCAGTGCCAGCGGCCAGAGTGGGGCGAGGAACAGCAGGCTGCCCCAGTGGATTTCTTGCCACAAGCGCGCCAGGCGGCTGGCGAACAGGCCGCTGGCCTGCTGCGAGGCGTGCTGGCTGATCAGCTGGAACTGGCCCAGTACCGGCGGGACCTCGTCGGCTGGCAGCGAGGGCAGGCGCTTGAGCAACTGCTCGATACGCGTCAGGCCCAGCCGGTTCAGGGCAATTTCCAGGCTCTCGGCGGGCTCGGCCTGGCTGGCGTTGGCCGGGTGATTGGCCTCACGCATGACCGAAAGCACCAGTGCCGGGCTATCCTGCATCAGTTCGGCGATATCGCGCAGGGAGCGGCGGCTGTCGTTTATGGCCGCCAATACCCGGTCGTAACTCTGTTTCGGCACAGGTATGCGAACACTCTCCAGCAGCTTTACCCAGGCCTCTAACGTACGTGGCGGCTGAGCGGGCACCTTGGTTTCAATTGGCATTTTGACATCAGTCCGAACTGGCTTTTCGCTTTGAGTGGCTATAGTCTGGCGCAGTTCTGCCGATAAGTAGAAGAAGAGTTTTAAAGCTCCCGTCTCTCACCCTGACCACGACAGCAAGTGCTTTGAACCTATGGCTAAAATTATCGGCATCATCGTCGTATTCGCGAGCGTGCTCGGCGGATACGTGCTCTCCCACGGCAAGATCGCGGCGCTGATCCAGCCGTTCGAAGTACTGATCATCGGCGGTGCGGCCTTCGGTGCATTCTTGCAGGCCAACCCTGGCCACATGACTATGCACGTCATCAAGAAGTCGATGAAGATGTTCGGCTCGCGCTTCACCCACGCCTATTACCTGGAGGTGCTGGGCCTGGTGTACGAGATCCTCAACAAGAGCCGTCGTGAAGGCATGATGGCCATCGAGAGTGATATCGAGGACGCCGCGGCCAGCCCCATCTTCGCCAAGTACCCCACCGTACTGGCTGATGAGCGCATGACCGCGTTCGTCTGCGACTACTTGCGCATCATGTCCACCGGCAACATGGCCCCGCACGAGCTCGAAGGCTTGTTCGACATGGAGCTGCTGAGCATGAAGGAAGAGCTCGAACACCCCTCCCATGCGGTGAACGGCATTGCCGACGGCATGCCGGGCTTCGGTATCGTTGCGGCGGTACTCGGCATCGTGGTGACCATGGCCTCGCTCGGCGAGGGCGACCAGGCGGCCATCGGCATGCACGTGGGTGCGGCACTGGTCGGTACCTTCTTCGGTATCCTGGCGGCCTATGGCTTCTTCGGCCCGTTGGCCAAGTGCCTGGAGCACGATGCCAAGGAAGAGATCAACCTGTACGAGTCGATCAAGGCCTCGCTGGTCGCGTCGGCCTCGGGCATGCCACCGTCCCTGGCTGTCGAGTTCGGTCGCAAGGTGCTTTACCCCAAGCATCGCCCAAGTTTTGCCGAGCTGGAACAAGCGGTTCGCGGTCGCTGAGTCATGGAGAACAATCAGCCGATAATCATCAAGCGCGTCAAGCGCTTCGGCGGCGGCCACCATGGCGGCGCCTGGAAAATCGCCTTTGCCGACTTCGCCACGGCGATGATGGCGTTTTTCCTGGTGCTCTGGCTGTTGTCCACAGCCACGCCTGAGCAGAAGATCGCCATTGCCGGCTATTTCAAGGACCCGATCGGCTTTTCCGAGAGTGGCACGCCCTACGTCATCGACCTGGGCGGTTCGCCCGAGATGGCACCGGAGAAGACTATCAACCCTGAAGTGAAGTCCGAACCGACGCCTGAATCCAGCGTTCAGCTGAGCAAGGACCAGGTCGAGACCATGGCCGAGCAGGTCGAACGCGAGCGCCTCGAGTTGTTGCTGCAGGAGCTGCAGAACAAGGTCGAGGAAAACCCGCAACTGCAGAAGTTCAAGGACCAGATTCTGTTCGAGATCACTCAGGACGGCTTGCGTATCCAGATCATGGATGCCGAGAACCGGCCGATGTTCGACATCGGCAGTGCGCGCTTGCAGCCGTATTTCGAGGACATCCTGCTGGCCATGGCCGACACCATCAAGGCGGTGCCGAACAAGATCAGCATCAGTGGCCACACTGATGCCAAGCCGTTTGCTGGCACCGGTGAGTTCGGCAACTGGGAACTGTCGGCCAACCGTGCCAACGCGGCGCGGCGCGCGCTGGTCGCTGGCGGCTATCCGGACGAGCAAGTGGCCCGGGTGGTGGGTTACGCCTCGTCGTCGTTGTTCGACCGCAAGGACCCGTTCAACCCGGTCAACCGGCGCATCGACATCATCGTGCTGACCAAGAAGGCCCAGCGCAACATCGAGGGTGAACAGGCAGCGCCCGAAACGCCGCCGGCCGAGCCAGCAGCACCTGCCGACACCGCACCGGGCGCCTCGGCCCCGGCTGTACCAGAGGCCGAGCAGGCACCGATGCAGCCGCGTGAGCTGCGCGAGAAGCTGAACATCTTCGAAGATGGGGCGCTGAAGCTGGACGACGCCAAAGAGCAGTAACCCCTCGCGCAGCCGCTCCGATAGACAAACAGTTATCGCATTGATAGCTGTGCCTCTGTGGGGGCGGGCTTGCCCCGCGAGCACCGGCGAAGCCGGTGCCAGCCATCACATGGCCCTCAAAACCCTCGGCGGATCTTGGCCTTGAGATCGGCATGAAAGAAATCGGCATTATCCCTGTCAGCACCCAACCCTCGCCCTGGCGGCAGTGTCATGGCCCGCTCGAACGTGCGCTCGTCATGATAGGCCCGCACGAACAGGTCGATATGCGCCCGCTCACGCATGCACGGCCACCTGCCCAGGCATTCCGGTAGTGGCGCGGGCCCTTTGCGATAGAAGCTGATCCGCCGGCAGGCCATTGCCGCAGCCCCAAGCAGCCAAGCAGTCCACCAGTCTTCGGCAGCGTCGGCGGGCAGCACCCCGACCCAATGAGTAGCATCGCTCATCTGCTGGCAAAAACTGCCATGCAGGTCATCGCGGGTATGCCCTTCGCTGTCAAGCTGTACCACTTGGGTGGCGATGCCTTCGAGCAGCAGGCGCTCATTGAGGATGAACGCATCGAGCCGCTCTTCGTGGCGGTAGCTGATAAGAACCGGCATGGCGGTTGCCCTCCCTGATAGAAGGCATGACCATCAGCGAAAGCAGTAGAAGGGGCAATAGATGACGGTAAAACCGGAGCAGTCCTACATGCCCCGGTAATACTTCCTACAATAAAGGCTAATCAGTAGCTGTCTTCCGGCAGGCTGGCGATGATCGAGCGGTAGCTGTTCATGCGCTGCTGCTTGATACGGCCATCGTCCAAGGCCTGGAGCAGTGCGCAGCCTGGCTCGCGGTCATGTTTGCAATCGCGGAAGCGGCAGGTGCCGAACAGGTCGCGAAACTCGATGAAACCGTCTTCCACGTCATCGCGGCTGACATGGCCCAGGCCAAATTCGCGAATGCCCGGCGAGTCGATCAGGTCGCCGCCGTTGGGGAAGTGGTACAGGCGCGCGGTAGTGGTGGTGTGCGTGCCCTGGCCCGACCACTCGGACAGGTCACCGACGCGGGTGTCGGCGGCAGGCAGCAGGCTGTTGACCAGGGACGACTTGCCCACGCCCGACTGGCCGACGAATACGCTGATGTGCCCGTCCAGCATCTGCTGCAGGCGTTGCATGCCATCACCCTGGTGGGCTGAAACCTCCAGCAAGGGGTAGCCGAGGTCGCGATAGACTTCGAGCAGCGCATGCAGGGCCGGGCCGTTCTCGTCGTTGATCAGGTCGGCCTTGTTCAGCAGCAGCAGCGGACGGATGCCGGCATGCTCGGCGGCTACCAGGTAGCGGTCGATCAGGTTCGGGTGTGGCTCGGGCGCTGGCGCGAAGACGATCACGATCAGGTCGACGTTGGCCGCCACCGGCTTGAGCTGGCCGTGGTTGTTCGGCCGGCACAGTTCGGTGCTGCGCGGCATCTGCGCGACGATCACGCCGATGCCTTGGTTACCTGCACGCCAGACCACACGGTCGCCTGTGACCAGTGCAGGCAGGTTGGCCCGCAGGTGGCAACGGAACACCTGGCCGGCCGTATCGCCGTCCTGGGCCTCGACCTCGACCTGCACACCAAAGTGGGCAATCACCAGGCCCAGTTGTTCTGGCCCCAGGTCGCCGCCCTCCAGTTCATGCAGCGTGTGCTGCTCGCGTTTGGCGGCGCGAGCGGCGCGCTCGTTCTGGATTTTTTCGATACGCCAGTTTTGGCGACGATTGAGCTGGCGTTTGGCCATGAAGGTTCCGTGCTGGGACAGATTGAAAACGGCAGGCAGTTTAGCACGCCGGGCGCTCGACCATTGGGCTTACCTTTGCGCCGCGCATGCGCCGGCCGCCCCCGCTAGGCTACTATGACGGCCTATACGAGGAGCCCCTGCATGCACAACCCACAGAACCTGATCTGGATCGACCTGGAAATGACCGGCCTGGATCCGGACAGCGACGTCATCATCGAGATGGCCACGATTGTCACCGACAGCGATCTGAACACCCTGGCCGAAGGCCCGGTGA
>Ga0213828_1001743_pt1 | contig 17040 bp, 14 predicted proteins | sample MC6MC0897MG_FD_180664 | JGI IMG/M metagenome (GOLD analysis project Ga0213828, IMG submission 180664) | Enriched soil aggregate microbial communities from Iowa State University, Ames, United States - MC6-MC0897-MG | ecosystem: Environmental > Terrestrial > Soil > Unclassified | place: USA: Iowa... | reverse complement strand
ATGAACGTCGCGCTGGCCGTGGTGTTCGTCTCCATCCTGTTCCTGGATGACTTCGTCGAGCGCCTGTTCCGCGAATTCTCGCTGACCCTGGTGGCGGCGATGAGCGTGTCGGTGGTGGTTGCGCTGAGCCTGGTGCCGATGCTGTGCGCGCGCCTGTTCGTCGATGACGCGCAGCACGCCTCGCGCTGGCAGCGTGGCAGCAACGCGCTGTTCGAGCGCGTGCGTGCGGCGTACCTGCGCACGCTGCAGGCCAGCCTGCGCCACCTGCGCTGGCCGCTGCTGGTCTTCGTTGCGGTCATCGCGCTCAACGCCTGGCTGTTCCAGCAGGTGCCCAAGGGCGTGGTGCCCAAACAGGACACCGCACAGCTGCGTGGCTTCGCGCGCGGCGATGACGGACTCTCGTTCCAGGCCATGCAGCCGAAGATCGATGCCTATCGCTCGCTGCTGCTGTCCGACCCGGCCATCGAGGACATCATCGGCTACATCGGTGGCAGCAACGGCGTCAACAACGCCTTCATCATGATCAAGATGAAGCCGCTGGCCGAGCGCAAGGTGTCCAGCCAGGAAGTGATCGACCGCCTGCGCGCGCGCCTGCCCAAGCTGCCCGGCGGCAACCTGTACCTGTGGGTGGACCAGGACATCCGCCTGGAAGGCGGCGGCAGCAGCGGCCAGTACGAATTCCAGCTGCTGTCGGCGGACATGGCGCCGCTGCGCGAGTGGGCACCGAAAGTGGGCGCCGCGCTGCGCGCCCTGCCCGAGCTGGTGGACGTGGAAGCACAGGGCGAGGCCGGCATGCGCCAGGTGGTGCTGGACATCGACCGCGAAGCCGCCGCGCGCCACGGCGTGGACCTGCGCACGGTGGCCAACATGCTCAACAACTCGTTCAGCCAGCGCCAGGTTGCCACGCTGTACGACAGCCTCAACCAGTACCGCGTGGTGATGGAGCTGGACCCGAAGCACACCCAGGACCCGGGCACGCTGGCGCGCCTGCAGGTGGTGGATGGCAGCGGCCAGCGTATTCCGCTGTCCACCATCGCCAGCTGGCGCTATGGCATGGCGCCTGACCGCATCTACCACAGCGAACAGTTCGCCTCGATCTGGATCGAATTCGCACTGGCACCGGGCGTGGGCCTGGAACAGGCCACGCAGGCGATCAATGCCGCGATGGCGAAACTGATGCTGCCGCGCACCGTGCAGGCCAAGCTGTCCGGCGAAGCCGGTGGCCTGGACAGCCTGCGCGGGCGGCAGCTGTGGCTGGTGCTGGGCGCCACGCTGGCGGTCTACCTGGTGCTGGGCATCCTGTACGAGAGCTTCCTGCAGCCGCTGGTGATCCTGTCCACCCTGCCCTCGGCCGGCATCGGCGCACTGCTGGCGCTGTGGGTATTCGGCAACGAACTGAACCTGATCGCCCTGCTTGGCTTGTTCCTGCTGGTGGGCGTGGTGATGAAGAACACCATCCTGCTGGTGGATTTCGCTCTGGCCGGCGAGCGCCGTGGCTTGAGCGCGCACGACGCGGTGATGGACGCGGCGCGCCTTCGCCTGCGGCCGATCCTGATGACTTCGCTGGCAGCACTGCTGGGCACGCTGCCGCTGATGCTGGCCAATGGCGAGGGCTGGGAGCTGCGGCAGCCACTGGGCATCGCGATTGTGGGCGGGTTGCTGGTCAGCCAGTGGCTGACGCTGTACACGACGCCGGCGATGTACCTGGCGTTGGCGAGGGTGCGCGCGAAGCGGTGAATGCGGGCGGGCAATCATCCACGCGTGGCGTGGATCTACTGTAGAGCCGAGCCGTGCTCGACTGCTTCTTGCGTCAGTCGAGCATGGCTCGACTCTACAAGAACCGGTATCACCACCCCGGCGATGTACCTGGCGCTGTCGTACTTACGCAGCGCCAGGCGCATCGCCGGTGCGGACGGGCCGGCCTCCAACTCCGACCGACCCTGATCGCGGCCGCACCCCCGCAGGCGCTGGCCGCCATCCACACACGTGCCGCACTCAAGCGGCTTCGGACACCTTCACTTCACGGCGGGCGCGCACGGCAGCGGCCAGGCGCTCCAGCACCTGCACGGTGGTGTCCCAATCAATGCAGCCATCGGTGATGCTCTGGCCGTAGACCAGCGGCTGGCCTTCCACCAGTTCCTGGCGGCCACCAACCAGATGGCTTTCCACCATCACGCCCACGATGCGCTGTTCGCCGTCTTCCAGCTGGGTGGCGATGTCCTCGATCACTTTCGGCTGGTTTTCAGGGTTCTTGAGGCTGTTGGCGTGGCTGGCATCGATCATCAGGCGCGTCGGCAGCTTGGCCTTGGCCAGTGCCTGGCAGGCCTCGCCGACGCTGGCTGCGTCGTAGTTCGGCTGCTTGCCGCCGCGCAGGATCACATGGCAATCCGGGTTGCCGGTGGTCGACACGATGGCGGTGCCGCCCTGCTTGGTGACCGACAGGAAGTGATGCGGGTTGGATGCCGCGCCCACTGCATCGGCCGCGATCTTGACGTTGCCGTCGGTGCCGTTCTTGAAGCCGACCGGGCACGAAAGGCCCGAGGCCAGTTCGCGGTGCACCTGGCTTTCGGTGGTGCGCGCGCCAATGGCGCCCCAGGCAACCAGATCGGCGATGTACTGCGGCGAGATCACATCGAGGAACTCGACGCCGGCCGGCAGGCCCAGCTTGTTGATGTCACGCAGCAGGCCGCGGGCAATGCGCAGGCCCTTGTCGATCTTGAAGCTGCCATCCAGGTCCGGATCGTTGATCAGGCCCTTCCAGCCCACCGTGGTGCGCGGCTTTTCGAAGTACACGCGCATGACGATTTCCAGTTCGCCGGCCAGCGCATCGCGCAGGGGCTTCAGGCGCTGGGCGTATTCGATAGCCGCGTGCGGGTCGTGGATCGAGCACGGGCCCACCACCACGGCCAGGCGGTCGTCACGGCCATGCAGGATCTCGTGCAGGGCCGCGCGCGAGGCGCTGACGGTGTCGGAGGCTTCATCGTCGCAGGGCAGCATCGCCAGCAGCTGGGCGGGCGGTGTCAGCGGTTCGATGGTACGGATACGCAGGTCGTCGGTGTGCGGGGGCATTGCGGGGGTTCTCCGGAACGTTGGGGGTCCCCAGCGTGGCGACATGAAAAAAGCCGCCAGGTTCGCTGGCGGCTTTCGGGAATGCGTCTGAAGGTTTCTTCAGGGTGAACGCAGTCCTTCCTCCGCCTGGGGCTTCGGAAAGTAATACCAATAAAAGTTGGCGTGGACGGCGTTCATGGGGTGTATTGATAGCACAGCTTTTGCGCAGTGCAAAATGTTTCATCGGCAACTGCGGGAGCTGTTCAGGCAGCTCAGTCCACGTCGATGCGCAGCGCGACTGCTGCGATGGCGTGGCAGCCGCAGGCAAGGCGATGCCCTTCCAGCACGATGGGCTGGCCACCCATGAAGCGCGCCGGGTGGCCTTCAACAAATGGGAAGGTACCCCCATGCAACGGGCAGGTGGCCTGATCGCCCACCACAGCAATGGGATGACCGTTGACCCTGTGCGTGCTGTTGCACTGGCAATCCACCACTTCGCCACCGCTGCTGGTGGCGTCACCCAGACAGACAGGCGATTTCATTTCAGGTCGACCCGCATAGGGTGCTGCGCTGGTCCAGACGCGCTGGAATCTGAGCACGTCATCGGGCTCAAGCTTCCACCAGAAAGATCAGTGTGAATATACCGATCAGAGTCCACGGTCCCAGAATCAGAACCGCCTGAAGGATGAACCAGAATGACCTCCTGCCGCGTCGCCACGGCTCCTGCTTGATGGCGTACAGCCACATCAGGAAGGTGGACGCTATCGTTCCCACGCCGACAATCCACATGACAACGCCAGCCACGGCGGCCGCTTGCATTCCACTCAGCCTGAGCGAGCGGAATCCAAACAGCGTCGCGTAAACAGTACAGAGGAGAACCCCTGAGATGAACAGCCCAACACGGCGCCAGGTAGATACGCCGCTGCTGGATTCTGGTTTCTTCATGGCACTCGATTCTCATTGCTAGATACAAGGGGAGAGCTGATTTCGATACCTCCGTGTTTGTCAGCTACCCCCTCCCGGCACCCGCCACATGAAGGGATCGGCCGTCCGATGCTGGGCATCATTGCGTGCCTTCTCCTCGGTACTGGGCGGCCGCACCATCTGGATCGTCGCGCTGCCGTCAGCACCGGCATAGACCACGGCACTTACGCCACCCTCGTGGTAGCTGGCAATCGCGCCCAGGCCGATCTGCACCACCGGGCTGGTAATGCCCACGTCGCCGATGCGGCGGCCGATGTCGTAACCCTCGTCTACGTTGTTCAATTCCAGGCCATGCCCGTCTGTGTTCAAGGAATGCAGGGCCGCGTTCAAGGCAATACCCAGTGCAGTGCCGTCGTGGCTGTCGTGGAAAACACGCACGGGGGTATGACCTTCAGGCAACGTGGCCAGCGCCTGTTTCCAGCCCTCGGCCAGCGCTTGGGCTTGCAGGGCGGGTTTCAGTGGCTTGCCCCCGGCATCGTGCAGCACCACCTTGATCGGCCGATGCAGATGCCCCAGTTGCGGCATGCGGTCGAACTCGTTGATCTGATGCTGCGGCCAGCGCACGGGCAGCCATGGCGTCTGCGTGAACTTGCCGGGGCCGACGTTGTTGGTGTGCTTCCAGAGTTCGGGAAGCGTTGCCTGCCACTCTTTGGTGGGGAGGGTGCCGGTGAACCAAGGATCCTGAACGCCACGTGCACGTTCCTGGGCCTCGTACTCCTCCCCGACGCGTCGCTCGGCCTCGAAATAGTGGAACCACAGCTTGCTCAGATCAGATCGCGTGTCCTGGTTGTTCTCGCGATAGGTAGGCGCATAGGGGCGCAGATAGCGATCCACCCGATCGCTGCGGGCCAGTGTGATCACGGCGGTAGTGTCAATAATGGATGGGACGTAGTAGCCGTCGGCAAGGCCCGGTGTGCCGCGCACCCGATAGCGGCTGCGCATGGCATCTCCGTCACGCGTGGCAAGCACGGTTAGTGGCGGCTCGGGATGGTCCCCCATGAAGGCGTAGACATCCTCGATCATCGACTGCGCATGGGTTGTGTTGGCATCTTTTTGCCACAGGAACAAGGTCACTCCCAGCGATCCGCCGTTTCGTCCTGAACTGATCAGCCCGGCAGCTTGGATGTTCTCTCGTCCTCCGCCATTCGGCGGTTCCACGGCAAAGCTGGGAATCGGCCAGTAAGCAACCGCATCGCTGACTGCGTACTTGAATGCTGCACCCATTCTTATCGCAGCGCTGTCTCGCCGCCATTGAACCGAGTCCGTGTAGTCAAGGGGGTCCTGCGAATAGATGGACGCGAAGTCATTTCGCTTCTCGCGGATCTTCTTCCACACGGAGGCCTGATGTGATGCCCCAGGTGCCATGCCGATCCCGCGGATCTCCAGCGACCACGTTGGTTCATCTTGATCAGCCACCTCTGGCCCGGCGACCGACTCAGTGCTTGGCACCGACTCCAGGGCGGATCTGCTGGTCGCTGCATTGAACGCCCAGTGCCCGCCAAACGCCAAAGCCACCAGCGCGCTCAGCGCTGCCCCACCCAGAAGAATTGCTTTAACCATATACCCCATCTCCTTCGTGGTCATCGCAGCACCTGTGTCATCTGTGAGCGCCAAAGCCAACAACAATGCTCCCCATGAAATGCTCAGCAGGCACGCAGACCAGACGTAGGGTTTCGCGCTTGGACGCGCATCCTGGAAATTCAACATGCTCAGCCGCCTTCCGGAATATGGCCATCGACCAGGGAGGGCAGCTTCTTAAGATTTACCAAGGAGGCAGGGGGAAACTCACCAGTCAGGTAGTACTTTCCCGAGGCCTGCACCAACTGTTGTACCAGCGCGTCCAGCGCAGTCCACTTCGGGTTGTCCTTCATTCTCTCCGTCATCTCCTCCGTCATCCGCCAATCCGCCATCAACGTCAGCAGCTCCCGCCACTGCGGATCGTCCAGGCTGTGTCCTTGCCCGATCGCCACGTCCATTGCCGTCACCCAGCGATGGTTCTCCGGATCACGCAGCACGCCAGAGTGGTAGCTGTTCTCGTCCAGCACCTCGTCGGAGCGACTCATCCAGTCCCGTATCTCGTTGGGTGTCATCTCGCGCTCCTTGCCTTTGAGCCAACCGGCTGCACGGATTTCGCTGGTCTGGTCGTCTTCTTCCTTATCCTTGTTGTACTTCTCCAATGCAGCCTCTGGGCTGAGCCGCATGTACTCCTTTGGCAAAGGAATGCCCGGGAACTTTGCACCGGCTTTGCCCAGCGCCACGTGCGCACTGACAGCGTCTGGCCGGTCCATGCCGGGCGTGGCGGGCGTCCCCTTCACTGCTTCCCCACCGAACATCTGGGGCGCATGTGGCGGCACCAGCGCTTCGCCGTTGATGAGCACCTGGTTGTCTTCAGGGATGGCCACGGTGGTGGCTGCCGCCATGCCCCATTTGACTACTCCACCGACGCTTTTTATGGCAGCCGTATCGCCAACGTAGCGAACTTCGCCTTCAGCTCTCAACGCAAGGTGCGCGGGCGCATCGCCGACCATCACAGGTTTCCCATGCCGATGGCGCTTGGTCCACATGCGTTGCTTGAAGCCGATTTTTGCCAGCCGGGTCATGCCGGGGCGGCCGCCATCGACAAGATCAGGCACGCCCAGCGTGCCGATGCCCGATACATCGGCTAGCCCTACCGTGGTGTCATGGGGACTGAAGTACAGGTAGACCTTGCCCCGGTTGTCGCGCTCGGGGAATACGACGGTTGCACCGTCCTTGCCCAGTCGATGACCTTGCCCTGCGCCCCAGCGAGCACCTGCACGCCCATATGACTTGGCTTGCCCGGCCGCAAGATCGTCCATTGAAGGCAATGAGTAGGGTGTCTTGGTTATCCGCTCGACAATGAGTTCCAGCGTCCGCAGCGTGTTCCCACCCGCCGGTGTCTTGTCTGCGATGAGCGAGTAGGGACTGGCCACCATGATCGCGCAGTCGGCGCAACGCTCGCCGCGGTCGATCAGTAAGGCCTGCGACAGCAAGGTGATCAACGTGCCCTGGCTGTGGCCCATGATGGTGATGGTCTCGGACGGGTAGATGCTGCGTATCGTGGTAACCAGCGCGGCCAACCGCTCGGCGGCCAGCACGAAGTAACGCCGATGCGGGCAGACTCCCATGAACTTGGTGCGGTCCAAGGTCGGATTGGCAGCATGCCGCTTGATGCTGTCAAAACCCTCGCCATACATTTCCGGAAGGTTGTTGGTGGCATTGGCAAAGAATCCACCCGGCTTGCCGAAGTGGCGATCAAGACGGTTGCCATTCTTGTCCTGGTACTGGGTGCGCACCTTGGCTGGATCACCGTTCTCATCGCGCAGGATCTCGTTCTTTGCCGCGCGGTAGCCCCAGTAGAACGGGATCAGGATGCTTTTGGCAGTCTTGTCGTTGCGCTTGTAGAGATAGGTATCAGGGTCATCGAGAACATCGACGTCGTCCTCGTCGTGCGTCCTGCGATCCTTGCTCTTCGCCTCCCAGAACCGTTCGCCATATCGCCCCGGCTTCAGATCCTGCCGGTCCAGCCGCTCGTTCAGCCCTTGGCACAGGCCAGTTTCCACCGACGCGTAGGACGCGCCAGGGTCATTCACCCCATGCAGAAAGATCACCACGCCCGGCCGTGCCCGCGGGATGGCCACGTTCTTCGGCTGGCTGGCATTGGGCAGCAACCGGGTGGCGAGACTGTCCGTTACGATGCGCTCAGCCATCGATCTCTCCTTGGGCATCTTCGATCTTCTTTCGCGCCTGTATCTGTACGCGCTGCATGCCGTCACGCTGCACGGCTTCGCCCAGCCCTTCGGCATCAGCAATGCCCCGCACGGTGTCTCCATCGTCAAGCGACAGCGTGTGCTGCACGCCTGCGGCAACGGCCTGCAGATCGCCTTCGTAGTGGAAGCGCAGCTGCCGGCTGGCAGGGGCGCGTGCAAATGCCGCCGTGTCGGCACTCTCGGTGTTCGCTCCCAACCAGTCATGGCGAGCGGCATGCACCACGGCGGCACCTTCGGTGCCCATCTCGATGCCGCCGCCAAGCCGCAGATAGCTGCCATCGTCGGCCACCAGACGGATACGGGGTGCGGAAATCACCACTTCGCCCTCGCCCGCCGCCAGCAGAAGGTTGTTTTCCGCCCGCGCCTGCAGGTCGGCCTGCTGCGCCTGCAGAATCACGTTGCCGTGGTTGGCGATCACCTGCAGGTGCTCATCCTGCGCATAGAGGGAGAGCCCCCGCCCCGCCATCAACCGGGTGTTGCCGCCACTGCTGCTCTGTACATCGTCGGTTGCCACCACATCGTGGTTGCGGCCGGCATACTGCAGTTGGGATGCCGGGGTGGCACTGACCAGCCCCCCTTCCGCCGCCACGGCCACCAGCGGTGCACCCTCCCCCGGCGCGCGCGCATCGGGCCACTCACGCAGGGCGCGCACAAGCTCCGCCATGCCTTCGTCCTCACAGGCTGAGGCACCACGCGCGGCAGCCGCCTCACCCAGGCCCCGGAAGAGCTGCGTGCAGTCGTCCAGAAGTGCCAGCAGTTCCTGCCGGTCCAATTGCTCGCCCGATGCCATCTGGCGCGCATAGGTGCTGAGCAGCACCCCGTGCGCAGCGCGCAGGGCCAGTGCGGCATCGGTCCGCAGTTCGGCACCCTCGCCGCGCGGCTGGGCGTGCCCATCCCTGCGTGGCGTGCTCAAGTGGCCCAGGTTCAGTTCGCTGGCAAAGGGGCTGGCGGCCAGCCGCGTACGGACTTCACCCGGGGTGTTGTCGATCAACAGCTCGCCGTAGCCCTCGCCGCCATGCTCGCGCGACTGGATGCCTGCCAGCGCGCGGTTGCCGGGCAGGCCGTGCTGGCCGCTGAACCTCGGCGGTGCCTGGCGTCCGTTATGCAGCGCGCCCACCACCACGGGGCGATCAATATCCCCGTGCAGGAAGGCGACCAGCACTTCCTGGCCGACGCGTGGCAGGAACTGGTACCCGAAGCCATCCCCAGCCCCGGGCCAGGACACACGCACCCACGTTGAGGAACGCTCGCTGGCCTCCGGCGTATCGGACGGGTGCTGGTCAGCCTCCTGCCAGTGGAATCGGATGCGGATGCGGCCGAGTTCATCGGTATGGACCTCCTCACCCGCAGGGCCGACCACGGTTGCGGTCTGCATGCCCTGGACGGTGGGGCGGTCGAACAGATCGGCATAGCGCGGCACCAGCGGCACGCCTGCCGCCACAGCGGTGAACCGCAGATGGTCGCCGTAACCGGCGGCCAGGTCTTCATCGGCGGTGGCCTCTTCAACGGCAGGCGCAGGCAATGCCGCCTCCAGCAGGTTGTTACGCAGTTCGATGTGCGTGGACGTAGTGATGAAGGTGGAAGGCTGCCGTTCCGTAGGCTCACTGGCTGCAGGCCCTTCGAGGACAAAGCTGCTGGCGATGGGAAGGTCGCTGGGCGGCCCCTCGCCTTGGAACGTGGCGGCTTTCATCTCTTCGGCCTGCATGCGAAGCCGGGCATACGCGCCCAGTTCGCGGTCGTGGCTGGCGTAGTACGGTGCAAGCGCCTGGTAGTCGCTCAGGGAGCGACCGGACTGATGGCTCCCGCTGCTCTGCTCCAGCGCGGTTTCATCGCGGCCACGCAGCGCGCTGGCGGGGCGATAGTCATGGCTGGCCAGTGCGACGCTGTGTGTGGTGAGCTGGCTGACCCGTTGCCACTGGCTGATCCACTGCTGGCGGTCGGTCGCTGCAGCACCTGCCGCGAGCAACTGCAGCGATCGGACCGGCTCGTCTGGCAGGCTGCCGGCATCGGTCAGGACCAGTTGATGGCCATGGCTGTCGTCGCTGCCGTTGAACCTGAAGAAGTACGTGATGCCCTCTTCGGCGAGCAAGCGGTCGATGAAATGCTGGTCACTTTCGTTGAACTGCGTGCAGTAGGATCGCGGGCTGTAGTGCCGGTCGAGCGCCGTGCGATAGGAAAAGCATGCCCCGATGACGGGATTTCGGGCCATGTGCTCATCAAGGATGGCAGCGACGATCTCTGGCACGGTCCGGTCCTGGAACACCCGGCAGGTGCGGCGGCGATCCAGCATCGACAGGGCCGACTCCACCGTCAGTTCGACCGTCGAAAAATGCCCTCTGCCGCTGCCTGCGACGACACCGGATACCACGCCGCTCAGCCAGCGCCGCTGCTGGCCACCGGTGTCGATGCCGAACGCCACGATGCGTCCTTTCAGCGCATCGGTGTCAGCAGCAGCGTCGTTGCCCAGGCAAAGGACATCCAGCTGGAAGGGCTCATTCAATGCATCGCGGTAGCGCAGCGCATGCGGCCAGAGCGCGGGTGCCGGGGCGCGGCCAGGCCAGCAGATATCGATCCGGCGGCATCGGGAATCCACAGGCACGGGCCCGGTCAGCAGGCGTCCTTTCATGCATCACGTCCTTGGGAATGCGTCAATCAGCAGGGCCACACTCTGCCCGGCAGCGCACTACGAATGGTTGCATTCTTGGGGAACGGGGACGGTTGCGACTCGACTAAGGCCGGAAGCGATTCTGAATGTCGTAATTGGACCGAGACTGTCTACGTGCCCATTGGCGACACACGCCAAGGCTCCTGCAAGCACAAGGCAGACAGGGCCATTTGCGACTTGCTCGACGCGGGATCGCGTGCCGTACAGACAGCAAGCCAGGCCTATCGGCGATGGACTTCCACATCCAGCAGCAGGCTCTCATGGATGTCCACCCATCGCTCCACCACGCGGTCCAGTTCCTTCTGCGCCTCGTCCAGCTGCTCGGGGTTGAGCAGGGAGCGGGCGGTGTAGAGATCGGAGACGAGCTGCCGCAGGGTCGTTTCCAGGATGGCGACCGACGGCCCTTCCAGCCCCGGCAACTGCAACGCCGGGCTGTCGCCAAGGGTTCCGTAAAGCGTGACCTGGAGCTTGCTCTGCATGATCGACTTCCCTGCGGGTGGACATGGGCAGTCGTCATGTTTACCGCGTATTGGTGACAGGCGCATGTGCCGCCCCCGTGATCGCGGCAGCAGACGATTGCATCCGTACTCGGCTTGTCGCTATTGAACCGCCGCTCGATGCGCGGCGTGATGCACCAGCGACTTCGCGCCTGCGAAGTTCAACCGCAGAAAAATGCGGGCGAAACTGCGGATTTCATGGCTTCGGGCGTATGCAATACTGCGGCGCGCTTTGATGGCTGTCGCGGATGCCCTTGGTGCTGCGCGCAGGCATGTGCACAAGATGGATTGCCACCGACAAAGGGTGGCCGGGCCTGGAAACCCGTGAGGTTTGGGTAGTCGCTTGTCAGCCGGCGCCGCTCTGTGCGGCGCCGGCTGACAAACCGTTCGCTTTTTATGGCGGGCGGTGCGTGGGGGTCCTTGGACCCGCCGGTTTGCCCAAACCTTCCGGTTTCCAGCCACGTACCGTCCGCCACCTATTCCGGTGGCGCTGCCGTCTTCTCTGTACGGAGCACATGCCATGAATGCAAAGCACGTCCCTTTTCCGGGCCGCAACCACGACGATCCGACCCGCACCAACGCCGACGACGCTGGACTTGATCTCCACAGTTTCATCGCGACCCTGCAGCGTATCGGCGCAGGTGCCGGCAGCGATGGCCACCCTTGGCCCGAGCCCAATCTGGCGATCGGCCGACGCATCCAGTTATCCGATGGCGACTGCGCCCTGGCGGGCCTGCGCGTTCTGCACGAGGTGCTGCTGGCCGCCGAGCGCAGCCGCCAGAACGGCGGACCGGAACATGATGTTGGTCCACGCGTGATGGAAGGCCTGATGATGGCCTGCCTGGAACTGGGCACGCATGCGGCCGAGCGGGTGCGGCCGCGGTAGTCAGGCACTGGCGGATTACGGGAGAGACGCCGGGCATGGCCCGGCGCTACCTGGTTGCGTGGAAGGCTTCATCCGCGCATGGCGTGGATCTACTGCGGTACGCAGGTCGCCAGATCGTGCAGGTGCTGCGGCATGGCGTCCACGGCGCCGACCGTGTTGGTGGTGGTGAAGTACTCATGCCAGCCTGTGGCGCTGATGCCGGCGACCAGTGCGTCGGCGTCGGCGCGGCTGGCGCACTGCCAGACGGCGTAGAACTGTTCGGCGCTGCCATGCGGTACATCGCGGGCGACGCGGCCCATTGCCAACGGCGCGATTCGCACTGCGTCGAACTGCTGCATGCCGGCGCCGATGCGGGCAAAGAAGGCGTTGCGTTGCTCGGGCGGGAGTGCAGCCCAGGCGTGAGTTGCGGTGTAGTGCTCGATGAGGATGTGGGGCATTGGGGCCTTCCTTGGGTTGGTGGTGTTGGATCCTCCGCCGGTCAAGGCCCGGCGCTACCGGAGAGAGCGTTGGGCGCGCTTGCGGATGTACGCGTTTGCTTCGCTGCCGTGGTCGCGCTGCCAGCGCGCGCAGAGCTCGCGCACCCATTCCGGCTGGGTCTTGCTGGCATCGTTGAGCCAGTTGCCCACGGAGTCCTGTACGTAGCGTTCGGGGTCGTTGGCCAGGGCGTCCAGCAGCGGCAATGCGTGCTGCGGTTGTTGCTTGAAGAGGGCGATGTGACTGGCCCAGACGCCGCGCGGGCGCAGTGCTTCGCAGGCGAAGCGGCGCAGGTAGGGCGAGGCTTCATGCGCCCATGGCAGCAGCAGTTGCAGCGCCTGCACTGGTGCGGCCACGAGATCGGTACGCACCGCCAGCCACGCCCATTCGCGTACGCCGAAGTGCGTGTCATCGGCCAGTGGCTGCATCGCCTGCAGTTTCCCGGCCAGCGCCAGCGTGGCATCACTGCCGATGAGGTAACAGGCCCAGCCGCGCACGGTGTCCGAGGGATGCGTCTGCCAGTGCGCAGGGTCACCCTGCCCTGCTTCGCGCAGCAGTGTTGCCGCCAGCGCCATGCGCGGGGTGATGCCCTTGCTGGCGGCATCGCGCATGCGCTGCACGGCGGCGTCTGGCAGCGCCGCAACCGCGTGCAGCAGCGTTGCGAAATCCACGGCAAGACACTCGGCCAGATGCGTGCTGGCCGCCCCGCCGATATCCAGTTCGTGCCTCCGTGCGGCGCTTATGGCAGTGCTCATGGCGTGGACTCGCGCCCACTGCCGGTGTGCAGCCAGACCTTGCCCAGCAGTTGCGAAAGCTGGGCCTGTTCGGTGGCATCCAGCCCGTTGAACAGCCCACCGATCCACTGGGTGTGCTGGTTGAACAGTTCCTCGGCCAGGCGCTTGCCGCGTGCGGTCAGCACGATCTGCAAGCGGCGGCCGTCTTCGGCATCGTGCCTGCGCTGCAGCAGGCCTTCGCGCTGCAGCCCATCGAGCAGGCCGCTGATGGTGGCGCGGGTGACGCCTGCGCGTTCGGCCAGTTCGTGCGGCGGCAGCGTGCCGCCCGCGCCATGCAGCAGGAACAGCACGATGAAACGGCCTTCGCTGAGGCCATGCGGAGCGAGACGGATGGCGCAGTCGCGGTCGATGGCGGTGGACAGGGAAAGCAGCTGGAAGCACAGGCGCAGCTGGTCCAGGTTGGCGTGGCCGCGGCGGGTGGCTTCGTCGATGAGGGCGGTGTGTTTTGCTTCCAACATTGCGGCCACCGACATGATTAGGCGGCTAATCATATCCGTATCGACCGGAACTTCAAACTGTTGCTGTATGCCCCATCCACACGTGGCGTGGATCTACCGGGCTTGGGGCAGCTGCAGGCGGGCGATCAGGCCGCCGCCTTCGCGCTGCAGCAGCTGCAGCTGGCCACCATGGCTGCGTGCGGCATTGGCGGCCACGGCGAGGCCGAGACCGGTGCCGCCGGTGGCGCGGCTGCGCGAGGTTTCACTACGCTGAAAAGGCTGCAGCAGGCGCTCGCGGTCTTCTTCGGGAATGCCGGGTCCGCGATCCAGAATGTCCAGCTGCAGCAGTCCGTCCCTTTCCTCCGCACGCAGCTCCGCTGCACCCGCGTAACGCCCGGCATTGTCGATCAGGTTGTCCAGCGCGCGGCGCAGCAACAGCGCATCGGCCTGCCAGAGCAACGCGGGGGGCACGTCGGCGGCCAGTTCGATGCCACGTAGTCGCGCTGCCTGCACGCATTCCTGCAGCATCGGCGCCAGATCCATCGGCATCAGCTGCGGCGGCTGCAGTTCGCCGCGTGCGTAATCGAGTACCTGTTCGATCATCGCGTTCATGCGCTCGATGTCGGCCACCATGCGTGCGGCCTGTGCGGGCGGCGCGAAGTCGGCACGCAGACGCAGGCCGGTGAGTGGCGTGCGCAGGTCGTGCGCCACTGCGGCCAGCATGCGCGTCATCTGCTGCGCCTGTTCGCGCAGGCGGGTGCGGCCCGCATCCAGGGCTACGGCGAGCATCTGCACTTCGCGCGGGCCGTCGTCGGGCAGCGGCGTCTGGGCGTGCAGGTCGAGGTGGGCGCTGGCATCAGCCAGGCGGCGCAATGGACGGCCAAGGCGCACCGCCGCCCACGCGGCCAGCGGTGCCAACAGCACGGTGCCACCCAGCAGGGCCAGAAGGACCTGGCGCCGCCACGCGGCCAGATCGCTGTAGGCGCTGCTGACCACGCGCCAGCGACCGTCGGGCTGCTGCACGGCCAGTTCGAACGGGGGCCACGGCAGGCTGGCGAGCACCTGCTGCGCGGCTTTCAGAGCGGCCGTATCGCTGGCACTGGCCTGTTCCTCACCCGCAGCGATGACGTGGATATCCGGCGGCTTGCTGTTGCCCCCCCAGACCAGCCGCACCCGCTGGGCGGCATGATGCAGTCCATCGGCCGCCAGCCGCTGCAGGCGCGCATGGCCCGTGCCTTCCGGCGGCTGCGCGCGCACATCCAGGCGCAGCCCCACGCTGTCAGCCGTGCGCTCGCCGCGCAGCACCTGCATGGCCTGGTCCAGCCGCATCTGCGGTGCCGCCGGGCGCGGCAGCCAGCCCACCACCGCCATGCTGACGGCCGTGGCCAGCAACAGGCTGCTGACCGCCAGCATCGCAATCCAACGCGCGGTGCTCCAGCGCAATGTGCTCCCGCGCGCGTTCACAGGCGCTGCACCGCTGCGCCGAAGCGATAGCCCTCACCGCGCAGGGTCTGTACCAGGCCATCACCGCCGGGGGCAGCCTGGGCCAGCTTGCGGCGCAGGCGGCTGATGGCCAGATCCACGGCGCGGTCCACGCTGTCGCTGTCATCGCCCCGGGTAAGCTGCACCAGCTGCTCGCGGTCCAGCACGCGGCCCGGGCGCTCGGCCAGCGCCTGCAGCAGGGCGAACTCACCGCGACTCAACGCTACTTCGGCGCCCTCGGGTGCAAGCAGGCGACGCTGTTGCGGCAACAGGCGCCAGCCTTCGAAGCGCAGCTCCATCGGTGTCTGTGCGCGCAGCTTGTCCTGCCGGCGCAGCAGCGCGCGCACACGGGCCACCAGCTCGCGCGGGTCGAAGGGTTTGGCCAGGTAATCATCCGCACCCATTTCCAGGCCGATCACCCTGTCCGGTGCGCTGCCCATGGCCGACAGCATCAGGATGGGGATGGCGCGCGACTGCAGGCGGCGGCACACGGACAGGCCGTCTTCGCCGGGCATCATCCAGTCCAGGATGATGGCATCGGGACGCTCCACCTGCAGCAGCACGTCCATGGCAGCAGCATCGGCGGCCACGCGCACGCGGTAGCCGTGCAGCAGCAGGTGGTCGGCGATGGCATCGCGGATGCTGGCATCGTCATCCACGACGATGAGGGTGGCGGTAGCATTCATGCCGCCAGTATGACGGCGCTGTGTATCGCCCCGGTATCAACCGGGACAAACCGGCGATACGCGCCTGCGGCGAAATGGCCACTCTTTCCCGAGGAGTAAACCGATGCGCCTGGTCCTGTTGCCCCTGCTGCTCACGTCCCTGCCCGCAGCAGCCGAACCCGCTGCCCTGCACAGCCTGCCGATGACGATGCAGGCCAGCCACCCCACCGTGCTGGGCACGCTGGAGGGAAGCGATGAGCGCTTGCATCTGGTGGTGGACAGCGCGGCAAGCGCAACCCTGCTGGATGCGGCCGTGGTGCAACGCTTCCAGTTGCAGGACCCGAACGCACGCGACCACGACGCGCAGGGTGCCAGCGCGGGCGGGTTGGCGTTGCGCAGCACGCGCAGCGTGGCGATGGCGCTGGGCAGCCTGCAGCTGCAGGTGGCCGCACTGCAGGCCGACCTGGCCAGTCTGTCTTCGGCAGGGAGCGCACCGTTGCACGGCATCATCGGCCAGGACATCACCGCGCGTTTCGATACCCGCTGGGATTTCGCCCATGCGCGCCTGATGCTGTGGCCGGCGCAGACGCTGCCGACCACGGCCGCTTACTGCCAAGGCAACGCCCTTCCCGATCGCGTCGGCGTGCTGAAGGGCTTCGGCTTCATCAGCCTGCGCCTGGGTAGCGAGGGTGTGGAGGCCATCGGTGTGGTCGATACCGGTGCGGCGCAGACCATTCTCAACGATGCAGCGGCGCGTGCGTTGGGCCTGCGCACCGATGGCAGCGATACCCGCGTGCGGGTGCGCAGCAAGGGCAGCGAAGGGCTGGGTGGCAAGCCTACACCGACGTGGCTGTACACCCTGCCCACGCTGTCCAGTGCGGGCTGGCAGCACCCGGCGGTGGAAGTCCGCATCAGCGAGCTGCCGGTGTTCCGGGCGATTGGGCTGGACCAGCGCCCGGCGGTGATCCTGGGGGCGGATGTGATGCGGGGTGGCCAGGTGGATATCAGTGCGGGCGCCGAGCGGATCTGCCTGCAGCGGTAAGCGCACGGGTAGCGGGCCGGCCGCAGCGGCGCAGGATCTACACGAGGCGCCGCGCGGTTCATCCACGCATGGCGTGGATCTACTTCGTCGGGTTCATCCACGCAGCGTACGGAACGCGCCCATAAAAAAACCCCGCCTTGCGGCGGGGTTTCTCATTGCGTCGGGAACGCGTGGACTTAGAAGTCCATGCCGCCCATGCCACCCATGCCGCCCATGCCGCCAGCGCCACCCATGGCCGGCTCGTCCTTCTTCGGAGCTTCGGCAACCATGGCTTCGGT
>Ga0213828_1001739_pt1 | contig 17070 bp, 13 predicted proteins | sample MC6MC0897MG_FD_180664 | JGI IMG/M metagenome (GOLD analysis project Ga0213828, IMG submission 180664) | Enriched soil aggregate microbial communities from Iowa State University, Ames, United States - MC6-MC0897-MG | ecosystem: Environmental > Terrestrial > Soil > Unclassified | place: USA: Iowa... | reverse complement strand
GCAGCCCGAGTTCTTGCCGGACAGAGCCCTGGCCATCGCTTTCGGGCAGGACGATCGGGGAATGGATGGTGGCGATGGACTGGGGCGCCGCGCCGCCATCCAGCAGCTGGCGGTGCACGTGCCGGCTCACCGCGATGACGCGGTGGGCCAGCCACGTATAGGCGTACAGCGAGTTGATCGGCTTGGCCAGGTGGCGGGTGCGCACAATGAGCGGCGTGCGCGCCAGGCGCGCGCCCATCGCGGCCCGCACCGTGTCGCTGCGGCTGTGGGTGTTGACTACGTCGAACCGGCCACGAGCCGCCACGCGCCGCACGAATGCCACGCTGCGCATGAAATTCACAGGGCCGTCCATGTTGATGGTGTGCACGGTGAACCCGGCGTCGCGCAGGCGCTGCGTCAGTTCGGCGTGCGGCTGGCACACGGCTTCCAGGTGATGGCCGCGCTCGCGCATGGCGACCATCTCCTTATAGATGCAGAATTCCTGTCCGCCGAACGCTGTAGCCGCCTCCGTATGCAGAATGCGCAGGCGGCCGGTGGTAACGGGCGAGGGATGCAGGTCTGAAGGGTTGCGTGGCGGCATGACGGCGAAGGGCGCCAGGCGGCCTGGCGAAGCCACGACAGGATCGTGGGTTCAAAAAAGGCCGACGGTGTCGGCCTGTAATAGGGCTGTTACATAGAGGTTAAGTGAATGTAATCGACAAACCGCTGGCGCGACAAGCCGGTCGGATTCGCGGTGCTTCGCGCCGCCGGTGCGCAGCGTCAAACTTCCGGTACGCCGTGATCCGGCGCGTCGCGGGCGTTGCAGTAGACTGGCCGCACCGTCAGTTGCAGGAGCCGGCATGAAATCGTCCAACATCATCGTGCAGCGTGTCTATGAAGGCACCGGTCCGGAAGGTCACTACCTTGCCCTGGTCGACCGCATGTGGCCACGCGGACTGCGCCGCGCAGACCTGGGCCTGGACGAATGGGCCCGCGACATCGCCCCCAGCGCCGAACTGTGCAAATGGTTCAGCCACATCGAGGACCGCTGGGATGACTTCCGCACCAAGTATCTGGCTGAACTCGCCACCCCAGCGCAGCAATCGCGCATGGCGGCGTTGCTGGACGCGGCGGGGGATCGCCCCCTGACCTTGCTTTTCGGTGCGCGCAATACCGAGCACAACCAGGCGGTGGTGTTGCGCGACGCGCTTCTCGACTACGCCCGACATCACCGCAAACGCGCAGCCTGATCCAGCCGTCCCCGCGCCGCGATCCGCCTGCGCTTCCGTCTTTACCCCCTTTACCCTTATGCCCCACCGATGGCGCGCGCCCTGCGCGGCCGAGCCTATCCCAGAGGAATTCCATGTCTTTCAGTTCCGATGCCTGGACCCGCAACGCCGCGCTCTATGAGAAGACGCGCGACATGCCGTTCAACCGCGAGTTGGCCAGCGGCCAGCTCGCCGAGGACGCGTTCAAGCACTACATGATCCAGGACGCGCACTATCTGGTGGCGTTCGGACGCGCGCTCGCCATCGCCGCCGCCAAGGCCGGCGATGCCGATGGCGTGGTGCAGTTTGCCGAGGCCGCCAAGGGCGCCGTCGTCGCCGAGCGCAGCCTGCACGCCGGGTTCATGCAGCAGTTCGGCATCGACGCCGCTACCTTCGAAGCCACGCCGCTGACGCCGGCGAGCCATCACTACACCAGCTTCCTGATTGCCACCGCCTGGAGCGCGCCCTATCCGGTCGTCCTGGCCGCCCTGCTGCCCTGCTTCTGGATCTACGCCGAAATCGGGCGCGACATCCACGCACGCGCCGTGCGGCCCAATCCGTATGCGGCCTGGATCGACACCTACGCCGGCGACGATTTCCACGCGCTGGTCCGCGCCGTGATCGCCACCGTGGATCGTGCGGCGGATACAACGTCGCCGCAGACCCTGGCCGCGATGCACCAGGCCTACACGCACGCCGCCCAGCTTGAATGGATGTTCTGGGATTCGGCGCACCGTCAGGCTGGCTGGCCAGTCTGATTGGGAAGGCGGTCTGATCGCACAAGCGGGCCGATCCGGCTGACCGGGCTGTGCCAAAATCGCGCCCATGCCGATCGACAACCGCCTCACATCCAACGCCCTGGCCGCCCAGGCCGCGCAACTGCCTGCCGCGTGGCAGGCCGCCTTGTCCGCCGACCCTGCCGTCGCCGCCGCGCTGGCTGCCGCCACCGCCCATGTGGAGGCGCGCCTCGCACAAGGCGCCGTGGTGTACCCCGCCACGCCCTTCCGCGCGCTGCATGGCCTGGCGCCGTCGGACGTGCGCGTCGTGATCCTGGGCCAGGATCCCTACCATGGCCCCGGCCAGGCGCAGGGCCTGGCGTTTTCGGTGCCGGACGATTGCAAGCGCCCGCCCAGCCTGCGCAATATCTTCAACGAGATTGCGCGCGACTATCCGGCGCTGAGCGTCCCGGCGGGCAACGATCTGAGCCCCTGGGCCGACCAAGGTGTGCTTCTGCTAAACACGGCACTCACGGTCGAAGACGGCCAGCCCGCCTCGCACGCGAAACGCGGCTGGGAAACGGTGACGGATGCGCTGATCGCGCACGTGGCACGTGATCCCTCGCCCAAGGTCTTCATGCTGTGGGGCGCCCACGCGCAGGCCAAGCGGCTGTTGCTTCCGCCCGACAGTGGTCATCTCGTCCTGATGTCCAACCATCCATCTCCGCTATCCGCCCGCCGGCCGCCTGTGCCCTTCCTCGGATGCGGCCATTTCCGGGCCACCAACACCTGGCTGCAGGACCAAGGGAAAAACCCTATTGATTGGGGACTGGACAAAAAAATAATTCCATTGCAGGGCGAATTCGGGTTATGATCGCCGCACTGCACAAAACGAGTTCGGCATTTACCGCCTTGATTTAGCGGAATTTTTTGCAGACTGCCGGGAAGCCTATCCCCGGCCTCATGCCGAACTATCATCGATTCCTGACCCCTTTCCTTTCGCCCTGCGTTCCATCAGTACAAGAGAACGCGCCACGCGCATGGTTGATCCGGTCGGCACGATGCTCCATCAACCGTCGCCTGGATCCGGCCGCCTAATCCCCTGGCCCGACCAAGCACTGCGTCGCATTGATTGCGGCAAGGGAAAGTAATGTCTTTCGATACCCTGGGTCTCGCGCCCGCCCTGTTGTCGGCCGTTCAAGAAGCTGGCTTCACCACCCCCACCTCCGTTCAAGCCGCCGCCATTCCGCAAGCACTGGCCGGCCATGACCTGATGGTGTCCTCGCAGACCGGCAGCGGCAAGACCGCCGCCTTCATGCTGCCCGCCCTGCACCGCATCGCCCAGATGCCCGCCAACAAGGGCGTCGGCGTGCAAGTGCTGGTGCTGACCCCGACCCGCGAACTGGCCCTGCAAGTCACGGAAGCCACCGCCACCTACGGCCGCAAGCTGGCCGACCTGCGCACCGCGACCGTCGTGGGCGGCATGCCCTACGGCGCGCAACTGAAGGCGCTGTCGCGCCGCGTTGACGTGCTGGTCGCCACCCCGGGCCGCCTGATCGACCACCTGCAATCCGGCCGCGTCAAGCTGAACACCGTGCACACGCTGGTGCTGGACGAAGCCGATCGCATGCTGGACATGGGCTTCATTGAAGATATCGAGACCATCGTCGAGCGCCTGCCCGAAGGCCGCCAGACGCTGCTGTTCTCGGCCACGCTGGACGGCACCGTCGCCAAGCTGGCCTCGCGCATGATGCGCGAGCCGCAGCGCATCGAGATCGCCGGCGCCAAGGAAAAGCACACCAACATCACGCAAAGCCTGCTGTACGCGGACGATGCCAGCCACAAGATGCAATTGCTGGATCACGTGCTGCGCGACGCCTCGCTGGATCAAGCCATCGTCTTCACGTCGACCAAGCGCGGCGCGGACGACCTGGCCGACCGCCTGGCCGACCAAGGCTTTGCCGCCGCTGCCCTGCACGGCGACATGAACCAGCGCCAACGCACCCGCACGCTGTCGCAACTGCAACGCGGCCAGCTGCGCATCCTGGTCGCCACCGACGTGGCTGCCCGTGGCATCGACGTGCAAGGCATCAGCCACGCCGTCAACTTCGACCTGCCGATGCAGGCCGAAGACTACGTGCACCGCATCGGCCGCACGGGCCGCGCCGGCCGCAACGGTCTGGCCTTCACGCTGGCTACGCACTCCGAGCGCCACAAGGTCCGCCGCATCGAGCACTACATCGGCCAGTCCATCACCCCTGAAGTGATCGCCGGCCTGGAACCCAAGCGCACGCCGCGTCCGTCCACGGGTGGCGGCGGCGGTGGCAAGCCGTATGGCAAGCCTTTCGGCAAGCGTCCCGGCGGTTTCGGCGGTACGCGCCATTCGGGCGGCTTTGCAGGTAACCGCGACGGCGCGCCGCGCGATGGCGCACCGCGTGAAGGCCGTTCGTTCGGCGGCCCGCGTGGCGAGTTCAAGCCGCGCGACGGCGGCTACCAAGGCAACCGTTCGTTCGACGACCGCCCGTTTGGCGACCGCCCGCAGCGTTCCTTCGGTGACCGTCCCAGCTTCGGCGATCGTCCCCAGCGCGAAGGCGGCTACCAGGGCAATCGTCCCTTCGGCGACCGTCCTCAGCGTGAAGGCGGCTTCCGCGGCGGCGACCGCGATTCGCGTCCCAGCTTCGGCGACCGTCCCAGCTATGGCGACCGTCCGCAGCGCGATGCCCGCCCGTTCAGCGAGCGTGCCCCGCGTGAAGGCGGCTTCCGTGGTGGCGATCGCGACGCGCGCCCCAGCTTTGGCGACCGTCCCAGCTTCGGCGACCGTCCGCAGCGCGAAGGCGGCTTCCGCGGCGGTGATCGCCCCGAAGGCGGTTTCCGTGGCAAGCCCTCGTTCGACAAGCGTCCTGGCGCCCCCGCCAAGCGCTTCGGCAAGTCGAACGATCGCCGCGGCTGATCCCCACGCCTGATTCAAAAAAGCCCCGCGGCCATGCCGTGGGGTTTTTTTTTGGGAAAATGCCGGTTTACCCACGTCTTTGCCGCCCATGCAACGCCCCGCCCCCGCCAATCTGCCCCCCCTTTCCCCCGCCGCACGTGAGCACAGCGACGCTACCGCTGCCCACCTGCGCGCCGCGATCGCGTCCAACGGCGGCTGGCTGCCGTTCGATCACTGGATGGCGGAAGCCTTGTATGCCCCCGGGCTGGGCTATTACGCGGCAGGCAACGTCAAGCTGGCCGATGCAGACGACGGCGGCAAGACGCCAGCCGGCGACTTCGTGACCGCGCCACAGCTCACGCCGCTGTTTGCGCGCACGCTCGCGCGCCAGGCGGCCGAGGTGCTGCGCCAGACCGGCACGCACGACGTGCTGGAGTTCGGCGCCGGCACCGGCGCGCTGGCCGAAGGCGTGCTGCATGAACTGGATGCGCTGGGCCTGGCCGACACGCGCTACTGGATCCTGGAAGTGTCGGCGGACCTGCGCGCCCGCCAGGCCGAACGGCTGGCGCCTTTCGGCGACAGGGTGCAGTGGCTGGATGCGCTACCGAATACGTTTTCGGGCTGCGTGCTGGCCAACGAGGTGCTGGACGCGATGCCCGTGTCGCTCTTTGCCTGGAGCGAAGCCGGTCAGGTGCAGGAACGCGGCGTGACGGTGGATGCGAACGGCGGGTTCACGTGGGAAGATCGGCCGGCCCCGGCGGCCCTGGCCACCGCCGTTGCGGCGCGCATGCCCGCGCTGCCCGGCTATGTGTCCGAAATCAATCTGCAGGGCGAGGCGTGGATCGCCGCGATGGGCAGTTGGCTCGAGCGCGGCGCGGCCTTGCTGGTGGACTATGGCTTTCCGCGCAGCGAGTACTACCATCCGCAGCGCGCGGGCGGCACGCTGATGTGCCACCTGCGCCACCATGCGCATGGCGACCCCTTCACCGCGCCGGGCCTGCAGGACATCACCGCGCACGTGGACTTCACCGCGATGGCGGAAGCCGCCCTTGAGGCGGGCATGCAGGTGCTGGGCTACACCTCGCAGGCCCGCTTTCTGATGAACGCCGGATTGATGGATCTGCTGGCCGGGCTGGACCCGTCCGATGCCCAGGCCTACGCGCAGGCGGTCGCGCCCGTGCAGAAGCTGCTGTCGGAGGCCGAAATGGGCGAGTTGTTCAAGGTGCTGGCCATTGGCCGCGGCATGACGGCGCCGCTGTCCGGGTTTTCACGCGGCGACCGGCTGGGCAAGCTGTAAGTGACGAGTAGTGGCCGACTGCGCTTAGCGGCTGCGGCGAGTAACTGCGGGGAGTAACTGCGACGAGTACTGCAGCAAGCGGCTGCGATGGGCCGCTGCGGCAAGCGCCGCAGCGGCCGGCCGAATCAGCCCGCCTGCAGATCCACCAATCGCGCCAGTCGCGCCTGGCGCACGCTTTCCTTGATGCGCGCCGGCTCGCCCGCGCACGCCTTCGCGATGGCGCCCGCATCCACGCCGCGCACCGCCGCCACCCGTTCCTGCCAGGCGGGCATATCCACCGCGCGCAACACGGCCGCGGCATCCAGCAATTCAAAAAAGCGTTCCGGTTTGCGCAAGGCATCGGCGCGCTCCATCAGCGCAAGTTGCGCGTCGGCGCCGTCCGGCATGCCGTCCAATGCATCGAGCGCGTCCAGCACATCAGGCAGCAACCGCGCATAGTCGTTGCATTCCGTGGGCACGCGCATCCGGCGGCCAAGCGCCTCGCGCTCGGGCGTCAGGCGGCACATCAGCGCGTAGCGGCTTGCCAGCGGCAAGCCCTGCTGCGCGGCGCGGTCGACCTGCGGCCCCACTTCCTCCACGCCCTGCAGCTCGGGCATCACGCGCGCCAGCGCGCCGGATTCGGCTAGCACGCCCAGCATGCGCGAAGGCGTTTGCGCCATCAGGCCGCGCGACAGTTCCTTCCAGACGCGCTCGGCCACCAGCGCATCGGCTTCGCCGGCCGCCACCATGCGCCGGCACAACGTCATCGTTTCCGGCGCCACGCTGAAATCGCCAAAGCGCGCCGCAAAGCGGGCGAGGCGCAGGATGCGCACGGGGTCTTCCTCGAACGCCTCGCCCACGTGCCGAAAGACGCGGGCGCGCAGGTCGTCGGCGCCGTTCAGCGGGTCGACGAGCTGTCCGTTCTCGTCCTGCGCAATCGCGTTGACCGTGAGGTCGCGGCGGCGCAGGTCTTCCTCCAGCGTGACGTCCGTGCCCGTATAAAAAGTGAAGCCCTTGTAGCCCCGCCCCGACTTGCGTTCGGTGCGCGCCAGCGCGTACTCCTCTTTCGTGCGGGGATGCAGGAAGACGGGAAAATCGCCGCCGACCGGGATGAAGCCGCGGCGCGTCATGTCCTCGGGCGTGGCGCCCACCACGACCCAATCGTGATCGCCAGCCGGCAGGCCCAGCAGCGCGTCGCGCACGGCGCCGCCGACGATGTAGGCGCGCAGGCCCTCGGTGGCCGGGTCCCCCGTCATTGCGCCGCGGCGGTTTCAGTGCCGACCGGCACGATGTTGCCCAGGCGTTCCTTCAGCGATTGCGGCTGGCCGGTGAACATCGCCGCGTAGTACGTGGCGTTGGACATCACGTTCTTGACGTACGTGCGCGTTTCGGTGAAGGGGATGGTCTCGGCAAAGATGGCGCCTTCAACCGGATGCGTGAACGTCGAGCGCCAGTTGCGCGGCCGGCCCGGACCGGCGTTGTAACCTGCGCTGGCCAGCATCTGCGAACCGTTCAGGTCGCGCAGCACGATGTTCAGGTAGTTGGTGCCCAGTTCGGTATTGGTGTCGAAATCATTGACGCTGCCAGGGGTGAAGTCGCTCATGCCGATCTTGCCGGCGACCCACTTGGCCGTGGCGGGCATGAGCTGCATCAGGCCCGAGGCGCCCACATGCGAGCGCGCATCCATGATGAAGCGCGATTCCTGGCGGATCAGCCCGTACACCCACGCCGGATCGAGCGCGATGGCGTTGGCCTTGGCGGTGACGCGGCCCTCGAACGGCGCGATGAAGCGCTGGCTGAAGTCGAATTCCTTTTCCGTGCGGTCCGACGTGTTGACCACGCGGTCGTAGATGTTTTCGGCGCGGGCCAGTTCGGCGGCCGCCATGAGCTGACGGTCGTTCATGCCGCGCAGCGTGAAGTTCCATTCAGGCACGGCCTCGGCACGCCAGCCCAGGCGGAACAGCAGCACGGCGCGCTGCAGACCCGGATTGGCGCGCGCCTCGGCGATCTCGCGGTCGCTGATGGGCGCCGGACGCGGCGGCACGTTGATGCGCCGGCCCAGTTCTTCGGCCGCCAGCTGGCCGTAGAAATCGAAGCGGTCGGAGATGCTGGCATAGGCGGCCTGGGCCTTTTCCTTGTGGCCCTGCGCGGCCTGGCCGCGGGCCTTCCAGTACACCCACGCGGTCTCGGCCTGCTGCGAGGCCGGCATCTCGTCGATGGATTCGATGACCCACTTCCAGTCGATCTTGGGCTGGCGCAGCGCCGCGCGCACCTTCCAGGCGGCGTTGTATTCCGTCATGCGGATGTGGCCGGCCTCGCGGTACCAGTCGTTGGCCCGGCTGTCCAAGCCCAGCGCGGCTGCCAGCGCGTACTGCCCCCGCACCCAGGCCAGGTTCTGCTTGGACATCGACTTGGCCCATTCGCGGCGCAGATAGGAATCGGCGACGCCGACGTCCGACCGCGCCAGGCGGGCCAGCGCGATCGTGACCAGTTCCTTTTCGTTGCGGCCCACCGGCATGCGGTCCTGGCGCGTGAGCCACTTCATGGGGTCCTTCATCAGGACGTCGTAGGTCTTCACGTCGCGCGGCTCGAACATGTACTGCACGAACTTGCGCGCGTCGGTGGTCTTGTTGGCCTCGATGGCGTCGCGCAGCTGCGGTTCAAGCTGCTCCCAGCCCAGGATGCCGTCGGCCACCAGCTGGTCGTACAGCGCCCAGCACGCGCTGCCGGGCGCGAAGACGGCCATCGCCTGCGCGGCGGTGGCGCGCTGGCCGGTCATGTGCTTGGCGTCAAGAATGGCGCATTCGATCTGCGCGTTGCTGTTCTTCACGGGCGCCAGCTTGCGCACCGTTTCGAAGTCGCCGCTGCGCGCGGCAGCCAGCAGCCAGTCGCCGCGCAGGCGGTCGGCCAGATAGGCGTCGCCATTGCTGTTGATGAACTGCTGCAGGGCCGCGACGGGACGGCCCGAGGCGGGCGGCGTCCAGAGCTGGTAGCGCAGCAGCCAGTATTCGGGGTACATGCCCAGCGGATCGCCCTTGGCCTGCGGCACGAGCACGCCCAGAACGGACCACTGCTTGCGGCTCATAGCCTCGCGGGCGGCGACCACGGCGGCCAGCGCGGGGGTTTCGGCAGTAGGCGGCAGGCCTGCCAGCGCCACGGGCGGCACCGCGATCATCGGCTGGGCGGCCTGCATGGCGGGCTGGGGCTGAGGATTGACGGCGGCGCTGCGCTGCTGCGCATCAACGGGCGCACAGGCGGCGGTGAACAGCGCCACCAGCGGGAGAAAGCGGTGCAACCCGCGGTACAGCCCGGAGCGGGCCTCGGCGGCTTGGGACGAGGATTTCTGATACCGTGGTGGCTGCTGGGCGCCTGTCTCTCGACGCACCCGCATGCTGAGCCTACGCAAGTTCGTCTTCAGCATGTTTGCCTTCATCTTCAACCCCCCGGTTACAGCCACAGCATGACTACGCAAAATACTCAAGAGGATACCGCAGTCCAGGAGCGCACGCGATTGCGAAAATTGCGCGCCGACCTGCCGGAAGACCAGCGCAGCCGGGGCGCTTTGCTCATGCGCGCGCGCCTGTTCACATGGCTGAACGTCGCCCGCGACCAGGCCGTGCAGGCGGGCAATCCGGCCCCCACAACCGTCGCCGCGTTCTGGCCCATGGCCGACGAACCCGATCTGCGCCCCCTGCTGACGCAATGGAGCGAGGCCGGCATGACCGTCGCCCTGCCCGTGGTGCGCGAGCGCAACGCGCCGCTCGCGTTCCTGCCCTGGACACCCGAGGCCGAGCTGCGCGCCGGCCCCTACGGCATCCAGGAGCCCGTGGCCGGTCCCGAACTGCTGCCTGATGTCGTTCTGGTGCCCACCCTCGGTTACACGGAACAGGGCGACCGCCTGGGCTATGGCGGCGGCTACTACGACCGTACGCTCGCCGCCCTGCGCGAACGCGGCCACGCGTTCACCGCCATTGGCATCGCCTGGAGCTGCGGTGAGCTGGAACCGGGATACGTCCCCGCCGCGCACGACGTCCGGCTGGACGCGGTGCTGACCCAGGACGGCTGGGTGCCGCACGCCCCGCTCGAGGAAGGCAAGACAGGCGGATCGGTCCTGCATTCGTATCGGATGAACTGACATGCCGGTCTGCGGGTGCAACCAACGCACCCGTCCGATGCGCCCCTCTGACGCACCCGGCGACGCACCAGCCTGACGCATCAGCAGCTTCGCGAGGGCGCACCAGCGTGGTGCGCCTTCCAACGCCCCCGCGCCCGCCGTGGCGCGGCCTGTCCCCCGATCTCCGCGTCGTCCGCCGTGGGTATGGCAATTCCCCCGTCCGCAGCGCATATTGACTCCGTGGCGCCCGCCTGCCGCCAAACCTGGCATGCGGGTTGCTTGTAGATATGCATCTGCACCGGAGGAGCCATGATGGACAGACCCGCCCGCCCATCCGCCTATGACGAAATGCGCGACGGCGAAAGCCGCATCCGCGCCCACTATCAGGCATTCGAGCGCTGGCACAACGAGCAGTCGGCCGAGGCCATGTCCGTGCGCCGGCTCGAGGCCGACCTGAGCTTTCGCCGGGTCGGCATCACGTTCTCGGTGGCGGGCGACGCCGCCGGCACCGAACGCCTCATCCCTTTCGACCTGATCCCCCGCATCATCCCCGCCGACGAATGGCGGCTCCTGGAAGCGGGCCTGAAGCAGCGCGTGCGCGCGCTGAACCTGTTCATCCGCGACATCTATCACGGCCACGACATCGTGCGCGCCGGCATCGTGCCGGCCGAGCAGGTCTTCATGAACGCGCAATACCGCCCCGAGATGCAGGACGTCGACGTGGCCGAGGACATCTACTGCCACATCGCCGGCGTGGACATCGTGCGGGCGGGCGCGGGCGAGTTCTATGTGCTGGAGGACAACCTGCGCGTGCCGTCGGGCGTGTCGTACATGCTGGAGAACCGCAAGATGTCGATGCGGCTGATGCCCGACGCCTTCGGCCGCATCAAGGTCGAGCCGGTGGCCCACTACCCCGACCTGCTGCTGGACAACCTGCGCGAGGTCGCGCCCCATGGCGGCGACGACCCCACCGTGGTGGTGCTGACGCCGGGCATGTACAACTCAGCGTACTTCGAGCACGCGTTCCTGGCGCAGCAGATGGGCGTGGAACTGGTCGAAGGCCAGGACCTGTTCGTGGAACAGAACAATGTCTACATGCGCACCACGCGCGGGCCGCGCAAGGTGGACGTGATCTACCGCCGGCTGGACGACGATTTTCTGGATCCGCTGGCGTTTCGCGCCGATTCCGCGCTGGGCGTGCCGGGCCTCTTGTCGGTGTATCGCGCCGGCCGCGTCACGCTGGCCAACGCCATCGGCACCGGCATCGCCGACGACAAATCCACGTACCTGTACGTGCCCGACATGATCCGCTTCTACCTGGGCGAAGAACCCATCCTGTCGAATGTGCCCACCTGGCGCTGCGGCCGGCCGGACGAGCTGTCGCACGTGCTGGCCAACATGCACGAACTGGTGGTCAAGGAAGTGCACGGCGCGGGCGGCTACGGCATGCTGGTCGGGCCGTCCGCCTCGCGCGCCGACGTGGACGCGTTCAGGGACCGCGTACGCGCCAACCCCGGCAACTACATCGCGCAGCCCACGCTGGCGCTGTCGACCACGCCGACCTACGTGGAATCAGGGGTCGCGCCGCGCCACGTGGACCTGCGTCCGTACGTGCTGTGCGGCAAGGAGATCCGCACCGTGCCGGGCGGCCTGTGCCGCGTGGCGCTGACCGAGGGCTCGCTGGTGGTCAACAGCAGCCAGGGCGGCGGCACGAAGGACACCTGGGTGCTGGAGGACTGACCATGCTGAGCCGAACCGCCGACAACCTGTTCTGGATGTGCCGCTACACCGAGCGCGCCGAAAACACCGCCCGCATGCTGGACGTGAACCTGCAGATGTCGCTGCTGCCGCAGGACACGCACACGCGCGAAGGCTCGTGGCTGGGCGTGCTGCGCATTTCCGAGCTGCAGGGCCTGTACCAAAGCAAATACGCCTCCATATCGCCGCACGACGTGCTGCAGTACATGGTGCGCGACCCGGAGAATTCGTCATCGATCTATGCCTGCATGCGCGCCGCTCGCGAAAACGCGCGCGCGGTGCGCGGCAGCCTGACGACCGAAGTCTGGGAAACCTACAACACCACCTGGCTTGAACTCCTCAAGCACCTGCACACCGGCCTGCTGGAGCGCAATCCGGGCGAGTTCTTCGAGTGGGTGAAGTTCCGCTCGCATCTGGCGCGCGGCGTCACGATTGCGACCATGCTGGAAGACGAGGCGCTGTACTTCATGCGCATCGGCATGCATCTGGAGCGCGCCGACAACACCGCGCGCATGCTGGACGTGAAGTTCCATGAACGCGGCGGCGCGGGCGCGCAGGACGGCCGGGCGGAACCGGCCGGCGCGGCCGCCGTGCAAAGCGAGTTCTACCGCTGGTCGGCGCTGCTCAGTTCCGTGTCCGGCCTGGAGATCTACCGCAAGGTGTACCGTGATGTCATCACGCCCGACCGCGTGGCCGAACTGCTGATCCTGCATGGCGACATGCCGCGATCGCTGCTGGCCGCGATGCGGGCGGTGGCCGGCGACCTGGCGCGCGTCTCGAATCAGCGCTCCACGGAAACCGAGCGCCGCGCGGGCATGCTATGTGCGGAGCTGCAGTACGGGCGCGTCGAAGACATACTGGCGAGCGGACTGCACCGCTACCTGGATCGCTTCCTGGACCGCATCAACGACCTGGGCAACCGGATCAGCCAGGACTTCCTGGTGCCGCTGTCGGCCTAACACGGGAGAGGCAATGAAGCAGATCATCACGCACGTCACGCATTACCGCTACACGGCGCCGGTCAACTACAGCATCCAGACCCTGCGCCTGACGCCGCGCGACGACGAGCATCAGCGTGTGCTGCGCTGGCACATCGAGGCCCCCGGCGAACTGGACAAGCAGGTCGACGCCTACGGCAACATCACGCATACCCTGACGCTGAACCAGCCGCACAGCGACATCGAACTGCGCGTCTCCGGCCAGGTGCTGGTGGCGCCGCTGACGCGCGGCGTGCTGGGCAGCGAAGACAGCCGCCTGCCGGTGCACGCCTATTGCGTGCCGACGCGGCTGACGCAGGCGGATGAAACGATTCTGGCCTTTGCGCGGGCAGTGTTGCCGAATGGACTGTCGACGTCGGACGACATCCTGAAACTGGCGGCGGCGATCCACGGACGCGTGGCCTACGTGCCCGGCACCACGGACGTGACGACCGCCGCCGATCAGGTGCTGGCCCTGGGCCTCGGCGTGTGCCAGGACCACGCCCACCTCTTCCTGGCCTGCGTGCGCGGCCTGGCGGTGCCGGCGCGGTACGTCAGCGGTTACCTGTACACCACCGCCGAGCATGCGGCCAGCCACGCGTGGGCGGACGTCTGGCTGCCCGACGTGGGCTGGACCAGCGTGGACATCACCAACAACCAGTTCGCCTCGGAGTGCCATTGCCGGCTGGCGGTGGGCCGGGACTACGACTCGGCCTCGCCCGTGCGCGGCGTGCGCACCGGTGGCGGCGAGGAATCGATGGAGATCAGCGTCCGGGTCCAGGCCGGCGCGCAGCAGTAAGCCCGCAGCAGTAAGCCCGCAGCAGTATGCCGTTACATCCGCCCCGCCGCGCCGCAATACAATGCGTGGTGGTTTTTCCCTCTTTCCGATCATGACCTACTGCGTAGCCGCCCGACTCGACGCCGGCCTGGTGTTTCTCTCCGACTCCCGCACCAATGCGGGCGTCGACCAGATCAGCGTGTTTCGCAAAATGACCGTTTTCGAACTGCCGGGCGAGCGCGTCATGGTCCTGATGACCTCCGGCAATCTGGCGGTCAGCCAGGCCGTGCTGAATGTGCTGACCCGTCAGCGCGAGGAAGGCGCCGACACCCTCTGGAACGCGCCCGACATGTTCGCGGCCACGCGGCTGGTGGGCGCGGCGGTGCGCGAGGTCTACCGAAGCGAGGCCGCCGCCCTGCACGAGCAGGGCGTGGATTTCAACGTCAGCATGATCTTCGGCGGCCAGATCGGCACCGAACAATGCCGCCTGTTCCAGGTGTATTCGGCGGGCAACTTCATCGAGGCCGGGCAGGAATGCCCGTATTTCCAAATCGGCGAGGCCAAGTACGGCAAGCCCATCCTGGATCGCGTGCTGCAGCCGGACACCTCGCTGGACGAGGCCGCCAAGTGCGCGCTGATCTCCATGGATTCCACGCTGCGCTCCAATATCTCGGTCGGCGTGCCACTGGACCTGCTTGTGTATAGCGCCGACTCGTTGCGCGTGACGCACTTTGCCAGCATCGACGAACACAACGAATACTTCCGCATGATCCGCGGCACCTGGGGTGAACGCCTGCGCCAGGTCTTTGCGGAAATTCCGGATCCGTCGTGGACCAACCCCGACGCCCCCGGCTCACTGGTGCCGCCGTCGCGCGTGCACCAGCCGCTGCGCATGGAGCCTGTCAACACCGCCCATGCCCCCTACGTGACGCCGCAGGTGCTGGCCGAAGAGCCGGGCAAGGACCAGCCTAACTGAAACGCGTGACGGGGGCATGGCGCATGGGGGCCATGGCACCCCGCCTATCTCGGCCCGCGTCCCATCGCCCAGGCCAGGATCTCATCCCGATTCCCATCCAGCTCAGGCACTGCCGCCGGCTGTACCGGCAGCGGCTTTGAGAACTTGACCGGAAACGCCACGCGGGGTCCGTCAGGCGTCTCGGCAACCACGCCCCGATGGCGTACGTGCGGATCGTCGAAGACCTCGTCATGCCGAAGCACCGGCGCCCAGGGAATGTCGCGGCCACGGAACACGCCTTCCCAATAATCCAGGCTGCGGCTGGCAAACAAGGCGCGCAGCCGGTCGTTCAGCGCCCGCTTGTCACGCAGCCGTCCTGCCCGCGTCCGGTAGGTCTCCGTGCTCAGTTCGGGACAGTCCGGAGTAAGCGCCTCGCAGAGGTTTTGCCAGAAGGTCTCTTCCAGGATGCCCAGCGCAAGATGCCGTCCATCGGCCGTCTCGAACACGTCGTTGTCGGGCATGACATGCGCCATGTTATCGATGGCCGCGCCAGCGGGCCCGTTCATCGCCTGCAGGGCCGGCGCCATCCAGGCGGTCAGCGCATCATGAATGGACACGTCCAGATGCTGGCCCACGCCCGAGACACGCGCGTCATCGACGGCGGCCAGGATCGCCAAGGCGGCGTGCATGCCCGCGCAGTAATCCGACAGGCGCAAGCGCGGGCGCCCCATCACGTCGCGCACCTGCGATGGAACGGCCCAGTAACCGGACAGGGCCAGATAGTTCACATCGTGGCCGGGCCGCTGCGCGTAGGGGCCTGTCTGGCCAAAGCCGGAGATCGAACACATCACGATACGTGGATTGGCTTGCGCCAAGCGGGTGTAGTCCAACCCCATCCTGGCCATGACGCCGGGCCGGAAGCCTTCGATCAGCACGTCGCTGCGCGCGGTCAGCTGCAGGAGGGTGCTCCGGTCTTCCTCGCGCGTGAAGTCCAGGCTGATGGATCGCTTGCCGCGGTTGTACTTGGCAAACGTTTCCGCGCCGAGCTGACGCGCGGTGTCGCCCTGCGGCTTTTCCACCTTGATCACGGTGGCGCCAAGCTGGCCGAGCAGCATCGCCGTATATGGGCCCGGGTGAAGCTGGCCCAGGTCCAGCACGGTCAGCCCACAGAGATAGCCGCCGCCTCGGGTCATGCGAGGATCCCCTTGGCGATCGTATTGCGCTGGATTTCGCTGGTGCCGGTGACGATGCGGTAAAGACGCAGGCGGCGGAATATGAACTCCACGGGGTGGTTCTTCGTCACGCCCACGTTTCCGTGGATCTGCATGGCCTTGTCGGCAATGTCGAAGCAGCGTTCGGACACGAACAGCTTGCACATGGCGGCCTCGTCCCGCACGTCTGCGCCAGCGTCGGCCTTTGCCGCCGTGGCAAGCACCATGTGTTCGCAGGCGTACAACGCCGTCGCCATGTCGGCCAGCATGTGCTGGATGGCCTGGAAGCGGCTGATCGGGCCGCCGAACTGCTGGCGGTGCTTGGCGTAGTCCACCGCCAGCATGAAGGCCTGTCGCGCCAGGCCTATCATCGTCGGACAATGCAGCAGCCGGTTCACGCTGATGCGATTCATGGCGATCTTGAAGCCCTGCCCCGGCGCGCCGATCAGATTTTTCTTCGGCACGCGAACCTGGTCGAACACGATGTCCGCGTCCACGTACTGCCCCGTCATCGGCACGCAGTCGTGCACAAGCCGCACGCCGGGACTGTCCAGGTCGATCAATATCGCCGAGATGCCGTCGGTCCCTGCCTCCGAGTCCGTGACGCACATCGTGATGGCGAAGTCCGCAAACATGGACGCCGTGATGTAGTGCTTGGTGCCCGTGACGATGTAGTCGTCGCCGTCCTCCACCGCCGTGGTCTGCAGCCGGGTCGCGTCAGAACCCGACTGCGGTTCCGTCATGGCAAAGCAGGCCCCGCGCTCGGCATGAATCACGGGCATGATGTAGCGCTCAAGCTGATACGGCGTGGCATGGCGCACCAGATTGCCGATACGCGATGGCCCGCCCCAGTCGCCCAGCACGTGCGGAAACAGGATGGCGCCGGAAGCGGCGACGTCGTCCTTCAGTACGCACAGATCGCGATAGGACAGTCCCTGCCCGCCCAGTTCCACCGGCAGCTGCGGACCGTACAGTCCGAGCGTCCGGCACCGTGTCCATACGGATTGCACCAGACTGCGCTCGAACTTGTCTTCGTAACTCAAGTTGAGCGAGCGCTCCAGCGGAAGCAGTTCGTCCTGCAGATACTGCCGCAGCCGCTCGCGCAGTTC
>Ga0213828_1001735_pt1 | contig 17081 bp, 16 predicted proteins | sample MC6MC0897MG_FD_180664 | JGI IMG/M metagenome (GOLD analysis project Ga0213828, IMG submission 180664) | Enriched soil aggregate microbial communities from Iowa State University, Ames, United States - MC6-MC0897-MG | ecosystem: Environmental > Terrestrial > Soil > Unclassified | place: USA: Iowa... | reverse complement strand
CCGTACAAGCAGCCGGGCTGGCTGTTGGGCTATGCGTCGTTGACGGCCTACGAGATCGAGGACGCCGTGCTGCGTCTGGAGAACGCGCTGTCAAGGGCTTGACCGGCCTTGATTGGGCAGCATGGAATGCCGTCCCTGAGGGCCGCCGTGCATCAGCAGATGCGCGGTCAAGCCGGCCACCAGGCCCCAGAATGCGCCGCCCACGCCTAGCATCGTGACGTTCGCGGCGGTGGCCAGAAAGGTGATGAGCGCCGTCTCACGCGTGCGCGCGTCGGCCATGGCGTTGGCCAGGCTGCCGCCAATCGCGCCAAGCAAGGCAAGGCCGGCCAGCGTGGTGATGAATGCCTTGGGCAGCACCATGAACAGTGTCGCCAACGTAACGCCGAAGGTGCCGACCAGAATGTAGAACGCACCGCAGGCCAGACCCGCGATGTAACGCTTGGCGGGATCTTCATGGGCGTCCTTGCCGGTGCAGATGGCGGCGGTGATCGCCGCGACATTGAATGCGTGCGCGCCGAAAGGCGCCATGACGAGCGAGCCCAGTCCCGTCACGGTCAGGATCGGATTCGCGCTGGTCCGGTAGCCATCGTTGCGCAGCACCAGCATGCCGGGCATGTATTGACCCGTGAGCGTGATGATGAAAAGGGGCAGCGCAACGCCCAGCGCGGCCTGCAGCGAGAAGCCGGGCGTTTCGAACACGGGCGCCGCCAGGCGCAGATGGACCGCCGAGAAGTCGATCCGGCCCTGCGCGATGAGCAATGCGAGGCCGATGGCCAGGATGCCGATCACTGCGAAGCGCGAGGAGAAGCGCTTGAGCAGCGCGTAGGACACCACCAGCACGATCACCAGCAGGGGGTCGGCGCTGGCGCCGCCAAAGGCATTGACGCCAAACTGCAGCAGGATGCCCGCCAGCAGTCCGGCGGCAATGCCAGCCGGGATCCTGCGCACAAGCTTTTCGAATGCACCCGACAGTCCCAGCACGATGAAACCCAGCGCCGACAACATGTACGCGCCGATGACTTCCTGATAAGGCGTGAAAGGCATGACCGTGGCCAGGAACGCGGCGCCGGGCGTGGACCACGCCGTAATGATGGGCGCCTTGTAGCGCCAACTGAGCAGCGCGCCGGTCACGCCCACCCCGATGGATACCGCCCATACCCAGGAGGTGGTCTGCGCCGGCGTCAAACGGGCCAGCTCTGCCGCCTGAAACACCAGGACAAAGGTGCCGCCGTAGTTCACCAACACCGATATCAGGGCCGCGACGGTCGGGGAAAGAAAGTCGGCGAGTCGGATACCCGCCCGAGGTGCTGTCATGAATCACTCCGCATTCAAGGGGCGCCCGGCCGCGGGCCGGACTTGAACGGGGAGTCTATGGGGGGCGCGGCAGGTTGATACCTGCCACATCCCGCCGGGCGGGCAGACCGCTTCTGAAGTGGAACCTTTCTTAAAGCTCGTCCAGGCGTGTCAATGTCAGCGCCGCGTGCTCACGCAACGCCGTCTGCGCGTCCTCGGGCATGTCCCGCCAGCGTTGGTACACCATGGCCAGGCGCCGGTTGTCCTTGAGCTGCGGTTGATGGCGAGCAAAGAAATCCCAGTACAGCGCGTTGAACGGACAGGCGCGATCGCCTGTCTTCTGTTTCCTGTCGTACGAGCATCCACGGCAGTAATCGCTCATTCGGTCGATGTACGACGCACTGCCGGCATAGGGTTTCGTGCCCAGCAGACCACCGTCGGCGAACTGGCTCATGCCAACCGTGTTGGGCAGTTCGACCCATTCGAACGCATCGATGTACACGCCCAGATACCAACGGTGCACTTCGGCAGGGTCCAGACCGGCCAACAGCGCGAAGTTGCCGATGACCATCAGGCGTTGGATATGGTGCGCGTAGGCGTTGTCCAGCGAGTTGCCGATGGCGTCGCGCATGCAGCGCATGGTGGTTTTTCCGGTCCAGAACCACGTCGGCAGCGGGCGTGTGTGCGCCAAGGCGTTGCGCGTCTCGTAACCCGGCATGTGCGCCCAGTACACGCCACGCACATATTCGCGCCATCCCAGGATCTGCCGGATGAAGCCCTCGACCGCTGCCAAGGGCGCGCGCCCCGTTTCGTAGGCGGCCTGCGCCTGCCGCACCAGCTCGTCTGGGTGCAGCATCTTGGTGTTCAAGGCGAACGACAACTGCGAGTGAAACAGGCGCGGATTGCCCGCGCTCATGGCGTCTTCGTAAGCCCCGAAGTTGGGCAAGGTGTGCTGGATGAAATGATCCAGCCACGCTAACGCCTGCGTGCGATTCAACGGCCAGTGGAACTGGTCGGCTTGCGGATTTCCAAAGCTTCGCACGCCTGCCTGACACACCTTTTCCCACAACGCGCGATGGTCATGCTTCGGCCGCGCGTCCGGCGGCAGCGGCGGCGTGCCAGGCCAGGACTTGCGGTTGTCGTGGTCAAAGTTCCATCGGCCGCCAGCGGGCGCGCCCGATTCGTCCACCAGCACGCCATGGCGCTGGCGCATATGACGGTAGAACGTCTCCATGAGCCAGTTCTTGCGTGGGCCGAAGAACTTGGCCACCTCGTCACGCGTCGAGTAGAAATGCTCGCTGTCGGCTTCCCGGACAGAGAATGCTTGCGACGCACTCCAGGCGCCAAGGACCTCGCTGACGCGCCACTCATCCGGCTGCTGGTAGTCCAGTTCTTGGGCGCCATAGTGGGCCATCAACGCTGCCAGATTCTGGGTGATGTTCTGCCGGTTGCTGGGATTGTCGATGGCGACATACCGCACGCGATGTCCCGCCTCGCGCAGATGCCGCGCGAAAGCGCGCATGGCGGCGAATATCGCCAGGATTTTTTGCGCGTGGTGCAGCACGTAGTCCGTCTCTTGACGCACTTCCATCAGCACATACACGACGTTCGGGTCGGTCCGGGCGAACCAGCTGTGCAACGGGTTCAGCTGGTCGCCGAGAATCAGGCGCAGGGTGTGCGCCCTCGCGCGCTCGGATGTCATGGCGCGCGGCTTTGCATCAGGAGGCCGGTTCAAGTGGCGGCTGCTCGCGTTCCTGGCTGACCCAGATGAATGCGTCGGTGTCCAGGCCCAACGCCTTGGCGCGGCGCAGGATGTCGTCGCGCGTATCGCGGCCCAGCGTTTTGTCACGCGCGAGAATCCAGGCGTAGCTGCGATCCGGGCCGACGACCAGGGCCCAGCGGTAAGCCGGATCCAATGCGGCCACATGGTAGCCGCCATAGAAGGGGCCGAAGAACGACACTTTCAGCGATGCCACCGACGGGTCACCCGTGAAGCGGGCTCGCCCCTGCGCCGAACGCCAATCGCCTTGCGAACCCTTGGCCGGGTCGAACCCGCGGTTGATGACGCGCACGGTGCCGTCGTCTTGCAGCGTGTAGTGGGCGGTGACGTCTGTCATGCCGCGTTCGAAGCTGTGGTCCAGCCGCGCGATTTCGAACCAGCGTCCTTCATAACGATGCACGTCGAAGGAGCCAACGGGTGTCACGCCTTTGGGCGGCGTCGTCGCGGCACAGCCATACAACGTCAAACCCAACAGTCCCAAGGCCAGCCACGGGGCGACGCGCCGCAACGGGTGGATGAAACGACGACCGGCTTCTGCATGGCGCATGAAAAACCTCCGCTGAATTTGAATCTCGGAAATTATATTTGCGGGGGTCTGCGCCCTTGGTTCCAGTTCGGAAAGAAAGGAAACAATTCATGGGCTTCAGGCCGGCTTCAGGTCCCGAGCTTGGGCCGGCGCCGATTCAGGCGGGCCGGCGCTACATCACCTTTACCGCGCGGCCGATGAACTGGATCGGCCCGGTCGGCTTGCCGGTGGGCGACCCGGTGGCCGGTTCCAGCGTCAGCTCAAACAACTGATTCGGTTCCAGCGGCGGCAGCTTGTCCAGCGGGATGCGCACCGGCTCGCCCGGTTTGATCAGGCCCAGCGAGACCGGACCGGCCCAGCCGTCGGCCTTGGTCCAGAATTCCAGCGCACGATCGGCCGGCACCTGCATGGCCGCGATCGGCACCAGCTGCACTTCGCGTTGACCGGCACTGGCCTGCACGACCCAGCCCGGCGTTTGCGACTGGGGCGCGACCAGCACCACCATGTACTGCACGGGACCCGGCGCGGGCGCGGGCCGCAGCGCCAGCGTGCCGGCCAGCACCAGGGCGGCAGCCAGGCCGCTGGCTGCCGCACCGCGCCAGAAGAAGAGGCTGTCCCACCAACCCGGGCGCGCCGGCTGCGCGGCTTGCGGGGCCGCGCGTTGGCGATCCAGCGTATCCGCAATGCGAGGCCACAGCCCCGGCGACGGCTCGATCGGCTCGGCCAGGCTGCTGAGCGGCAGCAGGCGTTCTTCCCAGCGGTCGACGGCGTCGCGCAGCGCGGCATCGTGCGGCAGGCGGGCGTTGACGTCGCGCCGGCGTGCGGCGGACAAGGTGCCCAGCACGTATTCGCCGGCCAGTTCATCCAGGTTGTCGGGGGAAGGGGACGGGGCGCTCATGCCAGGCATTCCTTCAGCGCTTTCAGGCTGCGCTTGATCCAGGCTTTGACGGTGCCCAGCGGCGCGCCCAGGCGCTGCGCGATTTCACTGTGCGACAGGCCTTCCACGTAGGCATGCAGCACGCAGTTGCGCCGCACGGGTTCCAATTGTTCGAGGCACGGGCCGATGCGGCCGGCGCTGTCGCGCCAGTCGAAGGCGTCGCGCGTGTCGTGCCAGGCGTCCATTGCGTCTCGAGCATCCAGCGCGGCGGCGGTGTCGTCGTCGACGGCGGTTTCGTGGCGGCCGTCGCGCACGGCGTTCAGCGCCAGGTTGCGCGCGACGCTGTAGATCCAGCCGCGGGCCGAACCGCGCGTGGCGTCGAAGCTGCCAGCCCGGTTCCAGATATTGACGAAGGCGTCGTGCACGATGTCTTCGGCCCGGGCGCGGTCACGCACGATGCGCTGCGCGACGCCCAGCAGACGGGGGCCTTCTTGGCGGTACAGGGCCTCCAGCGCCGAGCGGCGTCCCGCGGCGCACTGCTCGAGGGCCGCGGTGTAATCGAAGTCCGGATCAGGTCGGTTCGGCATGCGCGCAGAGCAGGAGGGGGTGGGCACGGACCGGGCTGACAAGCCCCGGGCGGCGGCGGATCCAGGCATGTTACCGGAGTCCCGTTGCCGCCAGGGGCCTGCCTGCCCGATGTCAGTTGGCCTTCCAGAAGATGTAGTCGGCCTGGTAAAACACCTGGCTGCGTTCGCCGGCCTTCGTGCAAGGCGTCTGCGGCGCCACGCCGCCCTTGAGCGCCGTGCGCTGGATATACGTGACGCCGGTCAGGGCGCCGGCGCCCATGGCGGGATTGGCCTTGACCAGTTGATAGGGCAGGTTGCCCGCGCCGGCCGGCGCCACGGCGACCTGCGTGCCGGTCAGCTTGGAGCCGTCCGCGGCTTCCCAGGTGGCGGGCGGGCCATAGTAGGTGCCGACCTGTTTGCCCTGGCGGTCTTTCAGCACCGCCTTCGGACCGGCGAACACCCATTCCATCTGGTCCTTGGCGTCGGCCTTGGCGCGGCATTCATAGGTGATGTCGCCCGTGCCCACGGTTTCCCATGCCACTTTGTGGCCGGCGGGCACCTGAACAGAAGCGGGCAGGGCGTCTTGCGAGGCGGCCAGCGCCGGGGAGGTGTGCAGCATGCCGCAAGCGGCCAGCATTGCGGCCGCGAAAAGGCCGTTGGCGGGGGTGTGGCGAGTCATCATGAGCGGTCTCCTGCGCAGTAAAACGCTGCGGATACGGCGCACGGAATGCGCGCCGTTGCAGGTACTACACGCGGGAGCCGCAGTTGGATGCAGGCCGCGGAAAATATTTCGCGGCCTGGACTTGCCTGTATCATCCGCTGCAAGACATCCGTCCCCCGAGCGCCGTTTTGTCGTCGCGCGGCCTGAATGCCAGTGACCCCGGATAGCCGCCATGCCCGATCCGCTTCGTCTGCAGGCTTTGATACAGGAGTGCGCTCGCGGCCAGGAGTCCGCGCTGGCGGAACTCTATCGTCAGACTTCCCCGCATCTGTTCGCGCTCGCGGTACGTATATTGCGGCGAAGCGACTGGGCAGAGGAAGTCCTCCAGGACAGCTTCATCAATATCTGGCGCAATGCCGCCCGCTATTCATCGGAGCAGAGCCAAGTCATGACCTGGATGACGCGCATCGTGCGCAACCGTTGCATCGACATGCTCCGCCGGCCGGACCTGGAACGCCCCGATGCCGACGGCGCATTGACGCAGGCCTGGGCCGATGACGCGCCCGGCCCGTTCGAACGTTTGCAACGCGACCAGGACGGCCAGCGTCTGGCGGACTGCCTGAAACAGCTCGAAGGTCAGCAACGCGCGGCCATCGCGCTGTCCTTTTTCGACGACCTCAGCCACAGCGAGATCGCCCGCCGCCTCGAGGCCCCGCTGGGCACGATCAAGAGCTGGGTGCGGCGCGGCATGGACCGGCTCAAGAGGTGTCTGTCATGAACTACACCAATCCTCAACTGCGCGAGCGGCTTGCCGCAGACTACGTGGCCGGCGCCATGCGCGGGGGCGCACGCCGCCGTTTCGAGGGCTTGATGGCCGCCGACGCCAACCTGCGCCGCCAGGTGCGCGAATGGGAAAACGACATCTACCCCCTGTTGTGGTCGCTGCCGGCCCGGGTGCCGCCACGCCGCGTGTGGCGCGCCATCGAATCGCGCCTGAAGCCGGGTGGCGGCCGCGGCTGGCAGGGCCTGGCATTCTGGCGCGTGGTCAGCGGCGCGCTGGCGGCCCTGCTGGTGGCAGGGGTGGCGATCTACCCCATGCAGGTTGACCGCGCCGCGCGCACGCAGCTGATGGCGGTGCTGCAAAGCCCCGAGGCGCAGGCCATGCTGGTGGTGCGCGCCGACGAGCGCGGCGGCCTGCACGTGCATGCCTTGCAGGATCTGGCCTCGCGCGCCGACGGCAAGGCCCTGGAGCTCTGGGTGATTCCGCCGGGACAGGCGCCGATATCCGTCGGGGTGGTGGCCCCCGATGGCCAGACGGCGCTGCCGCGCGCCCAAGGCCTGGAAGGCGGGCAGACCCTGGCCATCACGCTCGAACCGCCGGGCGGGTCGCCGTCGGGCAAGCCCACCGGCCCGGTCATCATGAAGGGCGACGTGCTCAAGATCTGAGCCGCTTCTTGAGCGGGGCCGCGCGCTTGCCGCGGCCCGCTTCGCACCAGGGTTTTCACCTACGCATCCGATGCTGTGCCGGGACCGTATATCCCCCTACGTTTCCCACAGGACAGCATGATGCGCTCCATTCTTACCGGCTGGACCGCTTCGATGCGGCGCTGGGTCGATACGCAGGCGCAGGACGCGCCAGGCGGCGATCCCGATCGCATCGACTGGACCCGCGCCTTGCCTTTCGCCTTGCTGCACGCCGGCTGCCTGGGTGTGCTGTGGACCGGCGTCTCGCCAGTTGCGGTGGCGCTGGCGGGGGCGCTCTACGCGGTGCGGATGTTCGCCCTGACCGGCTTCTATCACCGTTATTTCTCGCATCGCACATTCCGCACGTCGCGCGGCATGCAGTGGATGTTCGCCGTGCTGGGGGCATCGTGCGCGCAGCGCGGTCCGCTGTGGTGGGCGGCCCACCATCGGCACCACCATCGCCATGCCGACGATGCGCATGACCTGCATTCTCCGCGCCATCACGGCTTCTGGTGGAGCCACATGGGCTGGTTCCTGACGCGCCGCGCCTTCGCCACCGACCTTGCGCGCGTGCCGGATCTGCGCGGCTTCCCCGAACTGCGCTGGCTCGACCGCTTTGACGCCGCGGTGCCGCTGGCGCTGGCGGTGGGGTGCTACGGATTGGGGGCGCTGTTGGCGCGCGTGGCGCCCGGCCTGGGCACGGACGGGCCGCAGATGCTGGTGTGGGGCTTCTTCATTTCCACCGTGGCCCTGTTCCACGCCACCGTCACCATCAACTCGCTGGCGCACCGCTACGGCAAGCGGCGCTATGACACCACCGATGACAGCCGCAACAACGTGTGGCTTGCGCTGCTGACGTTCGGTGAGGGCTGGCACAACAACCATCACTTCTATCCGGGATCGGCGCGTCAGGGTTTTCGTCCGCGCGAGATCGACATCACCTGGTACGGCCTGCGCCTGCTGGCCGCCACCGGCCTCATCTGGGACCTGAAGGCCGTGCCGGATTGGGCGCTGGCCGCTGCCAAGGAGTGAGCATGCGCATCGCCATCATCGGTTCGGGCATCGCGGGACTGGTCTGCGCCTGGAAGCTGGGCCGCGACCACGATGTCACGCTGTACGAGGCCAACGACTATCTGGGCGGGCATACGCATACGCACAGGGTCGAACAGGGCGGCCGGCGCTATGCGGTCGATAGCGGATTCATCGTTCACAACCCGCTCAATTACCCGCATTTCACAGCGCTGCTGGAGGAGTTGGGCGTGGCGTCGCAGCCCACCACCATGAGCTTTTCGGTGCACAAGGAAGCGGACGGTCTTGCCTATAACGCCGTCTCGCTGGACACGCTGTTCTGCCAGCGGCGCAACCTGCTGTCGCCGCGATTCCTGGGTATGGTGCGCGACCTGATCCGCTTCTACCGCGAGGCGCCCGCGCTGCTGCGCGCGCCGGAGCCGGGCCCTACGCTGGGCGAATACCTGGCGCAACACCGTTACGGTGAGGCGTTCCGCACCGACCACCTGATTCCGATGGCGTCGGCGCTGTGGTCATCGCCGGCCTCGCGCATCCTGGCGTTCCCGGCGCGATACCTGGTGCGGTTCATGGCGAACCACCAGATGCTGCGCCTGAGCGGCCGGCCGCAGTGGCGCGTGGTGCAGGGCGGATCGCGCCGCTATATCGACGCCATGTGCCGGCAATGGACGGTGCGCGAGCGGCTGAACTGCGCCGTGCGCGCCGTCCGGCGCCTGCCGGGCGGCGTGCAGGTCATGACGCCCGATGGCCTGGACCACCATGACGAAGTGATCTTCGCCTGCCACAGCGATCAGGCGCTGGCGCTGCTGGCCGACCCGACGCCGCAGGAACGCGAGGTCCTCGGCGCCATCGCCTACCAGGACAACGATGTGGTGTTGCACACCGACGCGCGCCTGTTGCCGTATCAGCGCAAGGCCTGGGCCGCCTGGAACGCCTACGTGCCGGCCGATCCGGACGCGCCGTGTTCGGTCAGCTATTGCATGAACCTGCTGCAGGGCATCAGGTCGCCGCAGCCCTTCGTCGTGACGTTGAATCGCAGCGATGCCATCGATCCGGACACGGTGCTGGCGCGCATGCGCTATCACCACCCCGTGTACACCCACGAAGCCGTGGCCGCGCAGTCGCGCCGCGCGGAGATATCGGGGCGCCGGCGCAGTTGGTACGCCGGCGCCTATTGGGGCTGGGGCTTTCATGAAGACGGCGTGGCGAGCGCGCTGGAGGTCGTGCGCGGCATCCTGGAACAGCCGCGGGTGCGGGAGAGGGAGGCGGCATGATCCACCAGAGCGCCGTCTACGAAGGCCGGGTGACTCACCGGCGCCACCATCCGCACGCGCATGGCTTCGGCTACCGCATGGCGCAGCTTTACCTGGACCTGGATGAGATCGACCGCGTGTTCCAGGATCGCTGGCTGTGGTCGGTAGAGCGCGCCAATCTGGCGCAGTGGCGAAGGGCCGATTATCTCGACGCCGGCGAAGGCCTGCCGCTGGCGCAGGCGGTTCGGCAACGCCTGCGGGGGCATCTGGGAGACGTGCCGGACGGGCCCATCCGACTGCTGGCGCACCCCCGCTACGCCGGCTACGTCTTCAATCCGGTGAGCTTCTATTACTGCTTTGACGCCGACGGCCGCACGCTGGCGGCCATCGTGGCCGAGATCACCAATACGCCGTGGAAGCAGCGCCATTGCGTGGTGCTGCCGGCCACCGCCGCCGAGCGCGAGGGCGACGCGCTGGCCTGGCGCTTCGACAAGCGCTTCCACGTATCGCCATTCTTGCCGATGGATTGCGCTTATGACTGGCGATTCAACCTGCCCGCCGACGACCTGCGGGTGCACATGCGGGTCAGCCGGGCAGGCGTGGCGCAGTTTGACGCGCGTCTGGATCTGCAGCGCCGCGCCTTGGATGGCGCGGGGCTGGCGCGCCTGCTGTGGCGCTACCCGTTGATGACGCTGCAGGTCATCGGCGCCATTCACTGGCAGGCGCTGCGTCTGTGGCTCAAGCGCAATCCCGTCTACGACCATCCCCGCACGCCCAACGGAGAACCGCGATGAAACCGATGACGCCCTCGGAACATGCCTCGGTCGCGGCCAGCCGCCGCGCCAGTCCGCTGGAGCGGCTGTTGCGCCAGCGTCTGTTTGCCAGCCTAGCGGCACTGGACCATGGCCGGCTGCTGATCGAAGACGGGCTGGGCAGCGTCACGCTGGGCCGCGGCGAGCCGTGCGTGCGCCTGACGGTCAGTGACCTGGGCTTTTACCGGCTGCTGGCCGCGCAAGGCAGCGTCGGCGCGGGCGAGGCCTACGGCGACGGCCTTTGGCGCTGCGACGATCTGGTCGGACTGGTGCGCCTGCTGGTGCGCAACCGCGACACACTGGACGCCATGGAGTCGGGGCTGGCGCGGCTGGCCGGCTGGGCACTGCGGCGCTGGCATGCCGGCAACCGCAATACCCGCGACGGCAGCCGCCGCAACATCGCCGCCCACTACGACCTGGGCAATCCGTTCTTTGCGTTGTTCTTGTCCGACGACCTGATGTATTCGTCCGCGCTGTGGGCTGACGGCGATGACACGCTGGAGGCGGCGTCCCATCGCAAGCTGGCGACGATCTGCCGCAAGCTGGCGCTGCGTCCCACGGACCGCGTGGTGGAGATCGGCAGCGGCTGGGGCGGCTTGGCCATCCACGCGGCGCGTCACTACGGCTGCCACGTCACCACCGCCACGCTCTCGCGCGAGCAGCATGACCTGGCGGTCGAGCGGGTGTGCGCCGCCGGCCTGCAGGATCGGGTCAGCGTCGTGCTGCGCGACTATCGCGACCTGCAAGGCCAGTACGACAAGGTGGTGTCGGTGGAGATGATCGAAGCCGTTGGCGCGAATTTCCTGGAGGCGTATTTCGCCAAGGTCGCCAGCCTGCTCGGCCCGCATGGCCGCGCGCTGATTCAAGCCATCACCATCGAGGACCACCGCTATGCGCAGGCGCTGGCCTCGGTGGATTTCATCAAGCGCCACATATTCCCGGGCAGCTTCATTCCGTCCATCGATGCCATGCTGCGCGCCAAGACCCGCGCCTGCGATCTGGCGTTGGTGCACCTGGAGGACTTCGGTCAGTCGTACGCGCGCACGCTGCAGGTCTGGCGCGAACGCTTCCTGGCGCGGCAGCCCGAGGTGCGGGCGCAAGGCTTCGACGCGCGCTTCAGCCGCTTGTGGGAGTTCTACCTGGCGTACTGCGAAGGCGGCTTTCGCGAACGTTCCATCGGCGTTGCGCACCTGCTGCTGACGCATCCGCAGGCGCGCCCTGAGGGCGAGCGCTGGGTGCGGGAGGCGCCATGACGGTCTGGCAACAATGGTTCTGCATTGCGCTGGGCATGATTGGTGCCATGACGTTGGCTTGGCGCTGGCAGCGCCGCCGCGCCAACGCCGGCATCGTCGACGTGGTGTGGGCGCTGGGCATGGGCGCGGCGGCATTGCTGATCGCCGCCACTGGCGCGGGCAGTCTTGCCGCCAGGCTCGCGCTGGCATTGATGGCTGGGGTGTGGTCGTTGCGGTTGGCTTGGCATCTGTGGCGGCGCGTGCGCGCAGGCGAGGACGGCCGCTATCGTGCGCTGCGCGAGCATTGGCAAGGTCACCAGGGCAAGTTCTTCGGCCTGTTCATGTTCCAGGCCGGGCTGGTGATGCTGTTCTGCCTGCCCTTCCTGGCGGCAGGCGCCAGCCCGGCGCAGGGCTGGCCCGTGGCGCTGGCCCTGCTGATCTGGCTGGCGGCCCTGTCGGGCGAGGTGATTGCCGACCGCCAGCTCGACCACTTCCGCGACAACCCCACCCACCGCGGCCTGACCTGCCGGGTCGGCCTGTGGCGCTATTCGCGCCACCCCAACTATTTCTTCGAGTGGTGCCATTGGTTCGCCTACGTCGCCCTGGCGTGGGGATCACCGCTGGCGTGGCTGTCCTGGCTGGGGCCGGTGCTGATGTATGTGTTCCTGCGCTGGATCAGCGGCATTCCGTTCACCGAGCAACAGGCGCTGCGCACGCGCGGCGACGACTATCGCGACTACCAACGCCGCACGCCGGCGTTCTTTCCCTGGTTCCCGAAATCCTGACGAGGCATGCCATGACGACCGCGACGCTGCACGACACTCCGTTGCCCACCGACCGCCCCGCGCCCGGTCTGCTCGGCCTGGCCGAGCGCGGCCTGTTGCCCGATGGGTTGCTGCGCCTGGGTATGCGGCGCCTCTGCGCCGAGCGTCTGGCGCAGGAATACGCCGGCGGCATCGAGGCCTGGACCGAGCGCGACCGCCAGCTTATCGCCGGCCTGCGCACCAGCGCCGTCGCCATCCACACCGATGCCGCAAACGCCCAGCATTACGAATTGCCGACCGCGTTCTTTCAGCTTTGCCTGGGCGCGCGCATGAAATATTCAAGTTGCCTTTACCCGACGGGCAGCGAAACGCTGGACCAGGCCGAAACCGCCATGCTGCGCCTGTATGGCGAGCGCGCCGAGCTGGCTGACGGCCAGGACATCCTGGAGCTGGGTTGCGGCTGGGGGTCGCTGACGCTGTGGATGGCCGAGCGCTTTCCCAACGCACGCATCACCGCGGTGTCGAACTCGGCCACCCAGCGCCAGCACATCGAGGCGCGCTGCCGCGAGCGCGGCTGGTCGCACGTGCGCGTCGTGACCTGCGATGTCAACGTGCTGGCGCTGCCTGCCGCCGCCTTCGACCGCTGCGTTTCGGTGGAAATGTTCGAGCACATGCGCAACTACCAGGACCTGATGGCACGCATTGCGCAGTGGCTGCGGCCCGGCGGCAAGCTGTTCGTGCACATCTTCGCGCACCGCGAGCGCGCCTACCCGTTCGAGACCGACGGCGCCGGCAACTGGATGGGACGGCACTTTTTCACTGGCGGCATCATGCCGTCGGCGCAGACGTTGCTGCACTTCCAGCAAGACCTGCGACTTGAGGAGCGCTGGTTTCTCGACGGCACGCATTACGCCCGCACCGCCAACCACTGGCTGGCCAACCAGGACGCGCGCCGGGAAACGGCGCGGGCGGCGTTGGCAGACGCTTACGGCCCGTCCTTGGCCCGCTTGTGGCACCAGCGCTGGCGCATGTTCTGGATGGCCTGCGCCGAGCTCTTTGGCTATGACGACGGCCAGCAGTGGGGCGTGGCGCACTACCGCTACACGCGGCCTTGAGGAGAACCATCATGTTGCGAAACCTGTGTATTGGCGTCACGGCCCTGCTGGCCGGCTGCGCATCGCCGCCGCCCATGCCGCCGGTGGCTCACGTGGACCTGAACCGTTTCATGGGCGACTGGTATGTAATCGCCCACATTCCGAGTTGGCCCGAGCGCAACGCGTACGACGCCGTGGAAAGCTATCGGCTGCTGCCGGACGGCCGGGTGCAGACGGACTTCCGCTACCGCGATGGCAGCTTCGAGGCGCCCATCGACACCATGCACCCGGTGGCCACCGTGCGGCCCGGCACCGGCAATGCTGTGTGGGGCATGCAGTTCATCTGGCCCATCAAGGCCGAGTACGTCATCGCCTATCTCGACGAGTCGTACCAGATCACCATCGTTGGCCGCTCCAAGCGCGATTACGTCTGGATCATGGCCCGGGCGCCGTGCCTGGACGATGCGGTCTATGCCGATCTGCTGAGCAGGGTGACGGCGTTGGGTTACACGGAAGCGCCGCGCAAGGTGCCGCAGCGTTGCGAGCGGTGATGGCGGACGGGCAGGCGCGGCCGCCTTCCCGCCTGCGCTATCCTTCGCTTCATTGCCCATGTCGTGGCGAAGAGGAGCGAAGACAATGAGACGCGTGGCGCTGATCTGCATGCTGTCTGCCTCGGTGGCAAGCCAGGCGCAGGAAGTCCGGACCTGGCATTTTTCCGGCGCCGACCTGATCGCCGCCATGGAAGGAAAAATGCCGTCGGAGATTCGCGATGCCTCGCTGGGCCGCCAGTTCTCGTCGGCGTATGCGCAGGCCTATGTGAGCGGGATTGCCGATCAGACGCAAGGAACGGTCTGGTGCACCCGAACGGGTATCCTGCCGCATGAGTTGAAGGACAGGGTGCACAGCTATCTGACTGCGCTGCCAGACAGCCGCCTGAAAACGAACGCCGGACCGCTGGTTGGCGAGGCGCTGGCGCGTTCGTTTCCTTGCCGTTAAGGCCACCGTTGTTGGCGCGCACCAATGCGTTGGCGCCGCCCCGGCAGCATCCTGACCGAAGTGCAACATTGCTGTGCAAAGGCAGGCGTCCCTGGTAAAAATCCCGAAGCCGAAAAAATCAGAAAACTTATGCGGCCCGTTGTTACGGGTTTGCGCCGAGGGGATGACGATGGGCATGCCGACTGCAAAGCGACCTTTGCGAGCCAGAGCCGCTGCATTGGGGGGCCTCGAACCGCGCCGTTCGCTGCTGCGTCCGCCAGATTGGCGCGAGATGCTCTCCGTCACGGCCGTGGGACTTGTCATGGTGCAACCGGCGGCCGCGGCGTTGAGTTGCCCATCGGTCGACACCAACCCCTCCAATTCCACCACCTGCACCATTTCGTCCAGCCAGGGCGGGGCCGGCGCGCAGGTCAACGTGGTCAACACCGCCAGCGCCGGCACTGGCGACAACGTCGGCGGCTATGGCGGAAACTACACGGTGATCAACAACGGCGCGGTGTTGCAGCCCAGCGCGCCGCAGGGCGGCATCTTTGTTCGCCTGACGGGCGGCGCGGGTTCCAGCGACACCAGCAACAACGGCACGAACGGCGGCAATGGCGGCACGATCACCGTCAACAACAACGGCGGGACGATTACGGTCCAGAACTCGCCGACCTCCAGCGCGCAGGGCAGCGGGCCTGGCATCTGGGCGGATTCCGGCGCGCAGTTCGGGATCTATGGCGCGTCGGTCGGCGGCATCGGCGCCAATGCCAACGAGACCGTGATTGGCGGGGGCAACGGGGGGCGGGGAGGCGATGGCTCTGCCGTCACCATCACGAATAGCGGCAACGTCAGCGTCGTGAATCTGCCTTACGGCGGCGTAGGCCTTTACGGCGCCACGATCGGCGGGACGGGCGGGAACCAGGACAATGCGGCCACCGGCGACCAGGTCGGCGGCACCGGCGGCGGTAGCAATATCGTCAACATTGCGAATTCCGGGGTGGTTTCGGTCACCGGTTCCACGTCGCGTTACGCCTGGGGCATCGGCGCGGAATCCATCAGCGGCAATGGCGGGCAATACAACGGCAATGGCTCCAGCGGCGGCTCGGTCAACTACTCGAATCCGACGATCATCACCAATACGGGCTCGGTCACCGTGAATGTCAGCGGGACGGCCCTGAGCAGCGTGCGCGGCCTGTATGTCCTGAGCCAGGGCGGCAACGGCATGACGTCCGAGGACGGCAGCGACAACGGCGGCACCGGCGGCCAGTTCGGCGCGATGAGCGTAGTGAACTCGGGCCAGGTGTCCGTGTCCAGCACCTCGACTGTGCAGCCCGCAAGCCTGTCAAAAGTGTCCGGCGGGATCGTCGTCATCGGGCTGGGCGGCAACGGAGGCATGGGACCGCAGACGATCACCAACACCAGCGGCGAGATCGGTGGATACGGCGGCGGTAATGGCGGCACCACCACGGCCGTCACGCTGAACAGCGGATCGTCGGTCACGACCTCCGGCAATTACGTGCCCGGTGTCAACGTGATCACGCAGGGCGGCAACGGCGGCGCGGGCCGGGAAGACAGCAACGGCGCGGTTGGCGGCAATGGCGGCACGGTCAATATCGTCATGAACGGCAGTGCCAGCATCAGCACCAATGGGCTGCAATCCACCGGCATCTCGGCGAGCAGCCTGGGTGGCACGGGCGGCGGTGTCGAAACCAGCAGCGGGATCATTGACTTCACGCCGGAGAATGCAGGCGCGGGCGGCGCGGGCGGCGCGGTCACGGTCACGACCAGCGGCGGCTCGATAAAGACGTGGAACGATTACTCCATCGGCATTCTCGGCCAGTCGATGGGCGGCGTCGGCGGCACGACCACGGCCAACTTCGAACTGTTTGGCAACGCCGGCACGGATGCCGGCATCGGCGGGGCGAGCGGCTCGGTCACGATCAACAGCCAGTCGTCCATCTCGACCACCGGGCAGTCCTCGCACGGGATTTCGGCGCAGGCCATCGGCGGCGGCGGCGGAACGGCGGGCGTCAGCAGCGGCATCGTCGCGTTGGGCGGCGCGGGCGGCACGGCGGTGGCCGGCGGCACGGTCAATGTCAGCCAGTCCGGTGCGTTGAGCACCAGCGGGGCGGGCTCGATCGGGATGCTGGGGCAGTCCATCGGCGGCGGCGGTGGGGACGGCGGTGCGGCAAGCGGGGTCGCCGTCATCGGCGGGCAGGGCGGCGGCGGCGGTAACGGCGGCGCGTCCACCGTGGGTCTGAACGGCTACACCTTGAACACGAGCGGCGACCATGCGTACGGCATCGTGTCGCAATCCATCGGCGGCGGCGGCGGGACCGGCGGCGCAGCGTCTTCCTACGACGCCAGCGTCGGGTTTGCCATGTCGGTCGCAGTGGGTGGCACCGGCGGAAGCGGGGGGGCGGGCGGCACCGCAGCGGGCAATGTATCCAACGCAAGCCTGACGACCGGATCGTCGGGCACCGCCAATGGCGACGCGCACGGCGTGGTCGTGCAGTCCATCGGCGGCGGGGGCGGAGCGGGCGGCGCCTCCGTGGCGAAAGCCTTGGCGATCGCCGTGCCGGACGAGGATGCGTCGTTCGGCGTTGCGGTGACCTTTGCGATGGGCGGATCCGGGGCAAGCGGCGGCGCGGGCGGCACGGCGTCCTCGGCCATCAACAACTCAATTTTGACGACCTACGGCGCCAACTCGCAGGGCGTCCTGGTGCAATCCATCGGCGGCGGCGGTGGCCTGGGC
>Ga0213828_1001732_pt1 | contig 17097 bp, 16 predicted proteins | sample MC6MC0897MG_FD_180664 | JGI IMG/M metagenome (GOLD analysis project Ga0213828, IMG submission 180664) | Enriched soil aggregate microbial communities from Iowa State University, Ames, United States - MC6-MC0897-MG | ecosystem: Environmental > Terrestrial > Soil > Unclassified | place: USA: Iowa... | reverse complement strand
AACACATAGGGTACTGCCTGACACCGAACCCTGTAGGAGTGAGCCTGCTCGCGATAGCGGTCTGCCAGACACCATAATCGTTAACTGACAGATTGCTATCGCGAGCAGGCTCACTCCTACAATGGATCGGTGGTGTGTCTGGAAATCAGTGGCGCTTCAGCCACTCTTCGCGGGTGATCTCCCAAATCTCCCGTGGAAAACGCCCACCGACAAAATCATCTTCATCGCTACGAATCAAGCGCATCCCCGCACGCTCCGAGAGCTTGCGCGAGCCGATGTTTGGCGCTGCTTTCGGCACGCGCATCAGTGGGCGTTGCAGAACGTTGAACCAGTAATCGGTCACCACTGCGCAGGCTTCAGTCATCAATCCCTGACCTTGCCACGCCGGCGCCAGCCAGAATCCACGGTGGTTATCCGTCTGATCCATCAGGCTGATCTTGCCGATCAATTGCTCCGGTGCCGATTTCAGGCGAATCGTCCAGTGCCATTCCTTGCCCGCCGCGACCGCCGGCAAGGCAATGTCGCGCAGATAGGTTAGGGCGCCATCGTCCGGGTACGGCCATGGCACGGCCGCGTTCAGATAGCGCACCACGTCCCAATGCGGAAATTCGCGTTGCACGGCTTCGGCGTCGGCCAGTTGCAATGGGCGCAGGATCAGTCGTTCGGTGTACAGCGTCGGTGTGTCTTCCATAAACCTGCAGCCTCCATGAATGTCTTTAAGGGACGAAGCAGGCTAACGCATTTTTACCAGGTCGCGGCACTGGCCTTGGGCAAACTGAGCTTGCCGCTGTCGACGAAACGCATGGTGCCGAACAAGCCACCGGCAAGTTTGCCGCGCAGCACGTAAGGCAGGTTGTCGAGGGTTTGCGTCTGGCTCAGGCCCAGTGTCTGGCGCAGGACCGAGAACGCCGAGATGCTCACGGGGACCGTGACGATGCTTTCGGAAAAGCGTGGGATCGAGCCGCTTTGATCGCTGACACCGGAGGCCAGTGAATGGCCGTTGACCTCAAGATCCAAAGCGATGCCGTTGTAGTCGATGGCCGTCTCATTGGGGTTCTGTACACGTAACTTGATGGCGAAACGTACTTCCAGATCCTGGCTCGGCAACGGTTCGAGGCCGACCACGTTGATGTTCACCGGATCGCGGTTGGGGAATAGCGCACAGGCGCTTAGGGACAGCAGCAGTAACGACAGAATGACGGCTTGGACGCGGCGCATAAACGGTCTCTCAACAAAAAAGGGCTGAACCGTTGCCGGCTCAACCCTTTCTGTTAAAGGCCAGACGTCAGCGGTTCAACTGTGCGACAGCCGCCGCTGGGGCAGGTTCACCTTTGGCCGGCATGTCCGGGTTTTCCATGACCTGAAGAATAGAAGCTTCCGGGTCGAAATCGTCTTCCTCCAGCTCGATGAATTCTTCGGGCAGGAAGATGTTCAGCACGATAGCGCACAACGCGCCGACGGTGATCGGCGATTCGAAGATGTTGCGCAGCGCTTGCGGCAGTTCGCGCAGGACTTCCGGCACCGCCGCGATGCCCAGGCCCATGCCCAGCGAAATCGCCACGATCAGCATATTGCGCCGATGCAGGCCGGCCTCGGCGAGGATCTTGATCCCGGCCACCGCGACGGTGCCGAACATCACCAGTTCAGCGCCGCCAAGCACCGGTTTCGGCATCAGTTGCAGCACCGCGCCAATCATCGGGAACAGCCCCAGCAGCACCAGCAAACCGGCAATGAAGAAAGCCACGTAACGGCTGGCCACGCCGGTCAGCTGAATCACGCCGTTGTTCTGCGCGAAGGTCACCATCGGCATGCTGTTGAACACCGCAGCCATGGCCGAGTTGAGGCCGTCGGCGAGCAGGCCGGATTTGATCCGGCGGATGTACAGCGGGCCTTTGACCGGTTGCCGGGAGATCATCGAGTTGGCGGTCAGATCACCCGCAGCCTCCAGCGGCGACACGAGGAAAATCACCGCGACCGGCACGAACGCCACCCAGTCGAAGTTGAAGCCGTACTTGAACGGCACCGGCACGCTGACCAGCGGCACTTCAGGCATGGAGGCGAAATCCACCGTGCCCATCAGCCACGCCACCACGTAACCGAGGGTCAGGCCGATAACGATCGCGCCCAAGCGCAGAAACGGCACGTCGACACGGTTCAGCACAACGATGGTGCCGATCACCAACGCTGCGAGGAAGATGTGGCTGGCTGCACCCAGATCAGGCGCGCCGAAACCGCCGGCGATGTCAGTCATCGCCACTTTGATCAGCGACAGGCCCATCAGGGTGATGATGGTGCCGGTGACCACCGGGGTGATCAGCATGCGCAGCTTGCCGATGAACTGGCTCAGCACCACCTCGATGAAGGCTGCGAAAAAGCACACGCCAAAGATCGTCGAGAGGATTTCATCGGTGCCGCCACCGCGCGCCTTGACCATGAACCCGGCACTGAGAATCACGCTGATAAAGGAAAAACTGGTGCCTTGCAGGCACAACAATCCCGAACCGACCGGGCCAAAGCGCTTGGCCTGAACGAAAGTACCGAGGCCGGAGACGAACAGCGCCATGCTGATCAGGTAGGGGATTTCGCTTTGCAGACCGAGGGCGCCGCCCATGATCAACGTGGGAGTAATGATGCCGACGAAACTGGCCAACACATGTTGCAGCGCGGCAAATACGGTGGCAGTCAGGTGCGGGCGGTCGTTGAGGCCGTAGATCAGGTCGTTGTTGCGCGGGGCTTTTTCAGAGGCGGTCATGGTGTTTTGCGCGCCGCGAGGCGGGGCCGGGTCAGAAAATGGAGGCGCAGGATGCCGGAAGAGGGCGGCGAGGGCAACGAGCAATAACTGCCTGAAAGGTCAGGTTTTATTGGTCGCTATCGGCAAAAGCCTTGTAGGAGCTGTCGAGTGAAACGAGGCTGCGATCTTTTGATCTTGAAAAGCAGAATCAAAAGATCGCAGCCTGCGGCAGCTCCTACAGGGAGTTGAAGGCACCTGGTAAATCCCTATGGGAGCGAGCCGGGTCAGGCCACCGGGATGATCGGCAGGTCCAACGTCTGCAGGCCGGTAAAGCGAGGTGTGGCACTGGCAATCGTCTCGTGCGGAACACCAGCCGGCACGCTGCTGCTGTCTTCCAGCCGAGCCATTTGCTGTTCGCTCAGTTGCACCTCGAGTGCGCCGAGTGTGGCGTCGAGTTGTTCGCGGGTGCGCGAGCCGAGGATCGGAATCAGCGCGGTCGTCGAGCGCCGGGCTTTTTCGCGAAGCCAAGCGATGGCGACGTGGGTTGGGCTGGCGTCGATTTCTGCGGCTACGGCCAGCAACGTATCGAGCAGGGCGGTTTCGCGGGCGCTTTTTTCCGCGTGCACCAGCATGCCGAGTTTGCTCGCACGGTTGTTGTCATCGCCGCCGCGATACTTGCCAGTGAGGAAACCACCGGCCAGTGGCGACCACAGCGTCGCCGCCAGCCCCAACGCTTCGGCCATCGGCAGCAATTCGCGCTCGGCAGTGCGCTCGGCGAGGCTGTACTCGACCTGAATCGCTGCAATTGGCGCGAAGCCGCGCAGTTCCGCCAGTACGTCGGCGCGGGAAATGCGCCATGCCGGGAAGTTGGATAGGCCGGCATAGTGAATCTTGCCGGCGCGCACCAGGTCATCAAAACCGCGGAGGATTTCTTCCATGGGCGTCACGCCATCGGTGACATGGGCCCAGAACAGATCGATGTGATCGGTGTTCAGGCGTTTGAGACTTTCCTCAACCGCGCGAACCATGTTTTTACGGCTGTTGCCGGTGTGGGAAATACCGTCGGCCGGGGTTGTGCCCATGCTGTACTTGGTGGCGATCACCAGCCGATCACGTTCCGGCGCAATGAATTCGCTGAGCATCGACTCCGATTGCCCGCCCTGATAACCATTGGCGGTATCAATGAAATTGCCGCCGGCATCGAGAAACCCATCAAAGATCCGCTTGGCTTCATCACGTTCGGCACCGTGGCCCCAACCGGTGCCAAAATTGCCGGCGCCCAACGCCAGTTCAGAAACACGCAGACCGGTCTTGCGGCCAAAAACCTTGTAATGCATGGCAACGCCCTCGATGGAAATTCGTTTGATATAAAAAATTACGATCGAAATATTGCGCCAATATGATGTCGGTAATATTGTCTGTCAAGACGCTTGCCGCTCAACGGTCAGGCCCGTGATTACCGTCGTCCGGCTCCTGCCATTTTCTGACACTAGCCTCTGCTAAGCTCCGTCATCTTTTCTCTCCAGAGTCTGCACATTGTGTCACGTACCACTCGTCTTTTGACTTTGCTGCAAGTGCTGCGCGGCAAGAAGCGCCCGGTCACGGCGGCGACTCTGGCTGCCGAGCTGGAAGTGTCCGAGCGCACGCTCTATCGCGATATCGCTGAGCTGACCGCGCTCGGCGCGCCGATCCATGGCGAGGCGGGGATCGGTTATGTGCTGCGCAGCGGCCTGTTTCTGCCGCCACTGATGCTCAATGCCGATGAGACCGAAGCCATTGTTCTCGGTTTGCGCTACGTCGATCAGCGCGGTGACGAAGTGCTCGGCAAAGCGGCGGCGGATGCGCTGGCGAAAATTGCCGCTGTGCTCGATCCGCAGGCGCGGGAAGCGCTGCGCAATCCCACGGTGATGCCGGGCCCACCGGGCTATGGTTTTCCGCAAAACGCCGTGCCGTTGAACGTATTCCGCCATGCCATCCGCGACCAGGCCAAACTGCACATCGCGTACGCCGACGCGCAACAGGTGTCCAGTCAGCGACTGATCTGGCCCTTGGCGCTGGGCTTTCTCAATGAGGTGCGGATCATCGTCGCGTGGTGCGAATTGCGCGGCGCCTACCGCACGTTTCGCACCGACCGGATCAGCGCTGCCACCCACCAGGGCGAGGGTTATCCGGGACGGCGCAGCGACCTTTTGCGCACTTGGCGCGAGCAGATGCAACTGGATGAAAGCGGGCGCTTCACTCCTGACAAAAACTGACGCAACACTGTTTTAGGATGCTCGCAGAACCAAACAAAAGGAGCTGCAACCATGTCCCATCCCGTCTCTGCGCTGGCCCCGGCGATCGCTGCGTATATCGATGCGGCCAACGCACGCGATACCTCCAAGGTCGGCAGTTTTTTTGCCGAGGATGCCAACGTGTTCGACGAAGGCCAGCATCAGGTCGGCCCGCAAGCCATCGCACAATGGATGCAAGACACCGGGCAACGCTATCAGCCACGGGTCGAAGTGCTGGACGTGCAGCAGCGCACCGGCAAGGTGCTGGTGCACGGGCTGATTTCCGGAACCTTTCCCGGCAGCCCGGCGCAACTGCGCTACACGTTTCGGTTGAACGATCAGGGGAAAATCGCCCGACTGGATATTTCCCTGTAATCGGCGTGGCATACTGCCGCGCATGAATTTCGACTCCCCCCTCAGCGCCTGGCAACACGCCGTGCAACACAAGGGTTTCATCCAGGATGAAGCCCAGGAACACGCGGTCTGGGCACTGCAAAAATGCCATGAAGCCCTGCACGCCGGTGCCCGTTCGGTCAGCGGCGTTTATCTGTGGGGGCCGGTCGGGCGTGGCAAGACCTGGCTGATGGATCAGTTCTATCAGAGCCTGCGGGTGCCGGCGCGACGTCAACACTTTCATCACTTCATGGGCTGGGTGCATCAGCGATCGTTCCAGTTGACCGGGATCGCCGATCCGTTGCGCGCGCTGGCCAAGGAGCTGGCGGCCGAGGTGCGGGTGCTGTGCTTCGATGAATTGTTCGTGAACGACATCGGTGACGCGATCATTCTCGGTCGGCTGTTTCAGGTGATGTTCGACGAAGGCGTGGTGATCGTGTGCACGTCCAATCTACCGCCGGACGATCTGTACGCCGATGGCTTCAACCGCGATCGCTTTGTGCCGGCAATTGCCGCGATCAAAGCGCATATGCAGGTGGTGGCAGTGAATGGCGCCGAGGATCATCGTCTGCATCCGGGGGCGGGCCTGCAACGCTACTTTGTCGCTACGTCTGCGGTGAGCGCGCTAGAGGAAGTCTTTCAGACACTGACCGCCGGGCAAGCGGCCAGCAGCGAACCGGTGTCGGTCGGGCATCGCCGGTTGAACGTGGTGCAGGCCAGTGAAACGGTGGTGTGGTGTCGCTATGCGGATCTGTGCGAGCAACCGTTCGCCGCCATGGATTTCATCGCGCTGTGCGACCGCTACACGGCTATTCTGTTGAGCGAGGTGCCGAATCTGAGCGCACAGAAACGTGAGGGGCGCATCGCGCGCGGCACTGAAGATGGCGCGCAACGTGTGGTGGCAGGTGATCGTGAGTTGCCGCAATTGTCGGTTCACGACGATGGCGTGCGGCGTTTCATCGCGCTGGTCGACGAGTGCTACGACCGCAAGGTGCCGCTGTACATCGAGGCGCAAGTGCCGATGGATGCGCTGTACACCGAGGGTTATCTGGAATTCCCGTTCCGCCGTACCCTCAGTCGCTTGCAGGAGATGCAGCTGCAGCGTTTTGCCGAAGCTTGAGTGAAGAGGGCGCCGACATGAGCCAAGCGTTATCCCATCATCTGCTGACCATGGCTTACCAGAATGCCTGGGCCAATCATCGGCTGGCCAAAGCCTGGACGCAGCTTAGTGCGACGGATCTGGCGGCGCCTCGGGTGAGTTTTTTTCCGAGCATTCGTCTGACCCTCAATCACATCCTCACCTGCGACTGGTTCTACGTCGATGCGCTGGAGCGCGAGCTGCGCGGGGCCGAGCCGCATCCTGACTGTTATGTGTTTTTCAACGCGGACGAACCGTTTACCGAGGGCGCGCAGCTGCGTGAGGAGCAGGCTCACGTTGATCGGCGGCTGATTGCTTATTGCGAGCAATTGCGCGATGCCGATCTGCCCCGGATCGTCACCATTGCCCGTGATACGCCGCAGCACGACAGCCGTCTGCGCATGCTGTCGCATTTGTTCGAACATCAGATTCATCACCGTGGTCAGGTGCATGCGATGCTCAGCGATACTTCGGTGACGCCGCCGCAACTGGATGAGTTCTTCTGTGTCGGCGAGAGCGGACTGCGCGCCGAGGACTTTGCCGAACTGGGCTGGACTGAAGAGTTGATCTGGGGCCACTGAAAAAGCCAAAGATCTTGTGCATTTGCGGGTTGCCCGCCCGATCACCCCCGCGCTAAGGTCAGTCAGCCTTTCAGTACGCACTTTGCGCGCCGGGGCTTTTGTGTTTGGGGATGGAAATGGATTCCGCAGAGATTCTTGTACTTCAAGCCAGCTACAGCAATCCAACGCACGCCGAGGCCATCGGTTTCGTGCTCAATCATTACGCAGAAGACCCCATGGGCGGCGGTCATTCGCTTGACCCTGACCTGTTGCGTCGACTGCCCGAAGAACTGGCCCGACGCCCGTATGCGTTCAGCGTGCTGGCCTTTGTCGGTGGTGAACCGGCGGGGCTGGTGAACTGCTTTGAAGGGTTTTCCACGTTTGCCTGCAAACCGTTGGTCAACGTCCACGACGTGGCGGTGGTGGGCAAGTTTCGCGGTCTCGGCCTGAGCCAGAAAATGCTGCAGAAAGTCGAGGAAATCTCTCGCCAGCGCGGTTGCTGCAAGATCACCCTTGAAGTGCTTGAAGGCAATGCCGTGGCGCAGGGTTCCTACCGCAAGTTCGGCTTCGCGCCGGGCATGTTCGACCCCGATCACGGGCGGATGCAGTTCTGGATCAAGAGTTTGCAGGCCTAGAAGCCCCTCACCCTAACCCTCTCCCAGAGGGAGAGGGGACTGACCGAGGTGTTTGGGCAAGGTACGCCGACCTGAGATATTGAGCCGAACTCAGGTTTTGGAAAGCCCACAAATCAGCTCCCTCTCCCTCGGGCGAGGGGACTGACCGAGGTGTTTGGGCAAGGTACGCCGACCTGAGATATTGAGCCGAACTCAGGTTTTGAAAAGCCCACAAATCAGCTCCCTCTCCCTCGGGCGAGGGGACTGACCGAGGTGTTTGGGCGAGGTACGCCGACCTGAGATATTGCGCCGAACTCAGGTTCTGAAAAGCCCCCAAATCAGCTCCCTCTCCCTCGGGAGAGGGCTGGGGTGAGGGGCGAATTCACCACAAGTCGAAAGCCGGGCACCCAATCCTGATTAATCAACAGAAGGAGCACAAAAAAAGGCGCCCCAATCAGGGCGCCAAACTGTCTTCTCCCAGGCCAGAGCGGAGCCACGGGAGGTCCATCGGTTGCTCGCTAAATCTCAGTCGCGATAGGACTCGGTCACTTGCGCGGTCTGGTCGGCGGGAACGCGAATTTCTTTCGCGTTGGTGTCGCTCTTCTGCTCGCTCTGGGCGTGCTGAACCGGGAAGTTGTCGTAGTAATAACGCATGCGCTCAGCGCCGCCCTCGGCGAAGACGCTGGCAGAACCCAGGGCAAACAGCCCGGCAAGGATTGCGGTAGTGATTTTCATGGTGCCTCCTACTGAACAAGTGGGAGCTGTTCGTCCATGAAGCAGATCTCGGAAGAGAGTCTGGGTGGCATGAATTAACACGGGGTTAACGCCGGTTCAGTGTAGGTTTTGCAGCATGTTGCGGGGCAATTTCAGACAGACGCGGCGCACATCAAGCACAGGTGCGCCGCACCCGAGAGGCGGGGGTCAGAGCTTCCAGTCGAGACTCAGAGTGACGGTGCGCGGGTCACCCCAGTACACGCCGTTATAGAAGCCGACGTTGTCGTAATACTTCTTGTCGAACAGGTTGTTGACGTTCAGTGACGCCGACAGGTGCCGGTCGAACTCGTAGCGCGACATCAGATTGACCACGGTATAGGCGCTCTGGGCGATTCGCGCTTGTTCGGTGTCGTCGCCGACCGGTCGGCTCGACGTGCCATACACATCGCTTTGCCAGTTCACCGCGCCACCCACGGTCAACGCTTGCCATTCACCCGGCAGACGGTACGCCGTGGAGACACGCAACAGGTTCATCGGCTGATTGGTATTGGTGCGCGCGCTTTCGCCGTTGACCGAGTGGGTGTAGGTGTAACCGGCGGTCATGTTCCAGCCCTGAAGGATTTCCCCGGACACTTCAGCCTCAAAGCCGTTGACCTTGTTGCCCTTGCCGCCGGATTTGTAGAACTGTTCGCGGGTGACAGGGTCTGCCGGCACCGAGTTATCGAGTTCGGCGACGTTGTCCTGCTTGCTCCAGAACACCGCGGTGGACAGGTTCAGGCGCTCCTCGAGCAGACTGCCCTTGATGCCCACTTCATAGTTTTTGCCAACCACCGGGTCGATGTATTTGCGATTCTTGTCGCGGTTGCCCTGGGGTTTGAAGATGTCGGTGTAACTCACGTACGCCGTGTATTCCGGGGTCAGGTCATACAGCAGGCCGGCGTAAGGCGTCCAGACGTCGTTCTGTTTCTGACTGGTGTAATCGACCTCGGTCAGTTGCCGATTGGCGTCGTAACTGTTGCTGGTACTGGACGCTTGCCAACTGCCATATCGGCTGCCGAGTACGGCGTGCAGATCATCAGTCAGGCTCAGGCGCGTGGCGATGTAGCCGGCCTTCTGCCGGGTATCGTCCTTGGAGCCGGTGAGGTCGGTGACGGTGTCGCTGAATTTGGCGATGTCGCCCATGTATTTCCAGTCGCGGATGGTCCCATAGTCCTTGGGGCGCGCACCGGCAATGGTGTACGGGGAATTCGAGCGGCGCACGGCCTCACCGTAGCCGAACATCATTTCGTGCTCACGGCCCAGCAGCGAGTAGGGGCCGGAGACATTGAAGTCATACGCCTGCATTTTCTGCGTGCCGATCATGTGTGAGGTGTAGGCGATCATGCCGCTGCGGTCCGCTGCGGGAAAACCGGCACCACCGTAATAGACCTTGCCGTCGGTGTTGCTCTCGCGATGGGTGTACGCGGCTTTCAGGCGCCAGCCGCCGGCCAGTTGCTGATCGAGGGTGGCGAATGCGGTTTTGTCTTGCAGCGGCCAGGAACTCCACGACGTCGCCATGTTGGTCGAACGGCCGAGACCGGCCTTGCTGCCATCGGCATTCCAGTAAGGCACGGTGCCCCAGGATGAACCTTGCACATGCTTGTTCTGATAGTCGTAACCGACCGCCAGCACGGTGGAATCGCTCAGATCCGCCTCAAGCACGCCATAACCGACCTCCCGTTGCAGCGCGTATTTATCTTTGATCGACTGGTTGTCGCGATAGGCCAACACCGTGCGCCCGCGCAAGCGCCCGTCGAACGCCAGCGGCCCGCCGACGTCGACGTAGCTGTAGTAATTGTCGTAGCTGCCGCCACTGACCCCGGCCAGCGCCTGCCACTGCGCGGTCGGACGCTTGCGCACCATGTTGATCGTCGCCGACGGATCACCCGCACCCGTGGTCAACCCGGTGGCACCACGCACCACCTCGATACGGTCGTAAATGATCGTGTCGGAATCGGACTTCATGCGATCGAAGGTGTTGAGCATTCCATCAATCTGGAAGTTGTTGATCGCATAACCACGCGATGAATAGCTGACCCGATCCGAATCCAGATGCTGCACCACCACACCGGTGGTCTGGCGCATGGCCTCGGACAATGTACCGAGCTTGAAATCATCCATCTGCTGGCGCGTGATCACCGACACCGATTGCGGGGTTTCCTTGATCGACAGGTTCAGCCGCGTCGCGGTACTCATCGCACCGGTGGTGTAGGACTCGGTGTTCTCGGTAGTGGTGCCCAGGCCTTGCGCGCTGACGTTGGTCGCGGCCAGTTCCAGCGCCGGATTGCCGGGCTGCGGCGATTTTTCAGCTTCGGTTTCAGCCAGCAGATCGGCGCTGAACGCAGCGCCGCACAGGCCTAGGGTGAGGGTCATGGAACGGGTAATGGGCGCGAACATCGCAGCCGACTCCTTGTCTTCGAGGGAAAAATTCCGTTTGTTCAAAGACGAAGGCTGCAGCTGGGATTTAGTATCAAACGAGAAATATTATTATTTGAAAGTGTTTCGGAGGTTTGACTCGACCTCGCTTGAAAAGCAAAAGATCGCAGCCTTCGCAACTCCTGTACCGATCGATGTAGGAGCTGCCGAAGGTTGCGATCTTTTGTTTCTGCTATTAGCAGACTTACAAGTTACGTTGCGCTTCCATCCGATCATGCAGGACTCTGATGATCGCGATTCCATACGCTGTGATTCGGAAGTAGATCATGTGGTGTTCCACACTGTAGCGCCGATAACCGGGACGGATTGCATCGCAGGCCGGAGCTGTTTCAGGGCGTTCGGCCAGCTGTTCAAAGGCTGTGGTAATGATGTCGATATAGCGATTGGCCTGATCCAGCCCCCATTGTTGAACGGTGTAACTCCAGATCAACTCAAGATCACCCTCAGCGGCGGGGGCTAGACGATATTCAGCCATGCGCGCTTAACATTCGCTTCTTGAATGCCTCGGGATCGAAAGGGCGAGGTTTTCCACTGGATTCACCTTCCCGAAGAGCAGCGCGGATGCTTTCCAGCTCGGCGTTTCGCTCCTGTTCACGGCGGATCAGGTCCCGGATGTATTCGCTATCGTTGGTGTAGTGACCGGCTTCGATCTGGGCTTTGATCCAGTGATCTTGCTGGTCAGTTACGGTGATGGTTTTTCGTACGGTTCCCATGGAGCGGGCCTCCGGCGGATGGTCGACTTTGCGCAAATTATCATACTATTGGTGCGCTAACGAGCTCTGGATTTGTCCACGCATCGGCTGGCCCTGCACTTTTAAAAGCAAAAGATCGCAGCCTTCGCCAGCGCCTACATTGATCGATATAGGCGCGCTGGCAAAGGCTGCGATCTTTTGACTTTGCGGGTATCAGACGCGCAAACGGATCTGCCGGCCCAACACATCCATCACATCACAGCCATCACGCAACAACATCGCCGCCGCATGGGCCAGTTGCTGCACATCAGCGCCTTTGGCGGACGAGATGTCCAGACTGGCCAGACTTTCCATCATCTGCGTCACCGCCAGAAAGCGACTGGCCGCGCTGCTGTGCAGAACATCTAGCGGGGCTTCAGTCGAGATCAATAAAACCGGAATGTTGTCTTCGTTGTGGGTCATCGAAATGTGCGAACTCATGCTTCACCTCCGGCCTGTGCGGCATGCAAACCGGCGACGGAGGCCAGCACCAACGCGCGGGCGGTGCTGAGCATTTGCTGACTGGCCCAGTGCAGTGAACCGCTGTGTTCCGGGCGGGTGGCGGTGGGGGCTTGATGGGCGAGGGCTTCGGCGCAGTTGAGGTAGACGGAGGCGTGTTCGAGCGCGTCGAGAAGGGGGATGTCGGGTTGGACGGTGAAGAGGTGGTGAGCGACGTGGTCGCAGTGGGCGAAGGGTGTGGACATCGTGGTTGGATCGGTCATCGGTGTAGCCTCTTGGAAGTCGAAAACTGCCACTTCATCGCCGTCAAACGAATAGGTGGCAACTGTGTGCAGGTTGACGGACCGGTCCAAGACACCCGGCGCACCCGAAGATGCCCCGCACACAGTCACCATTGAGCAGTGCGTCGGACACAGGAGTGCACGCACACATTGGAGAGCAATGTGCGTCTTGGATTTTTCAGGCCGTCAAACCCGATCACGAATGAGTCGTGACAGGCGCGAGGATAGGGAGTGAGGGCAGGGCAGTCAACCGCTGCAATCTGCCGGAGTTTGGCGGGATTTTTTGTAGGGGCAAGGCTATGCGCTTTGACAATCTGCCAGTTTTTTCAACATTGAAAGATCAGGAAACGTAGTCTGGTACGGTTGAATTCCTTTTGACGGCGAGCACTTTGGAAATGTTGGAGGAAGCCCTGCGTGATGAGGTGCGTCATCTAAGCAGAGCTTGGAGCAGATTTGTGGGGATTCTTCAGGGGCCGTCCTTGTTAGTCACCGTAGCCTCCTGAAAATATTTTCACTCACAGTCATCTTTTGATGGTTAAAAACTGCAATTTTTCCTCGGCTGAGACCACCCTATAACCCCATTGAGAAGGACCAGCAAACATGCACTGATTTTGGCCATTTGGGAAAGGTTCGATAGTTAAGTGGAACGATTCATTTTGACGTGCATTAAATTGGCTGAAGAAAACGTCCAAGAACTCGTTAGGAACGCGGCTTGTACCTCCCACTTGCTCAGCCCACGCCTTGAATTCCGCGAGGGTTCCAAGTCTTGGAGAGTATAAAAGCTTGTATTCGGTTGCGCTTACTGTTACTTCAAGCGTTTTAGTTGTGCCTGCTTCGTCTTGTAAGGTGATAACACAGCGACCGGGGCGAACCGAAACAATTTGTCCCCCCTTGGCAGTGGCGACATCTGCATCAGATGATGTGTACGTATACGGAGGAACCCCTCCCGAGGGTGGGCGATTAATCCACTTTTCCTGAAGTTTGCCTCTGTCCGTCCAATCAGGTTTTGCGCCTTCAACTGAAACGGTCTTTATCTCAAATGTGATTGGACGATTGTCCCATTCAAGTGCTGGTCCAGCCTTTATTTTATAAACCCGCTCTTTAAATGTCGTTGCAACGTTCTCGTCCGTACTCCCTCCTAGCCCTGTCTTAAACTCCATTTTCAAGTCGCTGCCGTTCCTCAACCTTTTCAAATCGGCGAGCGGGATTGTATGGGTCTGAAATCCTTGGCTGATCCACATACTGTTGGTTTTCGAACCCGGTGGCTGCCAGAAAGTTTTTGCATACTCGCTTCCGTTCGTATCGTTGAGGGTGCCTGTCACACGCAGCCAGACATATTGCTCCAGAGCAATGAAAGGGTAGCTGTTCACTCGCATCGTTGCGTTAGTGGTCAGCGCGCTGATATCGAACTCAGGGTCGTTACCGCTATTTGCAGCTTCGATGATCAATGGCAAACCTAGTCTTGGATCGCCATCGGTGATCGGCAGCACGCCAAGAAGCAATTCATCCGAGCCCTGCGGTACTGAATTGCGGACCACGGTGTAAGTCACGCTCACCTGTTTGCCCAAATTGAACGGAACCACTGACCTGGACAATGTAACTTCCTTGTCCACCTGCTCGGTGATATCGACGGGGTCCGTAGTTGCGCTGCCCTGACCGGGCGTGCCGCTCCAGGTCACAGTGACTTGGGTACCGATCATGTTTGAATAGGCCGGAATAACGGCCGTCAGAGTGTCTTGGGCCGCGAACGGATCGAGAATGTTGCGATTGGCTTCTTTGATGCGGGGCTCTTTCAGATCCAGCGCCACCCCAACATTAAACTCCAACGTATCCGAATAACTCGTACCACCCGCTGCGCGTTTGAGTTCGTACGAGGCCTTTACCGTTCCGCCCTCATTGCCCTTGATCAACTCGGCCTTGATGGTGAACGGCACAGGTTGGCCGGCAGTGAAATCATTGAGTTTCAGCGAGTCACTGTACATTCCGGTTTTTGAACCCTCCCAGTGATAAATCACCTCATCGCCCTTGACGGTCTTGAGGTAGCCCACAATCAGGTTGGTGCCGTTGGTATCGGCTGGCAGGACGCCGTCGACCACTCCGTCCACTGTCGGCTCCGGCAACTCTTTGCGTGCTTCGCCGATTTGCAGGATATCGGCGTGTTTCGACTCGCGGATAGCCCGGGTCTGCTGGAACCGATCCATCTGGTTGAACACCGAATCTTCAATGAGCAACTGGTAATACAGCTCCAGTTTTCCGCCAATGATCGGTGTCAGGTGCTTATTGTCGACGATAATCAGCAGCGGCTCCTTGGCGTCGTAATCGCCTTGGGTAATCAGCCGCGGCGGCAGGGTAGGCAGGTAGGCTTCCAGGTCAGGGCGGGTGCCGAGCCAGAACAGGTTGATGACCTGACCGGCGGCGAACGAGGCGTCGAACGGAACTTCGATGCGCACTTGTGGCAGTAGCGGGTCCAGTGCACCTTGCTTCGCGTCCAGTGCGAGGGGCGCCTCCAGACGCTGCACCTCGCCGATGACGCTGATGAACTGGGTTTTGGCCGGTAGATCAGCAGAGCCGTCGGCCTTTTCCAGGCGATAGGACAGGGCGATCTGGCTTTTTGCCAATTGGCGCAGGATGCGATTGTCGATTTTGGTTTCGTGGGTGGTAGGCACGCTGACCAAGGGGTCACCCGGCACTTCAATATCAACCGGCGGGCCCTCTTGTGGTGTTCCCCTGATTTTCAGGATGGGGATGTCGCCGACCTTGAACGAGGTGCCTGACACCCAGACCTGCGCTGTGCCGTCGGCATCGCCCAGTTTGTCGACGTCCAGCACATTGTTCTGCGCCTCCTTGAGCAATGGCGCGACCAAGCGCGTTTTGTCCACCGCCACCAACACCCGTTGCTCGACACTCCAGTCCGAGGAACGATTGTCGACCAGATCGTAAACCTCGAAAACAACAGCCAGACCCGAGTCGTCGGAGTCGCCGGCATTGCGGATGGTGGCTGCGTCGATTTTCACGATGATTGACTCCGCGCCATCAGCTTGCGCCTGAGTCAACGGGGCGCTGAATACAAACACGCCGCCCCAGCTAACCCGGATCACATCGCCGGCCGCGGCGAACGGGTAGGGTGGCTTGTCATCGGGTTTGCCGATTGTGATCGGTACGCCGCTGGCGACGTTATCCTCATCGATACCCCCCTTGAGAATCTCCTCAGGGATGGTCATGACCAGATCCGGATGCCCCGGCTCTTCGCTATGGTCCTCGCCACCAGGGCGGGTGAGCTTGACCAGCACCTGCGTCTCTAGCGAATCCTCGGCCACTCCGCCCAGCCGGGTAACGCTGTAGGACAAGGTGTATGTGCCTTCGGTGATATGGCGTGCCTCCACGAACATTTGCAGCTCGGTGTTGACCTCGCCGGTATTGACGATTTCGCGCAATATTTCCTGGGTCTTGTTCTTGTAGATCACCAGACTGTCGTGGGAATTCATGGGCGCCCAAGGGCCGGCCTGGCACAACAGACCCTGACGCGGAAAATTGTCCAGCGCCGCGGCGCGGTTGATGCCCCAGACCTTGGGCGTTTCGGACACTGGCCCGGTACGGCCGGGGATCTTGAGTTCATTGAGGATCAGTGGGTCGTTTTCAGGCTGGTTTTTAGCGGACATGGGAGGGAGCTCCGTGGCGGAAATTGACGGAGTAATTGAACGGCTAAAAGCCAAGTTGCGCACCTGTCAGATCTGACAGGTGCGGATTGAAATCCGACGTGCGGTAGGGTATTCGAGCAATGATCACCCTTCTCAACCCCCATTTTTCCGGAGCCTTTAACAAAAAAAGCCCTGCATCTTTCGATACAGAGCTTTTCAAGGGATCAGGCAAAGCGCTCTGCGGTTGCCATCACCTCGGTAGGTCCACAGCGGCTTTACTTTTGTGCGACATCCGCCGGTGCAGTGTCGAGTTTCTTCGGCTTCATCAAACTGAAGTCGATCAACGCACGCTGGTCGGTCTGGTACGGATCGCCGATCAGCAGTGGCCGTACCTTGAAGCTGTCGCTGACCAGGCTCTTGCTGTGGTCGAGTTCATCGAAACTCAAACCGGCGAGGTCGGCCCAGGTGTGGATCAGGTGCGAACTGCTGTACGGGCGATCGAGGTCGCCGGCGAAGTTCCAGTCGTGGTTGGCCTTCCACTTCGGCGACGCCCAGGCCATGAACGGAATGGTGTACATCGGCGCGGTCGGTTTGTTTTCGTTGCGGCCCAGGGTCTTGTGGCCCACCGAGTCGAACACGTCTTCACCGTGATCCGAAAGGTACAGCAGGAAGCCGTTCGGATCGGATTTGGCGTAATCCTTGATCAGGCTCGACACGACGAAGTCGTTGTACAGCACGGCGTTGTCGTAGCTGTTGTAGGTCGGTACCTGGTCGTCACGCACGCCGGGCGGCACGCCGTTGCGGTCCTGGAACTTGTCGAACGTCGGCGGATAGCGGTACTGGTAGCTCATGTGCGTGCCGAGCAAATGCACAACGATCAGTTTGCGCGGTGCGGCGTCAGCCAACGCCTTGTTGAACGGCTCGATCACGTCGCCATCGTATTGCGCGGCGTTCTGGTTGCGGTTGTTGTTCAGGTATACCTGCTCATCGGCCTGTTCGGAGAACGTGGTGAGCATGGTGTTGCGCTTGGTCATGGTCTGCTGGTTGGTGATCCAGAAGGTTTTGTAGCCTGCCTGCTTCATCATGCTGA
>Ga0213828_1001727_pt1 | contig 17146 bp, 16 predicted proteins | sample MC6MC0897MG_FD_180664 | JGI IMG/M metagenome (GOLD analysis project Ga0213828, IMG submission 180664) | Enriched soil aggregate microbial communities from Iowa State University, Ames, United States - MC6-MC0897-MG | ecosystem: Environmental > Terrestrial > Soil > Unclassified | place: USA: Iowa... | reverse complement strand
AAAATGATGATGGTTTCGAAAATCCAATTTCAAAGGATAATCCTTTAAAAGATCCAGGTAAAGAAACAGAACCAACAGAACCAACAGAACCAAACAACCCAAGCTGTAATGAGTCGGATGATATGGAAGTGCATTCAGGTCAGTGTGAGGGTGTGCCTTATCTTGGTTCAAAATTAGAGTTCATTTTCGGGAATGCAACGGGTAATAAAAATCATATAGAACGTTCACTTGCTATGGAACTGCAGCTAAATAGCATTGGAATTTTTGATGATGCAAAAGGCAAGAAACTTGTTCTTGATAATTTATCGAATGCTTTCGATGATTCTTCAAGTATTCGAGAGACAAAAGAGAATGGTCGAGTAGTTAGAACGTCTGTCCTTAAGGGTCCAAATGGTGAGTTGAAAGTTGAATCTGTGTGGGATAAAGAGAAATTAATATCGGTTAAGCTTGGTGAAGATGTTGGTGAGGAGCCAGGAGAGGGCACTGATGATAATACAGAACAAGGTGGAGTAGTACTCTCATACGAAGAATCATTAAACAAAATTAATCAGACTAGACAAGAGTTTAATATTGGTTCAAAAAGAAACATTGCCTTTGCAGTTTATGAAATCAGTGGGAAAAAGGGCGAACTAATCGGAATTAGTGGAAATGCAGAAAGAGCAGGGACCGTTGGTATACCAGAAAAGCGAATTTTTGATACAATTACCACAGGGAATAACCCACGTACTCTAGATTCGGAAGTTAAAATTTTAGAGAGTTTAGCTTCTAATCTATCAGAAAATGCTTCTGGAAAAGTCTATTTATTTTCTGAATTGCCATTCTGTATTTCTTGCGAAGGTGTAATAAATCAGTTTAAACAAAAATTCCCTAATATTGATTTAGTCGTAAATCATGGACCTGAAAGGTGATAGAAATATGGATAAGAATAGTATTGTGAATATATTGATAAGATCGCAAATTGCCACTGTCGATGATATTCAGGGATGTAATGAAAATGAAATTAAAGAACTAGAGGAGGAAATTGGACACAGTCTTCCAACCATTTATCGCAAATTTTTGTTGGATATGGGGCACCATGCAGGGGTGTTATTTCAAGGCACAGATATTTTCTTCAGAAGTATAAAGGGATTAACGCAAGAAGCAAAGGAGTTGCTAGAAGAAAACCAAGAACCTTTCATTTTACCAGATGATGCCTTTGTATTTTCTATGCATCAAGGTTATGAATTTAACTACTTTAAATTTAGTGAAGGAGAAGACCCTCCTGTATATCAATATATAGAGGGAGAGGGAAATCCCAAGTTAGCCTGGAATAGTTTTAGCAGTTTTCTTTTAGATGGAATAAATATAACTTCTAAATTTATCAAGGGGTAGAAGTTGAGTGGCTTTTGATGAGTGTTGAATAACCGAAATAGAAATAGCACAGAATCTGCACTATATCAGCAAGATCTACAATACAATCCTAAAATCAAGCACTCTACAACTGTGTATTAAATTAGAACTATTAGAAAGAACTTTATAAATGTTTAAAACACAACGAAGATCACACTTAAGAGTGGTCTTCGTTGTGTTTATTAGTTTAGAAGAAAAGCGATATTTTTATTATCTCAAACATTTATTGATATGTTTTAAAAGAAAATCTAATCTAATTTCTATCTTAATTTTAATCACAATCCCAAATGTGACGAAGCATTTTGCCACAATCGATGAGAAGGGATGTAAAGCCTATATTTCTATGGTACAGGGGCAGGTAGAAGCATATCGGGTGGATTTTATGGCTTATCCAACAATCGAGGATTTAGTAACAAAGGGGTATCTAAAGGAAAATGAAACGAGCTGTCCGAATAAGGAAGAAATTATGATTACAAATGAGGGGGAGGTTAAATTGGCAAATGCCTCTTCAGGATCGGACTCTAGCGGCGGATGAACGTGAACAGCTTAAAAAATGAACAAGGATATACGTTGCTTGAAATGTTAATTGTGTTATTTTCTGTGATGTGTTTAACTGCGATTGTCATGAAGTACTCATTGAAACAAGCAGAAATAAAAGAACTTGAGCGTTTTTTTACACAAGTGCAATTGGATATTCAATATATTCAAACCTATAGTATGCATCATAGGGAATACATCTCGATGAAGTTTGAAAGTTCGACAAAACGCTATATTATCAAAAAAGATTTTTATACTCATTTATATGACAGACCTTTTCCGAAAGGGGTTGAATTAATGCCGGCTTCGAGTTCCGTGCAAACCATTATGTATAACTATAGTGGCAATGTCATGACTGCAGGAACTGTAACATTTAAAACACCTCAAGGCATTAAAAGAGTTGTGATTACGCTTGGACGAGGGAGAGCTAGAGTTGAATGAGTCAGGCTATTCATTTGTAGAAACGATTTTATCCATTGGCATCCTTATGTTACTGTGTGTGGCATTATTACCAATTAGCTATTCAATGAAAACAAATCTATCTAACAAAAAGATAGAGGTTATTGCTGCAGAGACTGCCTATGAGGGTTTAAAGCAATATTGGCATTCACGGCAACGGGAAGGTTCAAAAACAATTGAAAATGTGAATTTTCATTGGATATTTGAGGGACAGGAAATATGTGTAACCTTTAAAAATACACGTGAAATACGTGAAAAATGTATACAGCTGACAGGTGAAGTCAATGAATGAGAAAGGGTATACATTACTTGAAGCTTTATTTCAATTAGTCGTGTTTGTACTAGTTATGCAGCTTGTTGTGTTAGTTATGCTTTGGTATGCCGAGATGAAAACGACAGTATTATCTGATGAACACTCAAAGTGGGAGCTATTTGTGTACGATTTAAATAGTTATTTTGAGAATATTAGTTTTTTTACGATTCGACAGAACCAAAAAAGGATAACCTTTGAATCGGGGAATACGATTCATAATATTGATTGTTATAATAATTTAATTCGTGACCAAGTAAACGGTGGGCATGTACCGATGTTAATTGGTATTAATAAATGCCAATTTCAATATGAAAATAATAGAGTTACTGTAGCTGTTGAATTTCCAAGTGGTATCCAAAAGGAGCGAACCTTCTATGTACCAATTATTGAAAAATGACAGAGGGGCTATTTTTTTAATCGCAATTGCATTATTATTTTTTGTAACTACTTTTGTTCTTACGTATTGTACGTCTTATGAAATTCAGTATCGAACATATGATTCGCTTGAAGAAATGAATGTTCGCGCTACGATAAATTTATTAGGACAAATTTTGTCAGACAGTGTAGAATCGTAGTTATAAGAAGGTGATTCGAATGCGAAAAATATATTTAGTTGGCTTTATGGGCTGCGGGAAAAGTGCGTTAGGAAGACGTTTAAGCTATTTGTTAAAGATGCCCTATTATGATATGGATCATGAAATTGTGAGACAACAGGGTATGACAATTCCTCAGATTTTTGAAAAATACGGAGAGACACGGTTTCGAGAAATAGAAACAGAATTTTTGAAAAATTTCCGTGATGAAGCTTGTATTATTTCAACTGGTGGTGGCGTTGCCGTCAATGCTGAAAACAGGAAAATAATGAGACGCAGTGGACTAGTGTTTTTTTTAGATGCGACATTCGAAGATATTTATAAGCGAATACAGCATGATCAAAACCGACCGATTGTGCAAAGTTCAACGAAAGAAGAGCTAGAGAAGCTGTATCATTACAGAAGGAAGTTTTATCGTGATGCAGGACATATTCAAGTGTTAACAGAGGGGAGAACGATCCGCCAAATTCTTGAGTATTTAGTATTCCAAGTTAAAAGGTTAAAAGGCGAACGATGATTAGTGAAAATAACTATAATATTCGTCATTTATTATAGTTTAAAAAATGTTTGCCTTTTCAATATATTTAATGTTAGGATATAGACAAATAAGTAACTAAATGTTCATTGAATACTAAATAGTACCAAGATGAATCTTGGGCGGATGATTGTGCGGGGAGAGCGCGTAGAGACGCCGCCGAAGGAGCAAGTAGCAAAGGGCTATGAATCTCTCAGGTAAAAGGACTCGTACAAGACGCAACTCTGGAGAGAGCTGTAGTATAACAATAACAGCCACCAAAGGGGAAAGCCGGCTGATTGGCAAAGAGACAATGCGAGCCAGTCTGGTGTAACTTTCAGGTGCAAGGACAGAGAATCCCGAAAAAGGGGTTCGTCTGTCTTTTTTTATGTCTTTATACGGCAAGTATAGACTGTATTCATACAAGAAGCAGACGAACTACTACTAAGTAGAATGTAACTAACAATAAGGGGGCAAAAATGAATGGCGAGTGAATTAAAACGTACACCTCTATTTGAAGAATATGCAAAATACGGTGCTAAAACAGTTGACTTTGGTGGATGGGAATTACCAGTTCAATTCTCTTCTATTAAAGAAGAACACGATGCAGTGCGTAATCGTGCAGGCTTATTTGATGTATCACATATGGGGGAAATTTTAGTAACAGGACCCGAAGCATTAGATTTTTTACAAAATCTTCTGTCCAATGATATTTCGAAAATTGCAGTAGGTCAAGCGCAATACAATGCAATGTGCTATGAAGATGGTGGTGTTGTCGATGATTTATTAACGTATAAATTAGCAGACAATCACTATTTATTATGCGTCAATGCCGCAAATATTGAAAAAGATTATGATTGGATGATGGAGAATCAACATCAATATGATGTGACGATTGACAATCAATCAGATGCCTATGCACAAATTGCTCTACAAGGTCCATTAGCAGAAGAGGTTCTTCAATCTTTAACAACGACTGATATTAGTGCCATTAAATATTTCCGCTTCCAAGAGGATGTAGAGGTTGCAGGACATAAAGCATTAGTTTCTCGTAGCGGTTATACGGGAGAAGATGGCTTTGAATTGTATGGTGCTCCAGAAGATATTAAAGTTTTATGGGGTAAAATTTTAGAGGCTGGTCAAGACAAAGGGGTTGTTCCTGCAGGTCTAGGCTGTCGTGATACACTTCGTTTCGAAGCGGGTCTCCCACTATACGGACAAGAGCTATCAGCAACGATTTCGCCACTAGAGGCTGGTATTGGCTTTGCTGTGAAATTGAATAAAGAGGACTTTATCGGTCATGATGCATTAGTAGCTCAGAAGGAAAATGGTCTTCCACGCAAACTGGTAGGAATTGAAATGATTGATAAAGGAATTCCGCGTCATGGGTACAAGGTATTTAAGGATGGTCAGGAAATCGGTGAAGTGACAACTGGTACACAACTTCCTTCCTCTAAACGTAATGTTGGTCACGCATTAATTGACAGTCAATTCGCAACAATCGGAACTGAGCTTGAAATTGAAATCCGTGGAAAGCACTTAAAAGTAATAACAGTTGAAACACCGTTTTACAAACGTTCAAAATAATAGTTGAAAAGAGGGACCTACATTTATGAAACATCGTTATTTACCAATGACGGAACAAGATCAAAAAGAAATGTTAGACGTAATCGGTGTATCCTCAGTTGATGAGTTATTTGAGGATATCCCTGAGAAAGTCCGTTTTAAAGGCCTTTATGACATTAAGGAAGCAAAATCAGAATCGGCTTTATTAAAAGAATTAACAGCATTAGCTGCCAAAAATAAGGATACAAATGCCAATGTATCATTTTTAGGTGCAGGTGTTTACAACCACTATAAGCCAGTAATCGTGGATCATGTTATTTCTCGTTCAGAGTTCTATACAGCTTATACACCATATCAACCAGAGATTTCACAAGGGGAACTACAAGCAATTTTTGAATTCCAAACGATGATTGCTGCGCTAACTGGTATGGATCTCGCTAACTCTTCTATGTATGACGGTGGTACGGCATTAGCAGAGGCGGGTATGCTGGCAGCTGGTCATACACGTCGTAAGAAAATCTTAGTGTCTGAAACAGTGCATCCAGAATACCGCGATGTTGTGGCTACATATGCCTACGGTCAATCGATTGATATCGTGACTGTTCCACACAAAAATGGTGTAACAGATATTGACGCATTAAAAGAGTTAATCGATGACAACACAGCAGCTGTTATTACACAATATCCAAACTTCTTTGGTCAAGTGGAGGACATTCAAGTAATTGGAGATATTGCACATGAAGCAAAAAGCTTATTTGTCGTTTCTTCTAACCCACTTGCATTAGGGATTTTAACACCTCCTGGTAAGCTTGGAGCTGATATTTGTGTAGGTGATGCACAAGTTTTCGGAATTTCTGAAGCATTCGGTGGTCCACACTGTGGTTTCTTTGCGGTAACGAATAAATTAATGCGTAAGGTTCCAGGTCGTCTGATTGGTGAAACAGTGGATGGCGAAGGGCGTCGTGGCTATGTATTAACATTACAAGCGCGTGAACAACATATCCGTCGTGATAAAGCAACATCTAATATTTGCTCAAACCAAGCACTTCTTGCACTTGCAGCTTCTGTAGCAATGACAGCTCTAGGTAAACAAGGTATTCGTGAAATGGCTATGCAAAATATCGCGAAAACACGTTATGCGAAAAATGCCTTTGAAGCAGCAGGCTTTACAGTAGCATTCCAAGGTGCACACTTTAACGAAATCGTTGTGAAAACGAATAAGTGTGTGAAAGAAATCAACAAAGGCTTAATCGAAAAGGGTATTATCGGTGGATATCCTTTAGGTCAAAATTATGACTCTCTTAAACAACATGTGCTGATTGCCGTTACGGAATTACGCACAAAAGAAGAAATTGATGCACTTGTTGCAGAAATGGGGGCTCTTCATGCATAACGAAAATCAATCACTCATTTTTGAAATTTCAAAAGAAGGTCGCGTTGGCTATAGCTTAGAAGCACTGGATGTACCTGAGGTTGACCTAGCCGATTTATTACCAGCAAACCTAGTACGTGCTGAGGCTGCGGAATTACCTGAAGTATCTGAGCTAGATATTATGCGTCATTACACGGCACTTTCTCGTCGAAACCATGGGGTGGACTCTGGCTTCTACCCACTTGGCTCTTGTACGATGAAATATAATCCGAAAATTAACGAAGCAGCTGCACGTCTTTCAGGCTTTGCCAATGTTCACCCATTACAGGATGAGTCAACAGCACAAGGAGCAATGGAGCTTCTCTATGATCTTCAAACTTCTTTAGTAGAAATTACAGGAATGGATGAAGTAACATTGCAACCTGCAGCAGGTGCTCACGGTGAATGGACAGCATTAATGATGATTCGTGCGTTCCATGAAGCAAATGGTGAGGGGCATCGTAATAAAGTGATTGTTCCTGACTCAGCTCATGGTACAAACCCAGCATCAGCAACAGTTGCAGGCTTTGAAACAATCACTGTTAAATCTGATGAGAATGGTCTAGTAGATATTGAAGATCTTCGTAAAGTAGTAGGTCCTGACACAGCTGCATTAATGCTAACAAACCCTAATACATTAGGTCTATTTGAAGAAAATATTATCGAAATGGCAGAGCTTATCCACTCTGTAGGCGGTAAAGTGTACTATGATGGTGCTAACTTAAATGCCGTTATGAGTAAAGCACGCCCCGGCGATATGGGCTTCGACTGCGTGCATTTAAATCTGCACAAAACATTCACAGGTCCACATGGTGGCGGTGGTCCAGGTTCAGGTCCAGTAGGCGTAAAAGCAGATTTAATTCCATTCCTACCAAAACCGGTACTTGTGAGAACAGAAGATGGAACATTCCACTTCGATTACGATCGTCCACAATCAATCGGACGTGTGAAACCTTACTATGGTAACTTTGGTATCAACGTACGTGCGTATACGTACATTCGAACAATGGGTCCAGACGGCTTAAAAGCTGTTACAGAATATGCTGTATTAAATGCAAACTACATGATGCGTCGCTTAGAGCCATTCTATGATCTACCATATAACCGCCACTGTAAACATGAATTTGTTTTATCTGGTCGTCGTCAAAAGAAACTTGGCGTACGTACATTAGATATTGCAAAACGTCTGTTAGACTTTGGTTACCATCCACCAACAACATACTTCCCATTAAACGTGGAAGAGGCGTTAATGATTGAGCCAACAGAAACAGAATCAAAAGAAACGTTAGATGCATTCTGCGATGTGATGATTCAAATTGCAAAAGAAGCAGAAGAAAATCCATCCATCGTTCAAGAAGCACCACATACAACAGTCGTATCTCGTTTAGACGAAACACGCGCTGCTCGTACACCAGTGCTTCGTTATCAAAAGGCATAGAACTACAAGCGTCCGATAAGTATCCGTACTTATTGGACGCTTTTCTTATGGTTTCTAGCGGAAAGAACAGTTAGAGTGGTGGATAGAATGAGCAAAGTGGTGGATAAGAGCGATAAAGTGGCTTATAAAATGAATAGAGTGGCGGATAGAAGAGGCAGATCTTGCTGGACAAGTTTGTAGGAAGCATAAAAAAGAGCAAGAATTATTTGCTCTTTTCTTTTATACCTAAATAAGTAAATGACCTCCAAATATACTCTAATGGTCCAAAGCGGAATTTAGATAACCATAGCTTACTAAGTATTATTTGTAATACAAAAATAACAATGGCAATTAAGATAGCTGTCGTTAAATGTAGTTTGCCGTAAACACCAAACGCAAATGGTCCAAATAAAAACGTACAAATAACGGATTGACTGATATAGTTTGTAAAGGCCATTCTTCCTGGGTATGCGAGCCATTGCAATACTTTCTTTCCTTGTAATGTTTGATAAATGAAAAGGAGGCTAATGGCATAAAAGATAGTAAGAAGTGGTGAGCTCATATATTGAATCAATGGTGTGGCTGATGGATTTTCTAAAACGAAGGGAAGTATCCAACTCAGTGTTCCACCCAAAATTAAAGTGATGAGCCACGTAATGAAAAAGCCTTTTCGTAACTCTTGAAAACGATGAATCCATTTTTTCTTTGCAACCGCTGCCCCAAATAAGAACATAAGTAAGAAGGGGAGATTGGTGAATATATACAATAGAGGGTTGCCTAAATAAAGAACGTAGAGCCCATTTCGCATTGTATAAAAAATTCTTTCCATTAAATTTGCATCGAGTAATTCTTGGATAGTCCCGTTTTGATGGGCATCTATCGTAGCTTGCATAAGCTGACGATTTTCCTCTGACATCGTCATGGTCATCGTTGGATCAGTGGATAGAGCACCCAGCGTTAAAAGCCCAAAAAGTAAACTATATAAAGCAACACTGATAAGTAGCATAGCATTTGGCTTTAACTTATGCATTAGAAGGAGTAATAATCCTAAAATCGCATAGTCTGTTAAAATGTCCCCAAACCAAATGAAATAGGCGTGGATACAGCCGAAGATAAATAAGGCAATAAGGCGTCGACTATATATGCTCCAAAAATTTAATTGTTTTGCAACGGCTCTTTCCTGCATAATCACCATTCCAAAGCCGAATAGCATGGAAAAAAGCATTACAAACTTACCATCGATAAACATAGCAAGCAAATCCTTCACTAAATAATCTGCCTGGTTCCAAAAAGAGGTCCATTCATTGTTAAAGCTTGGATCCTCCTGCATGTAAACGGGGTAAAGAAACCAAACAATATTCGCAAGTATGATTCCTAGTAAAGCGAACCCTCTTAAAATATCAAGTGCTTCTATCCGCTCTTTGGCAGATATAGGAGAAAGCTTTTGTTTCATTTCCATCCATCCTTTTGTTGTAATTTGATTTTTTATCTATTTAGTGATTTTAAATCCTATTTATCAGGATTTTATAAGGAAGAAATGATTTGGTTCAAAATTTTAACAGATTTATTGACAAATAGATGACGAATAATTAATCTAATAATGAATATATTATTCATTATTGAGAGGGCGTTTATATTGCAAGCAAAAAAGGATGAAGTGAAGAATGAAATTGAGTCTGCTGCACTCAAGCTGTTTTTTAAAAAGGGCTACATAGATGCTAAAATGAGCGATATAGCAAAGGAGATTAATATCTCAGTCGGAAATATTTATACCTATTTTAAAAATAAAAAGGAACTGTTTTATGCTGTTGTCTCACCAACACTAGTGGATTATTTAAAGAATGTTTTAGTGGAAAGCATACATCTCTATAATCAGGCTTATTTTGATGGAATTAAAATTGCTGAAAACGCTGCATTGTTAGAAGAACAAATGAATGCCTTAACCAAATATCGTATGCAGATTGTTATTATTTTTGAGCGAAACAAAGGAACAATCTATCAAAATTCTAAAAATGAGCTAATTGATTTAATGCTTGAAACGAAAAGACCCTATTTAAAAAATAGCTATAAGAGCTATGAAATCAGTAGTGAGGAAAATATAATTTTGTTAGATATTATCTCTAATAATGTAATAGATATGCTGTTAGATTTATTAAAACGGGAACTAAGTGAAGATAGTCGTAAACGAATTTTTGAGGCATTGACTATCTATCGATTATATGGCATGAAAAATTTAAATGAATAGTTTAAAAAATGTAGGTGAAAAACCTTCACCTACATTCTATTTTAGCTCAAAAATGAATTAATTATTCACTTTTGTATACTATTTAATGGAGGATTAATATGAACAAAAGATTGGCATTGAAAAATTGTCATATCATTCATGGAGATAGTAATAAGTCTATTGCAGATAATATGACCATTTTAATAAATGAAAATGGCATCATTGAACATATCGGAAAAACGAAGGAATTGAAGTTTTCTAAAAACTATAAAACCATCAATTTAGCTGGTAAATATGTGATGCCAGGATTAATAAATGCACATGTACATCTTTTCTCAGATGGAAAACCATTTACAATATCATCAAATGAAAGCATGTTGAAAACGGGGCATAAGCTGTTAGATACAAAAATGGGTAGAGCATTATTAAAGAAACGAATGAAGAGAAATGCCCTAAATGCTTTACATGCTGGTATTACAACGATGCGTAGTGTGGGTGAATTCTTTTACACGGATGTGCATTTACGGGATGAAATCAAGGCAAATAAATTTATTGGTCCAAATTTGCTTGTATCCGGTTATTTTCTTAGTGTTACTGGAGGGCATGGTGCACCATACTTAGCACTAGTAAGTGATTCACCATGGGAAGGAAGAAAAAATGTAAGAATAAATAGTAAACATGGTGTTGATCTAATAAAAATTTGTGTGACAGGTGGTGTGACCGATGCAAAAGCGATAGGTGAGGCTGGTAGGTTACAAATGACGGAAGAAGAGGTAGCTGCTATTTGTGATGAGGCACATAAAATGGGTTTACTCGTAGCAGCCCATGCAGAAAGTACAGAAGGTGTAAGAATCGCCTTAAAAGGTGGAGTGGATACAATTGAGCATGGAGCTGAAATGGATGAAGAGATTATTGCCTTATATCAACATAATCCAAAAGCTTTAAGAGGTTATTCTGCTTTAATTCCAACTTGTCAGGCTGGATATCCTGTTGCGACTCTTGATCCAGCAATAACGAAGGTCAATCATATTGTCAAAGAGAATTCCAAACTAGTTTATGAGGGAATGATTATTAGTTTAAAACAAGCCATTGCAAATCAAATCAAAATAGGTGTAGGAACTGACGCTTCTATGCCCTATGTTACACATTATGATTTATGGAGAGAGCTCAATCATTTCTTAAAGTATACAAGCCTTAGTCCAAATCAAGTTATTGATTGTGTAACGAAATCCAATGCAGAAATTTTAGGAATTGATCATATTACTGGAACTGTAGATATTGGAAAACAGGCTGACTTAATTGTTCTAGAGCGAAATCCATTAGAGGTGATACAAACATTATCAGAGGTAAAGATGGTCTTGATAAAAGGGCATTTGATAAAAAATCCTACTGTTTCTAGAATTAATAAAGTTGATAAATTGTTAAATTCTAAATTTTAATGAGAATAAATTAGCTTTTAAAAACCTACTTTTTTACTATCGATATCAATAAAAATACCTATTTATCTATGACTAGATGACTTAGGTAATTATTGCTAATATGCAAAAAATATTGCTATAATGGGTATTGATTGATACATAGTAGTAAGAGAGGCGAGAAAATGGATAAAGCTAAACTATTTTTAATGGCAGCAGCTCCAGTGGCTCTAATTGTGCCAATGGAAGTACAAGCGGCTGATGCGAGTATTGTAAAAATTACTGGAAATAATATTGAAGGGTCTGAAATAACAGCCGATACTTCATTGATTCCGAAAGATAAAGAAATTGATGCCTATCAATGGTTTTCAGTTGAGGGAGAAAATCAAACTCAAATAGGTGTGGGTCATAAGATATCGATACCAGCAGGTGTTGCTGATAAAGCCATTATTGTGAAAGTGACAACTAAAGATGGAACTGAGTATTTAAGTGACAAAATGATTGTCCATACTACCTTGCAAGTAGCTGGAAATACCTATGTAAACGGTAAAATCTATCCGGAAATTAATAATCTCAATCCTAAACCTGTAATGAAGAGCTACCAGTGGTATTTCTTTGACAGAGGTAAGAAAACACTAATTAAAGGTGCAACAAATATAGAGCTTACCGTTCCAGTTGAAGCGGCGGGGAAACAGTTAGTTGTAGAGGCAAAATCAGAGGATGGAAAAAACTTTACAAGTACACCAATCTCAATCGATGCGCTACAGTTGAAGTTAGATCCTGATCCCTCTATTACGCCATTACAAATTAATGGGTATTCACCAGAAAAATTTGTATTGCCTGGAGATACATTATCCGTTGTGACGCCGACTGTTAAAGATGATACGAGAGATTTAAAAGCAGAGCAGGTTTCGTATGCTTACCAATGGATGTATAAAATGGGTGATTCCTATTCCTTTATTTCTGGAGCAACAGGTGCTACCTATAAGATTCCTACAGACGCATTAGAAAATCAAATTAATAAAATTGTAGTCCGTGTGATAGTAACTGTTGGCACAAAGGAAGCAGGTCCTAGTTACTCCGAGGTGGTAGAGATAGCAAATAATCCAGCTGAAGGATTAATGAAATCTATCGATGAGTTATTAGAAAGGAATTCAAATAAGGCTATTGTCTATAAATCTTTAGGCTTTACGCAATTTGGTAATGAGCTAACAAGCCTAACAAGTAAATATACAGCATTAACAGCAGCAGCTAAGACAAATGTGACCAACTATGATATTTTAAAGCGTGCTATAGAGGATTATAAAGTAGTGAAGTCTTTAAAAAATCAAATACTCGAGGCACAAAAATTAGTGGATGGTACGGCTAAAATCCAAAAGTTCAAAGCGTTAGATTCAGAATATGAAAAGTTAGATTTATTGCAAAGAAGTATTGATATGAGCATGTATACTGACATTCAGAGTGGCATAGGAAATGCATCACAGAATACAGATATTGCAGAGGTAATAGAGATTAATAAATTAATTTTAGGGCTTTTAGATTCACTGGTAAATGGATCATCCTATGAATTAGTAAAATATAAAAATTCACTTTCTGATTTACAGAAAAACATTAAGGCGATAGAGGATCGTATTGCCAAGCTTTCCAGTGAATATAAATCGACTGTTCAAAATCTGGATATTTTAAATACAGCAAAGGCCGATATTAAAAAAGTGCAGGCCTTTTTAGATAAAGCTAATAAAATAGATGTCAATACTACTGCCAAAAAACAGGTCGCTGCAGCAAAAAACATCCACACAGCCTACGAAAAGCTTAATGTGAAACAGCAAAGCCTAGTACCTAGTACCCTTTTCGATGTGGGTAGTAATCTTGCCAAAGCAGAGACGGCTGAGGAACAAGATGTTACCAATGTTCAAAGTGTGATAGATAAATATATTACATTAGGGTCAACTACTGAGTATAAAGGAATCAATTCGATAGAGGACACCAAGGAAATCAATAAAGCTCTTACAATGTATAAAACGCTGACGAAGGAAAATGCCAAAAAGATAACAGGCTATACAGAGCTTTTACAATTGCAGAAGGATATAAAAGCTGCAGACAAGGTGATGGCACAAATTGAAAAATATAAGCAACTGCTGAATACAGAAGGTATCAGTTATTCCAAACTAAATTCAACGTATAACAGTACATTGAGTGCACTCAATAAATTAACGACGCTGCAAAAATCCTTAGTGAAAAATAGTAATACATTACTCTCACCTTCAACATCTGAGCAGCCACCAGGTGATAAACCATTGCCTGAGGCTGAGGTAAAGGCAAAGGAATTGGGAACTGCCTTTGTGGCTAAAATCAATCTTGTTATTGCGGTACCAAACAGTAATTTTGCAAGCTATGCCCAAGATATAGAAAAATTAGTGAATGAGTATAAAAGCGGACTTACATCAGCTGCGCGTAAATATGTGACAAATTATAATGAATTAAAAGCGGCGGAAAAAGATGTGAAAGCGGTGCAGTCATTTATAAAGAAAGCTGAAACGGCAGCAATGGAGGCTGATTTGAAAAAGCGTTATGCAAAAATTCAAGGTGTCCAAAAGGCTTATTTAAGCTTATCTGCTAATCAGCAAAAGCTTGCTGGTGCAGATGAAACCTATAAAAATTTAATTGCTTCTTTAACAAATAATGACATATATACAGATTTGACCGAATTAGATCAAGCGATTGCTAAGCTTTCTGACGGTAATGCAAGTATAGAGGAGATTAAACAACTAGAAGGTAAGTATAAAAATCTTTCAGCAGCGGAGCAAAAGAAAATTATCAATTATTCAATCTTAAAACAAGCAATGGCTGATGTAAAAAAGGTGGAGGCTTTCATTACTCAATATAATAGAATGCAAGAAAACCCTGCAAAAAATAGTCCAAATGTGATAAAAGCCTTTAATGCACTGACATCACAGCAAGCAAATCTCGTTCCAAGTCAAATGCGAGATACAATTATTCAACAAGAAAAACAACAGCGTGAATCAAATGATGTAGCATTGGGGTTAGTAAGTAAAATTGACAATTTAGTGAGCTCTGGCATATATATAGCCAATCTAAAGATGGAAGTTGGTAATTTGCGCAGTGAATATGAAGGACTTTCAACAATTCAAAAAAGCTTAGTGAAAAATTATTCAAAGCTGACAAAAGCGGAAAATGATTTAGCAAAGGTTGCTGAGGTTCGTACATTAGAGGAGGCAATTTTAAACGCCGATGACAAACAGGCTGCTAGAAAGGCCTGGCAAAATGCCTTTAATAAACTCTCTAATCAGTTAGAGAAATTATATGTAGAAGAGTATCCTACAAGAATCGAATAATCATATCTATAAAACCGTTATTTTGAAAAAAAAACATCAAAATAACGGTTTTTATTTCGGTTTACTATTATTTTCTTTGATCCATTACGCTAAAATTGTCAATAGAAACTCCTTTTAATTTTTTAAAGTATGTGAATAAATAGCACCCTAAAATGACCATTAATCCTCCAACACCTTGTAGCCAAGTCAATTGTTCTCCTAAAAACAAAAACGCAAGGATGACGGTGAAAATGGGATTGAAATTCAAGTAAATACCAGATGCTGTGCTGCCTAATTTTTGTATGCCAATATTCCAAAGGACAAGGCAAACAACAGTAGAGATAACACCTGTATATAAAATTGATAAAATAAAAGAATAATTGATATTATAAATATGAAAATCAAAGATATTCATGGGTAGAAGAATAAGAAGGCCAAATAAACCTGAATATAAGGTACACATTAGGGGAGAAGTCGTTTTCATCGCCCATAAGCTACATACGGAGTATATCCCCCAAACACCTACAGCTAGTACCATCTGTAAATCCCCCATATTATAATCCGCTGAAAATAGTAAATTAATCTTTCCCTTGGACAGAAAAATCAGGACACCTAAAAGTGAAATGATCATAGATAAAACTTGACGTATATTGATTCTTTCTTTTAAAAAAATATATGAAAAAATAGCAATGGAAATAGTATTTAATGCTGAAATTAACCCAACATTGGTTGAGGTAGTTTGTTCTAATGCTGAAAATTGGAGAAGGTTAAATAGAGCAACACCTGAGATGCCCATTAAAATTAATGGTAAAACTGCATGTGAGGAAGGGATTATTTTTTTGTCCTTCCACCAAACCATAGGCAGAAGAACAGCAATAGCAATGATCCACCTTAAGCTCGTTAATGTCAGCGGTGAAGCATGATCTACTAGAGATTTGCCAACTACAAAATTTCCTCCCCAAAGCAAGCTTGTTAAGAGTAACAATAACACATAAAACTTTGACATATCATTTAGCTCCTTTTATTTTTCATGCTTAAGCTGAAAAATAGAAGCCATTGTGCACAATGACATTTTCTATATGAATTTGTTAATTATTATATGGTTTTTGTTGATTTTAAGGAATACTATTTTGTATAATTCGAAAAAAACGAAATAAAAGAAATTAAAATGTGTGTTTAAGGAAATAAAATTAATTTGAAAGCTATTATTAAGCTTGTTTTTAGAATAAACATAAAAGGAGAATGTAAGTGGAATCATTTGTCAGCAAAATTTTAGATGCACTCGATATACAAATTTTAGATATTTTACAAAAGGAATCTCAAATAAGTAATGCCGAACTTGCAAGACGTGTTAATTTGTCCCCACCAGCAACACATACAAGAATAAAACGCTTAGAGAGTGAAGGGTTTATTAATAGACAGGTAGCGATTTTAAATCAGGAGAAGCTTGGATTTGATTTACTGTGCTATGTTTTTATCAGCACAAATATCCATCAAGCTGAACAATTAGATATTTTGGAAAATGCTTTAGAGGCAATGCCAGAAATATTAGAATGTCATTGTTTAACAGGGGAATACGATTATCTGCTAAAGGTAGTAATAAGAGACAGGAGGGAGCTCGATAGCTTTATAAGAAAGTTAAATAAGCTTGGTATATCAAGAATTCAAACTAATTTATCATTAAGAGAAATCAAACATTCTACAGTTTTGCCTATAACTGACGTTGAGTTTGGAAAATAGCTACAGAGTTTAATAAAGTAGTTTACTGAAAAAGTAACGGCAGATTTATTTAAAAGCTTATCTACCGTTACTTTTTCTATTGGTATGAGTCTATCTTTTTCAACAAAAATTTCAATTCATATTGAGTGTACTAATTTTGTCTTAGCATACAAATTGGCATATTAAGCAGAATGAGCACATAATCTATTATTTTTTAGGAATTTTTAGAAAATATTGTTGTGAAAATGTAAAAA
>Ga0213828_1001724_pt1 | contig 17163 bp, 11 predicted proteins | sample MC6MC0897MG_FD_180664 | JGI IMG/M metagenome (GOLD analysis project Ga0213828, IMG submission 180664) | Enriched soil aggregate microbial communities from Iowa State University, Ames, United States - MC6-MC0897-MG | ecosystem: Environmental > Terrestrial > Soil > Unclassified | place: USA: Iowa... | reverse complement strand
CGTGTACGGCGGCGTCGAGTGCGGTAAGCGCGGTTTCGGCATCGAGCAGCGGGGCGCTGCCCAGTACCACCTGGCGTTCTTCAGCGCCTTCCTTCAGCCATACCGGGCTGCGCACCGTGGCCAAAGGCCCGTCCCAGCGCCTGAGCTCGCCGTTCACCAGGTAGTCGCGTTGTTCCAGTGGGGCTCCCAGGCGCCAGGTTTCCGGGATGTTCTCGGCGCTGGGGAAGAGTGAATCGAGCAGACGGTCCATAGGTACTGCACCTCACATTGCGGGGCTGGTTTCAAGCCGGGTGAATCGCTTCAGCTGCGAGCATGCACCGGCCGCCGGAAAAACACCAGTCTGGCTCAAACTGGCCGCCAGTGCCTACCGATGGGCCGGCAGGCACCGCGGACATGATCAAAGCGGCAGATTGAAAAGGTTGGATGGCGGGTGCGTGAGCCACGCCTGGCGCAGGACAGGGTCTGCGTCGATCATTGACAGCCTTCGCCAGAATTCCCGGCGGGCTTGGTTCGGGTGTGACAGGAAGGGTTCGCGGTCGAGCAACGGCCGAAGGTCACGGCGAAACTGCAGTGGCAAGCGTTGCCACAATGCGGCTTCTGCGGGGCCTGCGTTGTCGAAGAACCCCTGGTAGTCAAGTTCGCATACCAACAGATCGACACCGTGGGCGGTGTTATAGGCCTCGATTTGTGCCAGTGCAGCTGGGCCCAGCCACTTGCTTTCAAGGCTTAGGGTTTCAGCTACCGGGCGTGGAACATTGAAGGCAGCAGGCAATTGCTGAAACTGGTTGGACGTCAGATCCAGTACCAATGGCTCGCTGACAAGGTCCAGGCCGCGAGGCAACTCGGTGAGCGCACAACCGGACAGGAACACGGTCCTGAGCTCGCCAAGCCAGCGCAGGTCTGGTGCTTGAATGAGCGGGTTACCGCTCAGATCGAGCGCGGCAAGCTGGCTGAACTGGTTGAGCGTTCGCTGGGCCTGGCCATCCCATGTGATGCGATTGCGGTCGAGGTCCAGCCAGCGCAGTTGCTGAGGGTTGGCCACGCGGGGCAGGCGCTGGAAACGGCATCTGATGAGCAGCAGGCGCTTGAGGCTGGGGAAGCGCTCGTAAAATTCAGCCGGCAGTTGGCTGAGCAGTCGGTTGTTGCTGAGCGAGACGTGCTCTATGTGGGTGAAGTCGTCGGGCAGGGCGAGGCTGGCCAGGTCCTCGTTGCGTAGGTCCAGGCTGGACAGGTCGAGGCTGAACAGGCGTCCGCTGCGTCCGTGGGGCAGCCAGGAAAGGCGGCGCCAGGCGTTGATGATCGGGCGGATTGCCCGATGCCGCTGGTGTGGGCTTGAGGGGTCAGGCGTTGCCCATTGCTGCAGGTCTCGCCGCAGGGCGTCCAGGCGCTGTTGCAGGTCTCGCAGTCGCTCGGAGGCCGAGCGTATGTCATACGGGTTGTGGTCTTCCTGCTCGTCGCCCAGCCAGTCTGCAAACTCTGCATCGGTGGCATCGGGGAAGACGCGGCGGTAGGCCGCCGCCAGCGAGCCGGTCTGGCCCGCAGGAGCGGGCAGCGGCGCCAGGGGCCGGCCGCCGCGCAGCCAGCCCTGGGGTTTGCGCCGCACGGCGCGCACTCCCCAGAGCCGTTGCGCCAGCACCGGCCGATGTTCATCGGCCCATGCCAGTACCCACTCCCGCAGGACGTTGCCGTCACGTTGCACAATGCCCAGCGCTTCGCGCTGCAAACGTGGCAGCGCCTGCTCCAACGCACGGCACAGGTCGGGATCACGCTGCGCGGATGCCGGGCGCTCTCCCAGGTCGGCCTCGTAACCTTCGGTCGATTTGAGCACCCGGCGCACGGTAGTGGCCTGTTCACTGCCGACATGCTCCAGCCTTGGGCCTTGCGGGCTGCCGGCTCGCAACTCCAGGCGCAGCTCAGCAGGCCATTCGGGCATGGCATCGAGCGCACTGAACAGCAGGTGCTCAGCGTCGGCGTTACCCGACGCAGGTTGCAACACGTCTTCCAGCGCACGGACCAGCGGCCACTCACTGTGAACTTGTTCGATCTGTTGACCAAGCGCTGTAGGCAACCGGCCGTGCGCTTGCCAGGCGAGTGTGTCGGCAGTGTCCATTGTTGTCAGCAAACGCCTGGCCAGGGCAGGAGACAAGCGCGGGTACGCTGCAAGCAGCTGCTGCGTTGCGGGGGCGATGGGCGTGCTGCCGTTGTACAGCTGGTCGAACAGGTGCGGCGTTGTGTGTGGACCCATGGCTTGTACCTGGGCCTTTGCCGCCATGCGTTGCAGGGTGTCGAGCAACAGTGGTGGGGATGGCTGGCCTTGCAGGTGCACCTGTCGCAGGCGTGCGGCGTCGATGCCGCAGATACGCCCGGCCCGTTCCAGCTGCAGGGGGGTGAACGCTGCGAACGGCTCACCCAGGCGCCGCGCGAGTTGTGCGAAAGGCCACTGGGAGGGTTGCTCATGCTGGGCGCGCCAGGCGCCTTGCCCGTTGTGTTCCAGCGGTGGTTGCCAGGCATCCCGCGTGTGCGGGTGGACGATGCGCCATTGCTGCAGCATGTTGTCGAAGTGTTGCTGGTAGAGATGCCCGTCCATGCGGATGAACTGCCGCCCCTCGTGCAGGTACTGGCCTTGCGCATTGGGTTGCAGGCTCTCTGGCAGCTCCATGCGGCTGCGGTAAGGGGCCAGGTCCTGGTTCCAGAGCCTGTAGCCCCCGTTGTTGACCGGCACTTCGTGCAGGTTTTCCATCAACGGGCTGTTGAACAGTTTGGGAACTGCGTGGCCTGCCACGACAAAACCGCCAATCAGCGCCATATTCAGGCCGACTGCTTCCAGGTGACGCAAGGCAAGGTGGCGATCGCCTTCCTCCCAGGCTTCGTAGCCCTCATAGACCTCGCCCAGCAGTTGGCAGGCCGTGACGCCCAGCATCAAGGCGCCAACGCCCGGTATGAAGAACCCGGCGACGTTGAGCACATCCCAGCCAAGGCTCTCCCATTCAGCCAGGCGCCTGGCCCGTGCACTGGCATCGGCAAGCGCTGTCGGTACCGCCAGCAGGCTGGCCTCATGCTTGAGGCGGGTCAGGTGCAGGTCCTGAAAGTAACCGAAAGGTTCTGCCGTGATGGCTTGGCGCGTCGGGCGCAAGTCGGCCTGTGCTGCGCGTTGCCACGGGCGGTCATTGGCAGTGTTGCCTGAGGCATCGAGGTTTTGTTGCAACAGATCCAGAAAGTGCGCGCGCTCGTCCTGCATGATGTACCCCGTGAATGCCTGGCGGGCATCGGGCTGCAGCAGGAGGGTTGCCAGTGCATCGTGCACCGCTTCAAGGTCATTGCATTGACGCAGGGCTGGATCATGCCCTGGCAAGTACAGCGCCAATCCCGCACGGCCCGCATCGATCAGCATGGCTTCCTGCAGGTTGATGCCGAACAGTGCAAGCTGCCAGCAATCCACGTTGCCGCCTTGCAGCAATTGTTGCACTTGATCGTGTGTGTTGCCGTTGATGTGGTGGCGCAGGTAGGCCAGGTCGGACGCCAGGCGCAAACGGGCTTTTTGCACCGTGATGGCTTGCTCACGGACAGTCGGCTGAGCAAAGTGCTGCTCCAGGTGGGCTTGGTAGGCGCCACCCAGGTCCAACTCACGGCAGTATGTGGCGAACGTGGCGGGTGCGAGGGGGAGCGGCTCGACCTGGAAGCGCTCCGAGGTGAGTGGAAAGTGCGCCACAGGTGCTTGCATGCCGATGACTGCGGAGCCTTGTACTTGAATACGGGTGACTTGAATGTTGCTGCTCAGGGCAATGGCACTTTGAGAGGTAAATGCCTCGTCATCGGCGAAATTCTGCAGCGCAGCCTGTAACAGGTTGTCGCTACGATGGCTGTAGAGATAGCGCAGGCCGTTCCAGTGCCAAGTGCGTTCAACACGCAGCAGCCGTGAGTATTGCACGGGAGCGTTAAAGCCTCGTTCGGCCAGAAAATTTTGCAGTAAAGGCTCGGCGAACTCGGTGATCTGTTTGAGGCCCCTGAGTGAGCGGGCCAAGGCTGCTTGTGAGCGTACCAGGCGTGCCTGGCTGGCGCATACCGCCTGGCGCAAGTCAGGGGCGGCGTTGGCAAACCAGTCCTGCTCATGCCAAGGGCTGGCCTGGCTTTGCTGCAACGCCGCCCACTGCTTGGGCGTTGCCTGGCGGGCCCAGTGTGGCAGCTGGGCCTCAAGCAGGGATCGATGAGGATTGTTCGCAGGCATGCCGATGCTCCTTATATGCAAAGAGGGCATCAGACGCTAATTATCAATAGCCAAGCGGTAATCAAATACCGTTTGGGCGGCATGCTTATAGAGAACTTCTAGTGGGAGTGGCCTTTCACGCAGGATATTTGACGCCATGAAACTTGATCTACAGTCAGCTAGAAGCCGCTTGCCAAAGCGTTTGCAGGTATCTTAAATTGTTACTGAATGTGATAGGAAAGTTTTAGGGCTAACTATATAAATCAAAGCGTTAAGTGTTTTTGCTGATTTTTCTCTTTTTCAGATTGACCATAGAGCACTTCAAAGGACGTCGAAGAAGAAATGAAAGAGACCTTGACGGCTGTGGCGCGAAAGCTCCTGTCACCCTCCCTGCGTTACGAAATGCGGCTGCTGGCCAGCAAAGCCCGAGAAATGGCGGCGCGTGCCTGTTTCTGGCGTTGGGAAGTAGCCAGGTTTCGGCTACAGCAGGAAAGCCCTTACGAAATTCTCTACATCGGCCGCAAGCAACAGCGGGAAATGGCCAAGCTGCTGATCGGCGGCAAGGGCCAGGGCAGCGCTTCGATCGTAGACAGTGCCAGTGCCACGGCGGCCGCCCATCATGTAGTGGTCATCAGCGAAATGCCCTCCTCGGGGGCGCTTTCAGTGCCGCATTACCTGAGCGCTGTAGTGCCGTTGGGCCGTTCGCTGGAGGACATTACGGCGCGCTACGACAGCGAACTGCGCCGCAGCATCCGCAAGAACCGCCCGCTATACCAGATGCGCCAGGCCTTCGCGGACGACGAGATCGCCATGGCAGACCGTGAGCTGCTGCGCCCGTATGCCACCGCCAGGCAGGGTATCCATGCTGCGCAGTTCCCCACGGAAGAAGTGTTCCGCATTGCCAAAAGTGTCGGCCGTCTCGACCTGATCACGTTGGGTGATGAAGTGATCGGCTGCCACTTGGGGTGTGAAGTGGTACGCGGCGGCAAGCGGTACTGGAGCACGTTGCGTTTCGGCTACTGCGAGGCGGTGTTCAGTGATGCCAAGAGGTTGCGCGAGGTGAATTCCATCACCACCTTCATGGCGCTTGAATGGGCACTGGAGCAGGGCTTCGATTATTACGACATCGGCCTGTGCCTCGCGCGCCCGGACGACGGCCTGCTGAAATGGAAGCGCCGTCGTGGGGGGGACATCGACTCGTTGGGCAACCATGCCTATCTGTTTGTCCGCTTGCCCAAGACCGGTACGGCGAAGTTCCTCTGGGATACGCCGATGTTCGCGGTGGAGGGCGACAAACTCACGCTGCACCTGGGGTTGCCGGATGGCCCGAGCGATGAGGAGGTTGCCAGCCGTTACCACGAAATGGTGTTTGGGGGCCTGCACAAGATTTATCTCTATGGTGGCAACGGTGCGGGTGAGCCCTTCGTGGAAACCCTGCGCAGCCGTTACGCCAGCTTGCAGTCACCGCCCACCATGCAGAGAGTCACGTGCAACTGAGTGGCTGCCAGGGATGCATTGATCTGGCGCTTTACGCCAGGGTTTAGACTTCGTCATCAGGGGAGGACGCTTCATGGGAAGCGACATCTCGCAGTTCAGTGCATCGTTCGCAGCCAAGCAGCACACCTGGACCTTGGCTGCCTATCGTTACATGGCGCGCAAGCGGCTGGGCAAGAACACGGCCATCGACCTCAAGAGCATCGCCACCAAAAGCTGGGACATTGCTCCGGGTGAAACCACGGTGTCGCCGGCGGCTATCTTTCTGCCAGGCCAGTTGGAGCGGGTAACGGGTTGGGAGGGCAAGCGTTTTTACCCCTACGTGCATCCTGCTCGCACCATGGAGGGCGGCATCAGCACGCTGCAAGGGCCAACCCGCGGCTACCTGATCAAGAACGTATGGCTGGTCGATGGCGCGTTGTACAAGGGCAAGGCCAGCCACTGGCTGTCGCAAAAGCCCAATACCTTCCCGACAATCATCGTGGACAACGAAATAGACCGCGCCGCCATTTACTGCACGCAAAACGGCAATTCGTGGTTCGGCACCTGGCTGATGGAGGATTGCCCAACCTATGCGCTGGCCTGTAACGAGGGCATACCAGTGACCACTGCGCCATCGGCCAGGTACCCGCTGTTCACCCAGGCGCCGGCCTATGAAGACTGGCTGGGCATGAAGCCGCTGCGGCTGCGCAGTGCGTTTTTCCGTGAGCTGGTGCTGTTCGACGACCACGGCAACAACCGCAGCCGGCATGCCCGCTACCAGGCCATGGGTGACAGACTGCTGTCGCACGTGGCGCATGCCCCACACCCTGGAGTATTCCTGCTGCGTGGCGGTGACGGCGACCTGCGCCTGTTGCGCAATGAGCTGGAGCTCGCCGAGCACCTGCGTGTCACTCGCGGTTTCCGTGTGGTCAACCCGCTCAAGTCCGATGTGCCGAGTATTGTGGCAGCCTGCGCCGGAGCAAAAGTGGTCATTGGCGTGGAGGGTAGCCAATTGGTGCATGGGGTAAATGTGCTTCAGCCCGGCGGTAGCCTGCTGACCTTGCAGCCGCCTGACCGGTTTGTCAGCTACTACAAATACCTGACCGATCGCGACCACCAGCATTTTGCTTTTGTAGTCGGGATACCGGAGGGCGATGGTTTCCGGATCGAGATCGGTGAGGTGGAGCGCACGTTGGACCTGCTTCCACGGTAAACGTGTAGTATCGGTACATGTCAGCAGCGAATAGGCAAGGCAATGATCGAGGTTTCGCGGTTCTGGCGTGACCCTGCCTTGCCTTTTGTCGAAGCCCGGCGGGTAGGGGATGGGCGGCAGGTGTGCTACGCCGCGCACTCCCATGAGAGCTTTTCAATCGGTGTGATCACCGGTGGGCGAAGCACCTACTTGAACGGTGACCTGCGCATTCAGGTAGGGGCCGGTACCACGGTGCTGATGAACCCGGGCGTTGTGCATACCTGCAACCCCATCGACGGTGAGCCCTGGTCTTACCTGATGCTCTTTGTCGACCTGCCTTGGTTACAGGCGCAAGGCTTTGAGTTGCCGACACAGACCTGGAGTGCTTCGCCTGCGTTGTACCAACGGTTGTTGCAGGCGTTTGCCGACCTGTTCGATGCGGGCGTGCCTGATCGGGAAGGCCGCCTGGCAGGCTTTTTCGGCACATTGCCGGACTTTCTCGGGGCCAACGCCCGTGCGAGGGACGAAGGCAACCCGCGGCTGGCCGCGGCGGCTGCGTTCATACGTGCTCATCGCAGCGATCCGCTGAGCCTGGAAGACATCTGCACCGCGTGCGGCCTGTCGCGCGCCTACCTGATTCGTGCCTTTCGCCAACATTATGGGCTGACACCGCATGGCTACCTGCTTGACCAGCGTGTTCAGCTGGCCAGGGCGCAGTTGCGTCAGGGGCGGGCGATTGCCGAGGTTGCGCAGGAGGCCGGGTTTGCCGACCAGGCGCACCTGCAGCGGGCTTTCAAAAAGCATCTGGCTGCGACGCCGGGGCATTACCGTAGTGCCGCTGGAGTCAGATAACCAGGTAGACAGCACTGCCCACCAGCAGCACCGCCAACCCTCGATTGAGCAGGCGCAGGTGTCTTGGATTGCTCAGGTACTGGCGAATCACGCTGCCGGCCCATGCCCAACTGGCCACCGAAAGGAAACAGATCGGGCCGTAGATCCAGGTGAACAACCACAGCAAGTGCTGTTCACCGCCGGTATAAGCGCCGACCCCGGCCACTGCCGCCAGCCAGGCCTTGGGGTTCAGCCATTGCATCGCCGCGCCTTGCCAGGCCGATGGGGCGGGTGTTGCGTGCGCGTCAGTCAGCCGGCCATCGTCGCGGGCAAGCTTCCACGCCATGTACAGCAGAAACGCAACCCCACCCCAGTGCAGCAGCAGGCCCAGCAGCGGCCAGCGCAGCAGCAGCTGGTGCAGGCCCAGCCCGACCAGCACCAGCAACACACAGAAGCCCAGCGTAGCGCCCGCCACATGTGCCAGGCTGGCGCGTAAGCCATGGCTGGCGCCGCTGCTCAGGGCGATGATGTTGACCGGGCCGGGGGAGATTGACGCCGCCAGTGCGAAGGCGGCCATGGACAGGGACAGGCTCATGAGAAAGATCCGGTGGTTGGAAGGAACCATGATTTTCAGTTGTTGGCTGCCCAGGGTATTGAAGAAAAGTACCCAAAAAAATTCAGACCTAAACTGGTTAAAGGTTTTGTAATAGTTTTGCGCTATCAGAGAAACCTGCTGAGCTTGTAGGATCATTCTCCCAATTTGCTATCAGGGTCTATATGAGCACCTTCGCGGAGCCCCCCAGTCTCTGGCCTTTCAGGCCGTCCCCCCTTTGTCCTCGTGACGCTTCCCTCGTGAGTACTCGCTAATGGAATGGCTAGCCGACCCCACGGCCTGGCTGGGCCTGTTGACGCTTATCGTCCTCGAACTGGTGCTGGGTATCGACAACCTGGTGTTTATCGCCATCCTGGCAGACAAGCTGCCACCGCATCAGCGCGACCGCGCACGGGTGATCGGCTTGAGCCTGGCGTTGATCATGCGTCTGGGCCTGCTGGCCAGTATTTCGTGGATGGTCACCCTGACTGCGCCGCTGTTCGAGGTGTTCGACAAGAGCTTCTCGGGCCGTGACCTGATCATGCTGTTCGGCGGTGTGTTCCTGCTGTTCAAGGCCACCATGGAGCTGCATGAACGCCTCGAGGGGCACGTGACCCAGGCAAGCGGCACGCTGCGCCATGCCGCATTCTGGCCAATCGTGGCGCAGATCGTGGTGCTGGACGCTGTGTTCTCGCTGGATGCGGTGATCACGGCGGTGGGCATGGTCGAAGAGCTGTCGGTGATGATGATCGCGGTGATTTTCTCGATCGGTATCATGATCGTTGCCAGCAAGCCGCTGACCCGCTTCGTCAACGCCCATCCCACGGTGATCATGCTGTGCCTGGGCTTTTTGATGATGATCGGCTTCAGCCTCACCGCTGAGGGCCTGGGCTTCCATATCCCGAAAGGCTACCTGTACGCAGCGATCGGCTTCTCGATCCTGATCGAGCTGTTCAACCAGCTGGCGCGTGCCCGTCGCAAGCGCAGCTTGCAGCAGCACAGGCCGTTGCGTGAGCGCACCGCACATGCCGTGCTGCGCATGCTGGGCGGCCGCCGGGTCGAGGCTGACGAGGTGGGCGAAGAAATCGCTGACCTGGTCGCAGGTGGCGAGGAACAGGTGCTGTTCGACCGCCGTGAGCGGGTAATGATCAGTGGCGTACTTAACCTCGCCGAGCGGCCGATCCGTACGGTGATGACCGCACGTGCCGAAGTCGATGTGATCGACCTGGCGCAGCCGGCCGAAGCCATTACGCAGGCCCTGGCCAACTCGCCGTACTCGCGCCTGCCGTTGATACGTGATGGTCGCGTCGACGAACCACTGGGCTTCGTGCACAAGAAAGAGCTGCTCAAGGAGTTGTTGTCGGGTAGCCAGCCGGACCTGGAAAGCATGGCACGGGCACCGTTGAACCTGCTGGAGAGCTTCAGCATCCTCAACGCCCTGGAGCAGATGCGGGGGCAGTCGACCCACATCGCCTTCGTGGTCAACGAGTTCGGTGATTTCACCGGCCTGCTGACCATGACTGACATCCTTGAGTCGATTGCCGGTGAACTGCCGGACGCGAGCGAGGTTGAAGGCCCCGGTATCGTCCAGGAGGGTGAAGGCTTTGTGGTGAGCGGTGCACTGAACCTGAGCCAGGTGCAGGCACGTACTGGCTTCAGTGCCCGTGCCACCGACGATTACCAGACCCTGGCAGGCCTGGTGATGAGCCTGCTCGACCGCCTGCCGATGGTGGGTGACCGCCTGGCCTGGAATGGCTGGACGCTGACCGTGGAGGCGGTCGAAGAGCGCCGGGTGCGCCAGGTTCGGCTTATACCGAACGGCGACGCTGACGCAGCAGGTGCTTGACGCCTTCGAGGACCAGTACCAGCACCGCGGCCCAGATTGGCAGGTAAGTCAGCCACTGATCCGGGCCGATGGTCTCGCCCAGCAGCAGCGCAACCCCCACCAGCAGCACCGGCTCGACGTAGCTGAGCAGGCCGAACAGACTGAATGGCAGCAAGCGACTGGCCAGTACGTAGGCGATCAGGGCTGAGGCGCTGATGGCGCCAAGGACGGGGATCAAGGCATAAAGGCCTGGGTGAGCCTGCAGGTCGCCAGCCGAAAGCGGGCCCTGGATAACGAAGTACAGCGCCCATGGCAGCAGCAGGCACATGTCGCACCACAGGCCACCCAGGTGGTCAGTGCGGCAACGTCGACGCAGTACGAAGTAGATCGGGTAGCCGATCGTCACCAGCAGGGTTTCCCAGGCAAAACTGCCGTTCTGGTACAGCTCGTGGCCTACGCCCAGTGCAGCGCAGGCCACGGCTACCTTCTGCAGGCGGGACAGGCGCTCGCCATACACCAGTCGCCCGGTCAGGACCATGGTCAGCGGCAGCAGAAAGTAGCCCATCGACACTTCAAGGCTGCGCCCGTGCAGGGGCGCCCAGAGGAACAGCCACAACTGCACGCCCATCAGCCACGACGTTCCGACCATGCCCAGCAACAGCACTGGCGTGCGCTTTACCCGGCCCAGCAGTTCGCCAACCCGTTTCCAGTCTTTCGAGACAAGCATGAACAAGGTGAGGCAGGGCAGCGTCAGCAGGGTGCGCCAGCCAAAGATCTCTTCGCCATCAAGTGGGGTGAGCAGCGAGGTATAGAAGTACATCACAGCGAACAGGCAGGACGCCATGACCGATGAAACAATGCCTTTTGACAAGAGTGCCTCGAATAGGGAGTTGAGCGGTTGGATCAGCCGCGCATGATCTCAGGGGGCGCGCCTTGCGGCAACCGTGACGCACCCGTATGTGCGGCCAGTGCCTCAAGGAACTGCGCCGCCGGCATGGGCCTGGCGAACAGGTAGCCTTGTTGGAAGTCCACGCCATGGCGGGCCAGGTAGTCGCGTTGGGTGTCGGTTTCAACACCCTCGGCAACGATGCCAAGGCCAAGTTTGGCTGACAGCTCGATGATGGTTTCGAGAATGTGTAACGACAGTGCATCGCCGCCGATCATGGCGACGAAGCTCTGGTCGATTTTCAGGTAGTCGACCTTGAACTGGCGCAGGTAATTGAGGCTGGACTGCCCGGTGCCGAAGTCGTCGAGTGCAATCATCACCCCCATGGCATGCAGTTTCTCGAACAGTTCCAGGGTTACCGGGGTGGGCTCGATCAGCTTGCGCTCGGTCAGCTCCAGGGTCAGCACCACACGGCCGGGCGGGAAGTGCTGCAGGAAGGTGCGGCAGTCGTCCAGCAGGCGCAAGTCGCGGCAGTGGTCAGCGGTGATGTTGACCCCAATGTGGAAACCGTCCTCCAGCAGCCCGGCGTAGGGCGCCAAGCTCTGCGCTGTATGCATCATCAGCGCACGGGTCATGGCGACGATCTGCCCGCTGTGCTCGGCATAGGGAATGAACAGGTCAGGGCGAACCAGGCCTTCCCGTGGGTGGTTCCAGCGCATCAGCACTTCGGCACCGGCCCAGCGGAAATCGCCCTTGCGCACCACCGGCTGGAAGTACGGCAGGAATTCGTCGGCCTGCAGGGCCCGATCCAGCTCGGCGCGGGGCGAGGAGGCGCGGCGAATCTGCCAGCGACAAACCAGCGCTGCCACGCCGCCCAGCACCAGCAGCAGGCTGAGCAGGGCAGGGTAGTGGCTGCGCAGCAGCTGGCCTTGTTTGTCGGCGCTGTAGCCGCCCTGCACGCTGAACGGGTAACGCGTCGAGCCCATTAGCACGTTGGCGCTGGCTGCGGCAGGCGGCACGCCTTTGTGTACCGCGCCGTCCTTGCCCATCCAGGCGTTGCCCACGCGTATGTGCAGGTCTTCATCGGGGCCGATCAGGCGCAATGCGGTCAGCAGGTGGTCGCCATCCACCGTGGTGATTGCGCCGTGGTCGCCGTCGCTGGCACGGTACACCAATAGCGGATGCCCCGGGGTGACCGAGTTGCCGTCCATCAGCCACAGCTTGCCGTCGGTATAGTCGCTGGCGTTGACCGGTTCGTCGAACTCGCCGAACAGCGAGGTGCAAAATAGATTGTTGTGCCTGAACAGGTTGGTGGAGCGCACGAAGGCATTGCGGGTGACCTGGGCACGCAGTGCAAGCTGGGCCTGGTCGCAAGGGCTGGCAGTCAGGGGCAGTAGTGCATTGGCGGCACCAGACAGGTTGTCGAGGATGCGCTCGATGTGCTCTACCGCTTGGCGGGTGGTTGCCTGGCTGTTGGCCTGCATCTCGCGCTCGACCTGCCAGTTCATGATGCCCAGGCCGCACAATACCGGCAGCACGCCGACGACCAAGGGCAGCAGGTTGCGCCAGCCAAGGCTGGCGCGGCGTTTAGCGGTAAGGGGCATGCTGGAATGATCTGTGGGGAGGGTAACGAGAGGATAGCCGCTTGTCGGAACATGCGGCCAACGAAAAACGCGACAAACGATTTTACGCAATGTAGAATCCATTTACGAATACAACAATAAGGTCCTTCAATTCCGAGGGATCAAGCCCGCCGAGAATGGGTCCATATGACATACCATGGGTTCAAGCTGATCATAGGTGACTTCCTCGCCCGCAGCGTGCGAGGTATCCCGTGCGCCCCGCCGTTTCTGTCCCACATCCTACGCAATCAATAATATTTCGCTGCAGATGAGGACACGAACATGGCTGATATCTTCGACAATCCAATGGGCCTGATGGGCTTCGAATTCATCGAACTGGCTTCGCCTTCTCCTGGCGTACTTGAGCCGGTATTCCAGATACTGGGCTTCACCAAGGTGGCTAGCCACCGTTCCAAGGATGTGCACCTTTACCGCCAAGGTGGCATCAACCTGATTCTGAACAACGAACCCAAGAGCATCGCCTCGTACTTCGCCGCCGAACACGGTCCGTCGGTATGCGGCATGGCGTTCCGCGTGCGCAATGCCCATGAGGCCTATGCCCGGGCCCTGGAACTGGGCGCCCAGCCGGTGGAAATCGAAACCGGCCCGATGGAGCTGCGCTTGCCTGCAATCAAAGGCATCGGTGGTGCGCCGCTGTACTTGATCGACCGCTTCGAGGAAGGCAGCTCGATCTACGACATCGACTTCAACTTCATTGAAGGGGTGGACCGTAATCCGGTGGGCGCCGGCCTGAAAATCATCGACCACCTCACCCACAACGTGTACCGCGGGCGCATGGCCTACTGGGCTGGCTTCTACGAGAAGCTGTTCAACTTCCGCGAAATCCGCTACTTCGATATCAAGGGTGAATACACCGGCCTGACGTCCAAGGCCATGACCGCGCCCGATGGCATGATCCGTATACCGCTAAACGAAGAATCGTCCAAGGGTGCCGGGCAGATCGAAGAGTTTCTGATGCAGTTCAACGGCGAAGGTATCCAGCACGTGGCCTTCCTGACCGACGACCTGCTCAAGACCTGGGACGCCCTGAAGGGCTTTGGCATGCGCTTCATGACTGCGCCGCCGCAAACCTACTACGAAATGCTCGAAGAGCGGCTGCCTGGGCATGGCGAGCCGGTCGACCAGTTGCAAGCACGCGGCATCCTCCTCGATGGTGCCTCCCAGCCCGAAGACAAGCGCCTGCTGTTGCAAATTTTCTCGGAAACCCTGCTCGGCCCTGTGTTCTTCGAGTTCATTCAGCGCAAAGGGGATGATGGCTTTGGCGAAGGCAACTTCAAGGCGTTGTTCGAATCCATCGAGCGCGACCAGGTGCGCCGCGGCGTGCTGAGCACCGACTGAACCTGCTGCAGGGGCGCCGCCATCATGCATGCTCGGCGGCCGCCCCACGCCTGTAGGTGCGTGCCCTGTACAAGCCCAGGTATACCATCGAGCCGGTCACGATCCCTACCAGCATCAACGAGGGAACGATCTGCAGCATCGACTGGCGGATTTCCTGTGCGGTGAAGCCCTCGGCATAACCGCCCTTTACCCTGTATCCGTACCGGGAAGACACTGCGCTTGCGGAAAACTCGGACTGCGAGGGGCGCTGTGCGTCACGGCTGTCGCCTTGGCTCCAGATATAGCGGTCGTCGAACTCCAGGAGCAGTATCAGCCGATCCTGGAAACCGTCCAGTTCACTGCGTAGTTGTATGGCGTAGGCGGTCACGATCACGCCACCGTTCTTGCCCTGCAAGTAATAGTTGACCAGTAGCTTGCGGCGGTTGTCGGATTGCCCGTAGTACAATTCGACCTGCCGTCCGGACAAGGCAAAGGCCGACAAGTGTTCCAGAGAATCTGACGTACTGCTGCAGTAGGCCTTGTCGCTATCGACCAAGGTCAGCGACCTGAGCATGGAGCGGCTCACCACCTGGTCCTGCAAAACGCTTTTCACGCTGTCGCATGGCTGGTCGGCAAGCGGTAGGGCACGCAGTGCAGCCTCATGCAACCGGTCCAATGCCTGGTCAACGCTAAATACCGCTTCCTGAACCGAGAGGGTCGCGTTTTCCGCCAGCTTCATTTCAAGCTGGACGATCATTACCAGCAAACCGGTAACCACAGGCACCAGGCCAACCGAGATGAGCAGCAGCAGCTCCCGCAGGCGGCGCCCGGCGTGCATGATTTTCAACATAGGGCAATCGCTCTCCGGCCTAAGCTGTTCGTGGGGTACAGCTGAGCCCCGAGCCTAAGCGTTCATTGACCGGCCGGCTGTAGGCCGCGAGCAGTCTGCGCGAGAGGAAAACCAAAAGATTGATGTAAGGCTTTACCTAACCTCGAGTCTTGCCAGAACTTTCTCTGCGAGCAGTGCAGTGGAGTTCGGGTTCTGCCCGGTGATCAACCGACCATCCTCGATGACGTATGGCTTCCACGGCTCATCATGTTTGCTGTACTCGCCGCCGCGGCCGCCTAGCTCATTTTCGGTCAAGAAAGGAACCAAGTTATCCGGATCAACCAGCTTTTCCTCGATATTGGAAAAGCCGGTCACCTTACGCCCTTTCAGCAGCAGGCTGTTGTCGCTGAGCTTGATGTTGAGCAGACCGACCGCGCCGTGGCAGACCGCTGCAACGATGCCGCCTTTTTCGTAGATCTTGCGTGCGAGCTCTTGCAGCGGCTGGTTATCGGCGAAGTCGTACATCACGCCGTGCCCGCCGGTGTAGTAGATGACGCTGTATTCGTCGGCCTTTACCTGGCCAGGGCTCAAGCTGGTGCCCAGTCGCGTCATGAAGCGTTTGTCGTCATACCATTGCCAGTCCAGATCGGGAGCCATCTGCAGGCTGTGTGGGTCGACAGGGACATAGCCACCTTGTGGGCTGACATAATCGACCGTGTAGCCGGCCTTTTCGACTTTCTCGACAAAGTGCACTGCTTCACCCAGCCATAGCCCCGTCGCCCGGTTTAGGGTCGGATACTTGGCTGTATTGGTCAGCACTACCAGCATTTTCTTGCTCATGACCACGCTCCCGTCGGCAACCTGAATGGGCCGTTGCTCCCTGGCCCAGGGGAAAACCTAATCAGCATAGCTGTCAGTTACAAGTACGCCATGGTGCGCAGCTTGTGCTGTACTAACTTCAACTAAACCCTCAGGCCAATCTTGGCACCGGGGGTAATTCTTCGCATTGCTGGAGTAACGCTATTGGCCGTACACGGTACGCCGCGCAAATCTGCGCGGCAGCTCACCTTGAAAGCGCCTATATCGGCACCGCTCGACCTCATGAGCGAAAGAATTGCGCAATTTGACTGGGGGCGTACCTCACTTGGACCGCTGCCGCGTTGGCCGGCCTCGTTGCGCATTGCCGTCGACATGATGCACTTGTCACCGTTTCCCTGTGCGGTGGTTTGGGGGACAGATCTCTGCGTGGTGCACAACGATGGCTATCGGGCGCTGCGGACCGCCAGGCCGGATGCGCTGGGCAATGCGTTCGATGCGCTCTGGCTTGATACCTGGCCGGCAATGGGGCCCTGGGTATTCAAGGCGCTTGAAGGGCGTTCGAACTTTGTCGAGGACCCGCCCCTGCGTATCGTCTGCGGCGAAGGCAGCGAGCCGCTGTGGTGCGCATTCGGTTATGCTCCCCTGCACGATGAACTTGGAAACGTGGCGGGGTTTCTGCACACGGTAATCGAGACCACGGCCAGCGTTGAGGCGCACCACCATTGGCGTGAGCAGGCGCAGGGCTTTGAACGACAGATAGAGCGACATGTGGCCGAGCGCGAGCAGATCTGGCAGTTGTCGCGTGATGCAATGATGACAGTTACCCCTGGGCTCAAGATGTACGCTGCCAACCCTGCCTGGTACCGCATCCTGGGTTGGGCTGAGGAGCAGGTTCGCAACCTGCCGATACTGGAACTGGTACATCCGGCGGATCGCGCCCAGGTACAGGTGGCAGTCTCCGGATTCCTGCAGTACCACAATACCGAGCAACTGGAGACCCGCTTGCGTCACAGCGATGGCCATTACCACTGGTTTCGCTGGAGTGCCCGGTTCGATGGCAGCCTGTTGACGGCAGTCGGTCGCGATATCACCGGAGAACGCGAAGAGGCAGCGCGTCAGTCCGAAGCGCTGATGCGCAACAGTGAACGCATGGAGGTTGTGGGCCAGTTGGCCGGGGGCATGGGCCATGAGATGAACAACCTGCTGTCGGGTATCGGCGGCAGCCTCGAATTGTTGCAGCGGCGGATTCAGGATGGGCGGCTGGAGCGGATCGACGCCTATCTGGAGGTCGCTCGCGACTCTGTGACGCGCGCCATGGAACTGACCCACCGCCTGCTGGCATTCTCTCGGCACCAACCACTTGCACCCAAGCCGCTGGACTTCAATCGGCAGTTGCGTCTAAGCGAGCCGTTGCTACTGAAGGCGCTGGGCGCAGAAATGCGCTTGCACTGGCAACTGGATGTTGCGCCGTGGGCCGTATGCCTTGACGTTACCCAACTTGAAAATGCCTTGGTCAACCTTTGCGCCAATGCCCGGGAAGCCTGCCTGG
>Ga0213828_1001722_pt1 | contig 17186 bp, 14 predicted proteins | sample MC6MC0897MG_FD_180664 | JGI IMG/M metagenome (GOLD analysis project Ga0213828, IMG submission 180664) | Enriched soil aggregate microbial communities from Iowa State University, Ames, United States - MC6-MC0897-MG | ecosystem: Environmental > Terrestrial > Soil > Unclassified | place: USA: Iowa... | reverse complement strand
GATCCTGTCCGAGGCGGCCGGCAACTACGGCATCACCCCGGTGGAGATGGCCCGCGCCTCGCTGGCCGGCCAGCCGGTGCACCTGCTCAGCCCGCTGGTGCCCTCGACCTACCTGCTGGTGGGCCTGGCCAAGGTGGAGTTCGCCGACCACCAGAAGTTCACCCTGAAGTGGGCCATCGCCATCTCGATGCTGCTGATGCTCGGCGGCCTGCTGTTCGGCCTGTACCCGCTTGCGTCCTGATCCGCCTACCAAGGAGCGTTCTGCCATGACCCTTCGCATCGCCTACGTCACCAGCGGTATGGGCAGTGTCGGCACTGCCATCTGCCAGAAGCTGGCCCGCAACGGCCACACCGTGGTGGCCGGCTGCGCACCGAACTCGCCGCGCAAGGCCGGCTGGCTGCGCGAACAGCGCGAGCTGGGCTTCGATTTCATCGCCTCCGAGGGCAACGCCGCGGACTGGTCCTCGACCGTGGCCGCCTTCGCCAAGGTCAAGGCCGAGGTCGGCGAGATCGACGTGCTGGTCAACAACGCCGGCGGCAGCCGCGACGTGCTGTTCCGCCAGATGAGCCCGGACGACTGGAACGCGGTGATGGGCTCGAACCTGCATGCGCTGTTCAACATCACCAAGCAGGTCATCGACGGCATGGCCGCGCGCGGCTGGGGCCGGATCGTGAACATCGGCTCGGTGAGCGCGCACAAGGGCCAGATCGGCCAGGTCAATTTCGCCACCGCCAAGGCGGCCATGCATGGCTTCAGCCGGGCGCTGGCCAATGAGGTGGCCACGCGCGGGGTAACGGTCAATACGATTTCGCCGGGTTACATCGCCAGCCAGTCGATCAGCAGTTTCCCGCCCGACGTGCTGGACCGGTTGGCCGGCTCGGTGCCTATCCGCCGCCTGGGCAAGCCGGAAGAAGTGGCCAGCCTGTGTGCGTGGCTGGCCTCCGATGATGCGGCGTATGTGACCGGCGCGGATTATGCGGTGAACGGTGGCCTGCACATGTTCTGATGTTTGACGCGTCCGGTTGACGCGTGACCTCCCCCACGAGGTGGCCGCGACGCTGAGAGGCGTTGCGGCTTTTTTTTCGCGCCACACCGGCGCGTGAACGCCCTTGGTCGACACGCCATGAAACGCCACGTCCGCACATCATCAACCGCTCGATGCATAGCAGCGCCGCTCGTTTGCCTGCACACAAGTCGGGTGACCACAGTCACACATCAGCCCTCTTGCACGTTTTCCCAGTGAGAATCACGCTGGATGCGACATTCTCCAGCTACGCGCACTGACCCGCTTCGCTTCTAATCCACCTACAGCATCAGCCACTTCTTCGTGGCCAGTGGATCAGAAGGACTCACGCGTGTCGCATGAAATTGCAGCAGCCTCAAAGGTCCACTCCCAGCATCGCTTGATCGACATCGTGTGGGGGCCGGAAGCCAGCGCTGCTCCGCTGCTCCCGCAGCGTATCGACTACCGCGACAGCCTCAGCGGCGACTTCCAGCTTACCGCCGCGTGCGTCGCCTCCCGTCCCGATCTCGACACCAGCGCGCTGCTCGGCCGCTCCATCGGTGTCGGGCTCATCAGCGCGCAGGGCCGGCGACGCTGGCTGACCGGCATCATCACGGGCGCGCACCGCGCAGGCCTGCATGGCGGCCTGCCACAGGTGAACCTGCAGATCGGCTCTGCACTGGCTCTGCTGGCGCACCGCCGCGCCTGCCGGGTCTTCCAGGACATCAGCGTGCCCGACATCGTGGCGCTGATCCTGGACGAGCACCGGTACCGCAATCCACGCATTGCCGCCGCGTTCGAGCACACCCGCCAGCTGCTGCGCGAGCACCCTCCGCGCTCCTACTGCGTGCAGTTCAATGAGAGCGACCATGCTTTCATGGAGCGACTGCTGGCCGAGGAAGGCATCAGTTACCACTTCCACTTCAGCGTGGACCAGCTGCAGCCGCGGCACTGCCTGCACCTGAGCGACAGCAGTCTGTTCGACCCGGACCGTGCCCGGCCACTGCGGTACCGCAGCGCGCTCACCGAGGACCGCGACGACGATCTGCAGCAGTGGCAGGAACGCCACCACCTGGTGCCGTCGACCGTGACGTTGTCCAGCTATGACTACGCCAGCGCGCAGGTTCAGCAGGGCAGCGACGACACTGCGCTGGATCGCGAACTGCCCGCCGGTGATGCCACGCTGGGTCTGCAGGCGCATGAGGCGCAGACGCTCTACTACGCGAGCGGCAACCAGGACCTTGACCGCTATGCTCGCTTGCGCATGCAGGCGCGGGAGCTGCGCGCACGCACATGGCTGGGTGAGGGGCAGTTGCGCACCCTGGTCACCGGCGACGCCGTTACCATCGAGCAGCACCCGTTGCATGCAGCGCAGGAAAGCGCGGGGCGCAGCTTTCTGGTCACGGGCATCCATCTGGAAGCGTGCAACAACCTGCGCGATGCGGTGCCTGCCGGCGACGGCGAGGGCCTCACGCCCGGCCAGTGTCGCACCCGGTTCCGCGCAGTGCCGCATGACCAGACGGTGGTACCCGCGTACGCCGACCGCCTGCACCGCCCCACCGCCAACGGCCCCCAGACCGCCACCGTGGTCGGCCCACCCGGCGAGACGGTGCATACCGATGCGCTGGGCCGCATACGGATCTGTTTCCACTGGCAGCGCCCACAGGACCACCCCGATGGGCACACCGAAGACGCGCGCCTCCACCTGGGTGCGCGTCGCCCTGCCCAGTGCGGGCGATGGCTTCGGTCACCAGTTCCTGCCACGTATCGGCCAGGAGGTGCTGGTCACCTTCCTTCACGGCGACATTGATCGCCCGGTGGTCACCGGCGTGCTCTACAACGGCCGCCACGCGACACCCCGCTTCGCCGGGGCTGGGCACTTGCCGGGCAACCGCGCCCTGTCCGGCATCCGCTCGCAGGAACATGCAGGTAACGCACATGGCGAGTTGATCTTTGACGACAGCACCGGCCAGCTGGCCACCACGCTGCGCGCGAGCCCGCATGACAGCGCGCTGCACCTGGGACACCTGCACGGCTCGCGCACCGACGGCCAGGCAGACCCACGCGGCGAAGGCGCAGAGCTGCGCACCGATGCTGCGCTGGCGCTGCGCTCGGCGCACGGCCTGCTGGTCAGCAGCCATGGGCGGCAGCGGGCGCAAGGGCACCAGCTGGACCGCCAGGAACTGCAGGGCCTGCTGGACGATTGCCGCCGTGTGTTCGAAGACCTGGCCACCCTGGCCATCGAACAGCAGGCGGGGGCACCGGCCACTGCGCCCCAGCAGGCACTTGCCGAGGCACTGCGTAACTGGGGCGACCAGGGCGGCCAGGCACCGGTAATCGCCGTATCGGCCGCTGCTGGCCTGGTAAGCGCAACCCCGGCCTCGCAGTTGCACGTCAGCCAAGGTCACCACGATGTGGTTGCCACCGGCGGCCTGCAGCAGACCAGCGGTGAGCGCATGCACCTGCAGGCAGGCCAGGGCCTGTCGCTGTTTGCCCGCGACGGCGGCATCAGCACCATCGCCAACGCCGGGCACGTGGCGGTGCAGGCGCGCAGTGCGGAAATCCAGGCGCATGCGCTGCAAGGCGTGCAGATCAGTGCCGAGAACGGTGAGATCGTGCTGGCCGCACCGGTGATCCGCCTGGTGGCGGCCGACGGCAGCTTCCTGCGCGTGGGCGGCGGCGTGACCGGGGGCAGCAAGGACGCCATCGCCTTCCACGGTGCCAGCCATGACTGGGACGGGCCGCGCACCGAGCAGTGGCAGCGCACCCTGGTGGCTGCGCCGATTCCGCCGGTATGCCTGCCCTGCCTGGCCATGGCGGCCATGCGCGGCAGCGCGGCGGTCAATCTGGCAGGCGCTGCATGAATCCCCTGCCGCCTGCCTGCCATGCCGCATTGGCCACCCACGGGGTGACGCCCTGTGTGCTCGTGGACGGCGCCATGCAACACGCCGCCGGCGTCCGGCTGGCCCGCACGCCGGGCGCGGGCCTCTCGTTGTTTGACGACCTGCCCGAGGAGGCGCAGGCGCTTGGCCCGTGGTTGCTGTCGCCAGCGCAGGCACAGGCCGTGGGGCTGGACGGTAGTGGCCCAGGCGTGAACTGGCTGGTCAGCGCGCTGGCGCGGCCAGACGCGGCCGACCACCTGCGCCACTGGCTGCGCGATGGCCACCCGCGTGGGCTGCACTACACCCGCCTGGCCGATGGTCGCGTGCTGCGTGCGGCCATGACGGTGTGGACTCCAGCGCAGCGGGCGGCATTCTGCGCACCCTGGTCGGAATGGTGGATGGCCGACCGCGATGGCAATGCGTTGGCGCTCGCACTACCCGGACCGTTGACTCTTGAGCCGGGCACCACTGCCGGCTGGACCGATGCGCAGCGCGAGGCGTTGGCAGAACACAGCGTGGTGGACCAGCTGCTGCACAGCCTTAAAGGACATGTGCGGTACGCCGCATCGCTGACCTCGCGCGAGCGCAGACACGCCGTCGCCACGCAGGTGCAGCGGGCCGCGGTGGCCGCGGGGTATGTGGAAGCGCCGGACCAGGCGAGCTGGATTGCATTCGCGCTGATGGCGGGCGGCTGCTCCATGCCATTGGATGCGCATCCAGTGCACGCGTTGGTGTTGCGCGGTGATGCGCTGTGGAGCGCGCTGATGGATGGAGCGTCGGAAGCGGGGTTGGATCTTCGCACTGCTCGACCACCTGACGACGTGGATGAACGATGACCCTGCCCTTTGAATATCGGCGGGCGTATGCAGACGCTCCCGCATCGAGAACCTTCCCTCCATCGGACGCAAGCGCCGATGAGGAACGGCGTCAGTTCTGCACGCATCCGCAAGTGTCAGTACGTATCGAGGGAGCACACCTCAAGGGTACTGAAAGAAAAGCAACTTTCGCACATGCAGTGATCAAGCACTGGCGTCGCCGTAAGCGCGGCGTCCTCCATGTAGCCACACTCGCCGTTGTGGCTCTCACCATGGCAGGCTGCAAGCCGACGGAGCGAAGTTCACATCCCACCGCGCGTGTCGGTGGCAGCTTGACGTCGATGGACTATGAGCCGACCGACACCTTCGTGCGCCCTGTGTATGTTGATGGCCGAGGCGGAGACAGTGCTGGAACTGGCGGAAGCACCGCACTCGGTGCGATCAGTCTGCCGCAACGGTGGCATCCAGGGCTGACCGTGAATGTCAGATGGAGGCGCTGCGCGCGCGGAACCTTCTACATTCCGGGCGTTCCGCAGGATGAGGGGTGCCGCTGGGTCGAGAAAGATGTTCCGGTGCACCCCTACACCTACGTAGGCAGAACTTGGCTGCATATCTTCGCTGATGACCAGGTTCTGGTGATCCCGGCAATGTTGGGCCCAGGACATCTGGACTATCCAGGAGCCGAATCTCCCTACAAGAGCTTCAACAAGCGCAGAGGCATTGGTCGAGATGAGTGAATGGTCCTGGCTTCCCGAGGAAGCGAAGGTGATATTTGGCATGCAGGGAGTGTCGCGCACACTGGATGCGCGCTCCCTGACGACTTCCGGCAGCGCACATTGCATGCGAACCGAGCCAGCGGATTCTTCCGCATGCGCGTTGATGAAACCCCGTAGTCCCCATAGGCGCGGTGCAATGCACATGGCCGCGCTCGCCGCCGTCGTGCTCACCTTGACGAGTTGCAAGCCTCCAGAGCGAAGTTCAGATCCCAACGCGCGCGTCGGCGGCAGCTTGACGTCGATGGACTATGAGCCGACCGACACCTTCGTGCGCCCTGTGTATGTTGATGGCCGAGGCGGAGACAGTGCTGGAACTGGAGGAAGCACTGTACTCGGCGCGATCAGCCTGCCACAGCGCTGGCATCCCGGGTTGACCGTGAATGTCAGATGGAGGCGCTGCGCGCGCGGTACCTTCTATGTTCCCGGCGTTCCGCAGAATGAGGGGTGCCGCTGGGTCGAGAAAGACGTCCCTGTACATCCCTACACCTACGTAGGCATCACCTGGTTGCACATCTTCGCTGATGACCAGGTGCTGGTTATTCCGGCAATGTTGGGCCCAAGGCATCCGGACTATCCCGGCGCGCGCCCCCCCTATAAGAACTTCTACGAGCGAAGAGGCATTGGCCGAGATGAGTGAATGCTCCCGGCTCCCCGAGGAAGCGGAGGTGATCTTTGGCATGCAGCGGGTGTCACGCACACTGGATGCGCACTGTCTGACGACTCCCGGCAGCGCACATTGCATGCGAACCGAGCCAGCGGATTCTTCCGCATGCGCGTTGATGAAACCCCGTAGTCCCCATAGGCGCGGTGCAATGCACATGGCCGCGCTCGCCGCCGTCGTGCTCACCTTGACGAGTTGCAAGCCTCCGGAGCGAAGTTCAGATCCCAACGCGCGCGTCGGCGGTAGCTTGACGTCGATGGACTATGAGCCGACCGACACGTACGTGGAGTTCGTTTACGTCAACGGTCGGGGTGGAGATATTGCCGGGACTGGCGGAAGCACCGTACTCGGCGCGATCAGTCTGCCGCAACGGTGGCATCCAGGACTCACAGTCCATGTGAAATGGCGGCGATGCAGAGCTTTCTATGCGGATCGGCCCGAAACGGAGGAAGAGGCCTGTCGTTGGATCGAAAAAGACGTTCCGGTGCACCCCTACACCTACGTGGGGCGTACATGGCTACACATCTTCGCTGATGACGAAGTGCTGGTCATCCCGTCCATGAAAGGCCCGAATCATCCTGACTATCCGGGCGCTGAATTCCCCTATAAGAACTTCAACGATCGGAGAGGCATTGGTCGTGATGACTGAAACAGCGTGGCTCCCAGAGGATGCACCCGCAACTCGACTGTTCAACCCCGCCAAGGCGAGTATCGGCATGGAAACTGTTCCGTGCTGGATGAATGTTCAGTTCTCGATTTTCTTCGATGGAACGCGAAATCATAGAATTGAAGACCTGCCGACAGGCGCGCACAGCAACGTAGTTAGACTGTTCGATGCCTGCCGTGAGAAGGAGGAAGAAGGTCAGTTCCGCCTCTACGTACAAGGCGTAGGAACTCCATTCCCTCACATTGGCGAAGTTGAGCCACATCCGGAGGGCGCACAGAGCGGCGCCAACGGCGATAGACGCCTGCGCTACGCCTTCCTCTACATGGCCAATCGCATCGCCCATCTGCTGACCAGCAAAGTGATCGTCCCGGAGACCATCGAAGATACCAGCGCTGCAGTGCAGGACGAAGCCCAGGTCAAGGTCTGGCGACGCAAGCTGGAACAAATGCTGGCCAATCCAATGCCAGGTGCGCCAACGATCCCGATGATCACCCTGGATCTGTTCGGCTTCTCACGAGGCGCAGCAGCAGCGCGAGCCTTCCTGAATCACCTGATCGAATGGACGGGTGATGGCCAGGCCCAGGTATGCGGCATTCCACTGAGGGTACGCTTCATGGGCCTGTTCGACACGGTTGCCTCGGTGACGTTCGCAGACTCCTTCCCGTTTCCGTTCAATGGCCACTTGGGTTGGGCAAAGCCGGAATACATGATCATTCCCCAGTTTGTCGAGCAATGCGTGCATATGGTGGCTGGGCACGAGGCGCGCAACTCATTCCCCTTGACCACCATAGGCGTAGAGCGCGACATCAAGCTGCCCCGGATCGAAATAGTGTACCCAGGCGTACATGCGGACGTGGGCGGAGGATATGGCCCAAACGCACAGGGCAAAGGAACCCACCTCGGCCAGCATCAGGTTCGACAGGATCAGTACGACATGCTGTCGCAGATTCCACTCAACGATATGTATGAACGCGCCTGCGCAGCAGCAGTACCATTAATCCCGAGAGCTGCGTTGGGGGATGCCCAGCTCACCGACGCCTTCGCCATCTCCCCCGAACTACAACGCCGCTTCAACGCTCACCAAGCCACGCTGCAGCAATATCGCGGCGGCGCGCCGCTGATGCGCCTGCTGCACAGCCACTACGTCACCTACATGGGGTGGCGAAGAGACGTGTTGCCGCGTGCCCGGTTTATCGCACATCCCTTCATGACCCACTGCAAGGGCACCCAGGTGCAGGACCACATCAACCTGGACCAGGCCAATGCAGAGCTGGGCGTCTATATCCAGCCTTTCAGCCAGACCACGGACCGGCTGAGGGTGAGATTTCTGCAGTCAGGCCCTGTCAACGCCATCACGCGCGAGGACCAGTGCCTGCGGATGTACGACCGCTACTGGGCGGGTGCACCCGCGCCCACTACGGCGGTCAGCACCTTCATGGCGCAGTACGTGCACGACTCGCGCGCGGGCTTCGTGTTGACCGATCCCCAATGCGAGCGTGACTACACGAACATGCACGCCCTGTTGGAGAAGAAGGACAAACAGTACATCGCCAGTCGCAATCGCTACCACGAAAAGGTGCTGCCAGAGTACAAGAAGCGGCGTGAAGCCAACCCCAGGCTGGACGAGGAGTATCCACTACCTCCGGTCGATCCGCTCAATACCGCTGATCGCAGGGCACTGGAGATCTATCGCCGGGGTAACAAGCCCGTCTTCACCGATGCCAAACCCGCATCGAGCATGGACGGAAAGCTGGACATGCTGGATGGCGTAGCGTTGATCTCGCGCCGCGAGCCGCGTTGGAGCTATCTGCGCAGGCGGCAGATATTCCGGCCCGTGTTCAAGCCTCGAGACAACGCCCGCGGCGAGGTGACGTCCCGCGGGGACGCCAAACGCCTCACCCACGAGGACGGCCTGTCATGACCCCGGCAACTCTCTGGCGGCGAGTTTTCTACGCTCTCTGTACACCGTGGTCGCTGTTGATGGGCTGGTACGCGCTGGACCTGTCACCAGGCGAGCGCCTGGACGCGCTGGCCCCCTGGGCGGTGGGCAGTGTTGCCGCAGCCGCGCTTGCCCTGCTGGGCCGCGGCCTGCATGGGGCCGTGCAGGCGTGGTCCGCTCGCCCATCCCATCGCGGTGCCAGCGGTGTTCCGGCCGCCCCGGGCGCGGCGTCGGCGGCGCCCACCGAACCCACGCTGCAACTCCGCGCCTGCTTCGCCCGTCTGGCGGAGCATCCACCCGAGTGCTTGGCCGCCCAATTGGTCCCGTCCACGTCGCACGCCCCCCTGCTCGCCGACGACCTGCCCGACCCCGGCGCCTCGCTGGCCGAGCGCGGCATGGCACTGCAGGTACGCCTGGCCCAGGCGATGGACATGCTGGTGAGCCACGTGCCCAGCGCCGGCCCGGTGCCGGTCTTTACGCTCGCCCCCACCCTTACCCCTGACAGCCGCTACGCCGCCGCCGACTGGCCCGGACTGATGGCGGCCCAGGCCACGGTGCGCCCGCCGCTGCTGCGGGCCGTGGAGCGGAACGGCCCGTCGCTGGCGCCCGTGCTGCAAGCCCTGCACACGCAGTTCTCGGCATCGCCAATGCTGTGCAACGCCGTCCTGTTGAGCGTGGACGGTGAATTGATCCGCGGCCACTACTCCAGCCACCGGCGGGACCCGGACACACCGCGTTCCCCGCCCGTGCACGACAGCGTGGTGGTGCTGTGGATTACCCGCGACGGCCTGCCCGCCGCCCTGCGCCAGCAGGCGGTGGACGCCAATAGCACCGAGGGAACACGCGCCCGGCAGGCGATGGCGTGGTGGAGCAGGGAAATGGACAGTGTCCACGCGTTGTTCCCGGACGAAGCGCAGACGCGGGTGCTGCCGACAGCGACGGTGGATGCGTTGCTCAAGGCATACAGGGCGTCCGACGATCCCGAGCTGGCCGACCATGCCCGAGCCGCCCGCATGCTGGGCGACGACACCTGGCACCCGGTGCCCTGGACCACCCAGCAGGTGGAGGCCTACGACGCTGCGTCCGTGCTGGCCCGCCTGCCGCCGCCCCTGCACCTGCCGCTGCACGACGCGCACGGCAACCGATTGTCTGCCCTCGAATGCGAGCAGGCGATCGCCGCCGGCTGGCAGGCGCTGTGCGCTCGCCTGCCGGACGATCAAGCGCCCTGGCGTGTGTGGCACGACAGCCGTGCCGATGCAGCCATCACCGTTGCGCTGCGGCTGGCCCTGCGCGGGCTGATGCCGCCGGTGGACCTGGACGACCCTGCCCGTGCCGTGGATCTGGCCACCCGACTGGGCCCGCTGGGCAGTGGCGCCGGCGGCGCCGCGTTGGCACTGGCAGCGGCCTGCCCAGGAGGGCATGTGGTGGTCATTGCCGACGACACCGGCGGTCTACTGCTGCAACCGGTGATCACCGCAACGCCGCCGCAGGCACCTGCCAGCCCCCTGCCCACTTCCGATTGCCCTGCCCTCTCTGGAGCGCCATGAAAGCCTGTATCGCCCTGCCCCTTCTGTTTGTCGCCGTTACCGCAATGAGCGCCTGCGAGCCGCAACCCATCCCATTGCCGGAGATCTGGGACACCTGGCCTGAAACACCGGAAGCACCGCAGCCGCTACTGGGGACGGTGTGGAAGCTGCACGACCTGCCCGGCAATGGCGAGCACACCGCAGTGACCGTGTCGCCGGAATCGCACGTGGGCTTCATCATCCTGGAAGCCGATGGCCAGCACCTTACCGGCTACGCCGGCTGCCAGCCGATGACCGCACTGTACCGGCAACAGGGCACGACGCTGAACGTGGAAGGCCTGGTCCGCACCGGCTCGCGCTGCCACAAGGACAGCATGGACGACATCGGCGACCGCTTTGCCGCCGCGCTCAGCACGGCGACCGGCTTCCGGATGGCCACCCATGACGCGTTGCTCCACGTACTGCAAGGCGACACGGTCACCGCAACCCTGATCTACCGCACGCCACCGAAGGGACATTGGTGAGCCGCGCAGCGCCCCGGAGGGCGGCATGAAGCACGCGGTATGTCTGGGCGATCCCACCAGTGGCGGGGGCGAGGTAGTCTCATGTCAGATCGATGGCCGTCGCCACATTGATGGCCGCGCGATCGCCGTGGTCGGCGATCTGGCCACGTGCCTGCTGCATCCCGGGCGTCATGCGTTTGTGGAGGGCAGCGAACGGGTGCGGATGGAGGGCCAGGCGGTGGTCGTGGACGGCCACCGCCTGGCCTGTGGCTGCCACGGCATCGCCGTGCATGGTGCGCGCGTTCGTATCCGGTAGATGCCGACCGTGGTCGGCACACGCGCCAACCCCGACGACCACCGACCAGCGGTCGGTGGCAACCGCGCCGCTCAGAACTCCGCTGCCACCGTCATGAACACCTGGCGCGGGGCGCTGGCGTGGATCGCGTAGCGGGTGCCGGTGGGGTCGGTCGGGGCGAACGAGCTCAGCTGGCCGGCGTAGCGCTTGTTGGTCAGGTTGGTCGCGTTGAGCGACACCTTGACGTCGCGCAGGCCCAGGCCGGGGCCGAACGAATAGCCCACGCCCGCATCGAAGGTGGTCACGCCTGCCACCGACTGGTCGTTGGTGTAGGTGTAATAGCGCTTGCCGGTGTACTTGGCGCGCAGGCTGGCGAAGTAGCCGTCGCGGTTCCAGCTGATTTCACTGGACGCCATGCGCTGCGGCGTATCCACGGTGATCTTGCCGGCCACCGGCACGATCGCCCCGCCGGAGGTGTAGTTGTCCTCGTAGGTGGTCTTGTTCCACGACAGTGCGTTGTACCACTGCAGGCCATCCACCGGCTTGAGGATGAAGGTCAGCTCGGCACCGCGGCTCTTCACCGAGCCCACGTTGATGAAGCGGGTGATGCACTCTGGGCGCGTGCCCACCTCGATGCTGGTACACGGATTGAGCGAGAGCAGGCGGTTGTCGAACATGACGTGGTACGCCGCGATCGAGGCCTGGTACTTCTCACCGAAGGTGCGGAAGCCCGCTTCCAGCGTCTTCGACTTCTCCGGCTCCAGCCCGGCGCTGGCCGCGAATGATTCCGGCGACACCTGCAGCGGGCCGCCGCTGCCACCGCCCACGAACGCGGCGATGTTCTCCGAGTACGAGGCGAACAGCTCCTGGTTCTGGCTGAGCTTGAAGCCGATACCGGCCTGCGGCAGCACCGATTCCTTGGCGGTCAGCGTGCCCGAGGCATAGCTGGCCTCGGTGCCCGGCTTGGCATTGGCGGTCATGCGGGTGTTGGGGCTCTTGATGCCCACATCGACGGTCAGGCGATCCTCCAGGAAGCGCGTGCGGTCCTGCACGTAGAACTGGCGCGTGCGGATGTCGAAGTCCTGGTCGAACAGGCGGCGGTTCGGGTGGTTGAGGTAGGCGTCATCCAGGAACGGCCCGGTGATGTAGTAGAAATTGCGCTCCACGTTGTGGTCGTTGCGCTCGTACCACAGGCCCGCTTCCAGCTCGTGGATGCCCCACTGCCAGCTCAGCGCGGCGGTGATGCCCTGGCGGTTGATCGTGTAGTTGGTGCTGCGGATCGAAATCGGCAGCGCCTGCGCCGTGCCCGGGTAGGACGGCTGGCCCGGCGCCCACCAGTGGCCCTGGCCGCGGTTTTCATGGTGGTAGCCGAGCAGCTTCAGGCGCGCGGTGTCGCCCAGCGCCAGGTCGGCATCCAGCGAATACAGGTTGTCGTCGCGCAGCGCGCGGCTCTGGTAGTAGGCATCGTCGATGCTGTTGACGCCGCCGCTGAAAGCACACTTCTGCGCGTTGTAGGTGCCCGGTGCGCAGTAGGCGGCGGCCACGGCGCGGTCCCAGTCCGGGGCGTAGATGTTCCAGTCATAGCCCAGGCCGCGCCGCAGCATGTCCTTGGACAGGTAGGCGTAGTTGGCCTGGCTCACCCGCGAGGTGGCGGCGAACGCACCGAAGCGGTGGTCGCCCACGTTCCACACGGCCTTGGCATTGAACTGGCGCGTGGTCTGGTTCTGGTACGGCGCGGCCCACATGTCCGAATCCTGGTGCACGCCGGACACGTAGGCCGAGAACCCGTTGAGGTCGCCGGTGTCCACGCGCAGGTAGCCGCGGCGCTGGTTGTCGTCGCCCACGGTCACGCTGGCACGGCCGCCGAACTCGGTGGACGGGTCCTGCGAGAAATACTGGATGGTGCCGCCCAGGTTGCTGGTGGACGCCACGCCCAGCGAGCCGATGCCCTGCGACAGTTCCGCCCCGGCCAGGTTTTCGGCGATCAGGGCGCGCGCGATGCTCAGGCCGTTGTAGTTGCCGTAGCTGTTGTCGCCCAGCGGAATGCCGTCCAGCGTGTAGCCCAGGCGGCTTTTGTCGAAGCCGCGCAGGGTGATGCTCTGCGATTCCTCGTTGGCGCCGAAGGCATCGTTGGACTGCACCGACACGCCCGGCAGGCGGTCGAGGATCTTCTGGCCGCTGGTGCCCGGCGGCAGCACCTGCTTGTCCACCGTGCCGATGCGCTGCACCTGGCGCGTTTCGCCCTGGCCGATCACCGACACGGTGTCCAGGGTCTGCGCGCTGAGCGCAACGGTGGCATCGGGGCCTGCGTTGGCGGCTACGTCGGCAGCGTGGGCATTGGCGGCGCACAGCGCAATCGCCACGGCGATCGTCAGGGGTCGGGTAAGCATGGTAATCCGTTGCGTGGGGGGTGATGACCTGCGCACTGCAGGTGCGTGACCATCATGCGAGCGCAACATGAAAGGATTCTTACGCCACGGGGTGCGGCATATGAAATGCGGCCCAACGCGTGAAACCACGCGCGCACGCCCCTTGTGCGCACCGCACGTACAATGCACGCCTTACCGCAACGGCAGGGACAGCAGGCAATGAACGAACAGGACTACGAAGCCGCCAAGTGGGCGCTGCTGCACGCGCATCTGCTGCAGGCCACGCCCGAACAGCGGCATCTCTATGTGGCGCGCTCCAACTACGGTGACAACCAGCGCGCGCTGGCATGGCTGGCCGACCAGCCCGATCTGGACCGCGCCACCGCACTGATGCTGTTCTGGAGCGTGGGTGCGGGCTCGCATGCCCAGTACGAATCGCTGGACGACGTGCCTGACTACGCTCGCGACACCCACCAGTTCATCGGCCTGGTGCAGCAGCGCTTCCTGGGCGGTTTCTATGCCGACCATGGCATCGGCTTCGATCCGACCCGGTGGGACGGTGCGGGCCCCAACGAGCATTCGGCCGATGAGCTGCAGCGGATACCGGCGCAGATGCTGCAGGCCGTGGACGGCGAGCATCACATCGATCCGTTCGATGAGGCCTACGACGAAGACTACGACGACGGCCTGCCGATGGCACTGGTCGAGCAGCTGTACGAGCTGGCCGACGTGCATATCGCCTGGGAAGAAGCGAACCCGCAGGCCTAGGGCACCACCAACGGAGGTGACCTACTCGGCGGCCAGCTGGTCCATGCGGATGCGGTTGGCGAACAGCGAAAACGCCAGCATGCCGGCCAGGCCGTTGGCGCGGCTGACCCAATGCGGCAGCCAGCGCGGCGGGCGCAGGATGCCTTCTTCGAACAGTGGTGCAAAGGCGATGGCATCCTGCAGCGACATCTTGCCGGCAAACAGCCAGCGGCACACCTGCAGGCGGTCTTCGGCCAGCATGTGGCGGAAGAAGGTGTGCACCGACACCAGTCCGCGCAGGTACACGGTGTCCTTGGTGAACGCCGCGCCGCCGGTCGGCGGCACGCCGCGGAACACGCGCTGGGCCGACGCGAAGCTTTCTTCATTGTTCTGCCCGGCGTCGCAGAAGTAGCGGAACACCTGGATGAAATCGGCGCCTTCGCGCGCCATCGCAATGGCTTCGGTGCGCAGGCTGATGCGCTTGAGGCGTTCGATGTCGATGCTGCCGGTGATCTGCTCGGCGAACGTGGCCAGCCCTTCCTGGGTGGCGGTAACCCGCGGCGAGGACAACGCCAGGCTCGGCAGGTGCGGCTGCTCGCGGCCGTTGAGCGCGGTCAGCGAATGCACCAGCGCTTCGTGGTGGAACAGCTGCGCACGGTCGTAGGCACTGAAACGGGCGCTGGTGCGCAGGCGGATGCGGGTGGGACCGGCGGCCGCCTTGGAAATCAGCTCCGGGTCGAGCTGCACGCTGATGATGCGCGATTCGAAGAAGGCATCCAGGTCCCCCTGCAACTGCAGCTGCAGCGCGGTGGCCGAAACCGGCACCTGTTCTTCCGGGGCGAGCAGCTCGTGGTCCAGCTCCTGCGCGATCTGGATGAAGTGACGGGCCGCCTCGCGGGTACTGGGGCCGTTGCCGGGCAGCGGGTGTTCGGGCGCGCCGAACAGCTCCACCGAGTAGTGGTCCACCGCGGCGGTGCCCAAAGATTCCAGCAGGCCGGCGGCCAGGTCCCAGCTGTGCGCCGAGCGCTGCACGTACAGGCCGATGGGGTGCGCGGGATCGCACTGGGCGCTGATGCCGGCCAGGGCGCGGCGCGTGTCGCTGAAGTCCAGTTTCGGATAGCTCACCTGGGGCAGCACCGGGTTGCCGCGCGCCACGCTGGCCAGGAATGGCGCCTGCAGCGCGGCTGGCCAACTGGTCAGCCCGAGCAGCTTGATGCCGCCCACCGCCTCCACCAGCTGCGCATCGAGCGCGGTGTGGTGGGCCACCTCACGATCCACGGTCATCGGTGTGTCCATGGGCGGACAATAGCAGCCACCCATGGGGTGGCTCCACCCGGCGTGGGTTATCGGCGGCCGCCTTTTCCGCCCGGGCGCCACTGCGCGCCCTTGCCCACGTGCTTGCGCTCGATGGCCTGCTGCGCCTGCCGCACCGCCAGCTTGGCCGCTGCGGCCGCCACTTCTTCCTTCAGCTTGAAGTAGTTCAACAGCCGCTCTTCATCCAGCGTGCCATCGTCGATGGCCGCACGGATCGCACAGCCCGGCTCACGCTGGTGCGCGCAGTCGCGGAAACGGCACTGCGCCGACAGCGCTTCCACGTCGGAGAAACCGCCTTCGCTCAGCGCTTCCTCACCGGTCGGCTTCAGCTCGCGCATGCCGGGCGTGTCGATCAGGCAGGCACCGGCCGGCAGCGGGATCAAGGCCCGGTGGGTGGTGGTGTGGCGGCCGCGCGAGTCGTTCACGCGCACGTCGGCGGTCTTCATGCGCTCCTCGCCGAGCAGGGTGTTGGTCAGCGTGGACTTGCCCGCGCCCGACGACCCCACCAGTACCACGGTGCGGCCCGCGCCCAGCCACGGCAGCAGCGCCGACGCGCTGGCCGGATCGCGGCCGTTGATCGCCAGCAGCGGGATGTCCTGCGCGGCCAGCTCTTCCAGCACGTCCAGGGCATCCTGGCTGTACTCGGTCTGGTCGGCCTTGGTCAGCACCACCACCGGCTGCGCGCCGCCCCCGCCCACCAGCAGCAGGTAGCGCTCGATCCGGCGCGGGTTGAAGTCCGCATCCAGCCCGCACACGATGAACACGGTATCGATGTTGGCCGCGATCACCTGCTGGTGGTAATGCTCGCCAGCCGCGCCGCGCTTGATCGCGGTGCGCCGCGGCAGCAACGCGATGATCTTGATGCCGTCCAGCAGCACCCAGTCGCCCACCGCCGCGCGTTCGTGGCTGGGGAACCGCGGCCGTTGCCATTCCGGCGGGGATTCGGTCTTGATCGCCGCGTCCGGCATGTCCGCCACGATGTAGCCGGTGCGGTGCTGCTCGATCACCCGGCCCGGACGGGCCTGCGGGTGTGCATCGAACAAGGCCTGCCAGCTGGGCAGCTCGGGGGCGCCTGCCCAGGGCCAGCCTATGGTCTGCAGGGCGCGGAAATCGATCGGTTCGCTCATCGCCCCATTCTACCCTTCCCCGTCGTCCCGGCCGGGTCCGGCAACTGCCCGCCAACAATGGGGTTTTGGCCCCGGCGGGGCTTGCCCCGCAACGCACCAATTCCGCTACCATGCAGATTCCATGCCCTCCAACGGCCCAGTCATGTCCACGCCCCCGATCAAGCCGCTTGCCACCCGCGAGCGCCTGTCCGAAGTCCGCTACGAGATCCGGGGCGAACTGGCGCGGCGAGCGCGTGAGCTGGAGGCCCAGGGCCGCAAGCTGATCAAGCTGAACATCGGCAACCCGGGCAACTTCGGCTTCCGCGCACCGGAACACCTGCAGCGCGCGATCGCCGACGACATGGGCCGCACCGACCCGTATACCCACCAGCAGGGCCTGCCGGAGGCCCGCGAGGCCATCGCCGCCGCCTACGCCCGGCGTGGCGCGCCCGATGCGCACCCGGACCGGGTGTTTGTCGGCAACGGCGTCAGCGAGCTGATCGACCTGTCGTTGCGCGCCCTGCTCAACCCCGGCGATGAAGTGCTGGTGCCCTCGCCCGACTACCCGCTGTGGTCGGCGGC
>Ga0213828_1001721_pt1 | contig 17207 bp, 12 predicted proteins | sample MC6MC0897MG_FD_180664 | JGI IMG/M metagenome (GOLD analysis project Ga0213828, IMG submission 180664) | Enriched soil aggregate microbial communities from Iowa State University, Ames, United States - MC6-MC0897-MG | ecosystem: Environmental > Terrestrial > Soil > Unclassified | place: USA: Iowa... | reverse complement strand
AATGTGATCCATCGCCAGGTGATGGAACAGCAAGATGCCGACCACCCGGTTATGCACGGGGTCACGGGCATACATCAGGCGCAGCAGCGGCGCCTGACTGACATCGAGGCGATAACGCCGCGCGTCGAAACGCTCGTGCAATTGATCGATGATCGCGCCACGGGCAGGATCAAATTCAACCTCCTGCACCGGCAAAATCGCCTCGCGCCACACGACCTGAACCGGCGACGTCAGCCCTTCCCAAACCACCGCCGTACGCAGGATGTCGTGCCGCGCCATGACCTGACGCAGCGCAGCGGCAAAGGCCTCGACCCGCTCGAGGCTGTCGAACGTCAGCAGCGATTGCAGCAAATACGGATCGCCCTGCGCAGCGGTGATGTGGTGATAGAGAATGCCTTCCTGCAACGGCGCCAACGGGTAGATGTCCTGCACATTGGCGGCACCGCCCGGCACGGTCGCGACGATGCGTTCGATCATCGCCTGATCCAGTTGCACCAGCGGCAGCATCTGAGGGGTGATGTGCGTGCAATCGGCAGGAATGCGGTTGGCCGGCACCTCGACTTCGCGGCCACTGCCCTCCGCTGCAGCCAGCGCCGCCAGTGTCGGCTGGCTGAACAGCACGCGAACATCGCTGCTCATGCCGATCTGGCGCATGCGTTCGATCAGGCCCACGGCCAGCAAGGAATGCCCGCCCAGCTCAAAGAAGTGGTCGTGACGCCCTACCCGTTCAACCTGCAAGACCTCGGCCCAGATCTGCGCCAGGGCGATTTCGACGTCACCTTGTGGCGCCTCGTATTGCCGCCGGATCAGCGCTTCCGGCCCCGGTGCCGGCAAGGCCTGGCGATCGAGCTTGCCGTTGGCCGTCAGCGGCAACGTCGCCAGGCGGATGTAAGCGGCCGGCAGCATGGCGGCTGGCAAACGCGATGTCAGGTGCGCATGCAGTTGCAGGATGTCCAGCGTTTCGCGCTCGGTGAACCATGCCAACAGTTGACCGTCACGCACCAGCACCACGGCTTCCTGCACCGCAGCATGGCTGGCGAGTGCCGCTTCGATTTCGCCCAGTTCGACACGCACGCCACGGACTTTCACCTGATCATCGTTGCGACCGATGTACTCAAGATTGCCGTCGGCGCGCCAACGGGCAAGGTCGCCGGTGCGATACATGCGCGCATCCGGCTGTGCACTGAACGGGTCGTCGAGGAAGCGTTCGGCCGTCAGATCCGGACGATTCAGGTAACCCCGGGCAACCCCGGCACCGCCGACATACAGCTCACCGATGATGCCGATCGGCACCGGGCGCTGCTGATCATCGAGCAAATACGCGGTGGCATTGCTCACGGGTTTGCCGATGTGCAACGCCTGCCCCGGCGTGATCAACCCCGAGGTGGCGACCACCGTGGCCTCGGTCGGCCCGTAATTATTGACCACCGCAAAACCCTGCGCACGGTTGAACTGGCGCAGACGATCACCGCCGATCAGCAAGGTGCGCAAGGTCGGGTGATCGAGTTGTTTGCTGAAGGCATATTCGGCAATCGGCGTTGGCAGAAAACTGACGTCCAGCGGTTGCGCACGCCACCAGGCGAGCAGCGCGTCGATGTCTTCGCTGCCTTCGCTCGCGGGTGACAAATGCAACGTCGCCCCGGCGCACAACGCCGGCCAGACCTCCCAGGCCATCGCGTCAAAACCGAAGCCGGCCAGGCTCGAGGTGTGCTGCCCGGGAGCGAGTCCGAATGCCGCGCAGTGCCAGTCGACCAGATTGCCCAGCGTGCGGTGTTCGACCATCACGCCTTTGGGCAACCCGGTCGAGCCGGAGGTGTAAATCACATAAACGAGGTTGCTCGTGGTCAACCCCGGCACGTCGGGATCGGTCACGTTGTCGAGCGACCATTCTCGGCGATCAAGCTCGATCACAGGCAGCGCTGTGGCGGGCAAGCGATCACGTAAATCACTTTGCGTCAGCAGCGCCACCGGAGCACTGTCGCTGAGCAGATAACTCAGGCGCTCGGGCGGATGCGCCGGGTCAATCGGCACATAGGCGGCGCCAGCCTTGAGAACCGCCAGTAGCCCGATCAATGTCTCCAGGCTCCTGCGCGCGACGATCGCCACGCGGTCATCCGGCCGTACACCGAGGCCCAGCAGATGATGGGCCAACGCATTGGCTTGCTGGTTCAGCTCGGCATAGCTCAGGGTTCGTCCCTGATACGTCGCGACCACGGCGTCCGGTTGTTCGGTCACCCGCGACTCGAATCGCTGATGAATCAGTTGCCCCTGCGGATAACTGACGCGGGTGTCGTTCCACTCATTGAGCAGAGCCAGCTCTGACGGACTATTGAGGTCGAAATCAGCGATGGACAGCTGCGGACGTTCCAGACCTTGCTCCAGAATCAGCAACAAACGCTCGGTGAACGCCGCGATCTCATCGGCCGCGAAATAGGCCGGCGAGTACACCAGATGCAGCCAGGCCTTGTCGTTGTAACGGTTGCTGCGCAGGTGAAGGGCCAGCGGTGTCGCCTCGTGCTGGTTGGAGACCTTGACCGAGTGTCCCGACGCCTCACCGTAGCGATAATCATGGTCGTCCTGCTCGTAGGACACCGACAGCTCGAACAGTTGCGCTCGGTCTTCACGCAACAGACCCAGCGCGCGGTTCATCTCGCTCAACGGGTAGCGTTGATGGCGAAAATCCTGCTTCAGGCTATCGCCGATTGCCTTGATCAATTCGCCAAATGACAAAGCCCGGCCAAACCCCATGTGCATTGCACTGACCTGGGTGAACAAGCCCAAGGTGCTTTTGAAGCGGGCACCGGAGCGATTGAGAATCGGCAAGCCGACCACCCACTCGTCACGCTGGGCGGTACGACTGAAATACACATGCAGCGCCGCCAGCAAGACATGAAAGGCCGAGCCACCAAATCGTCGCGCGCAGTCTTTCATACGCTCGTGCAGCATGGCAGGAAAAGCCTCGATGTGGATGCAGCTTGGCGCCGATTCAGCATCGAGGGGTTCGTGATGACGGGGCGTCAACAAGGGCTCGGGCAAGCTGCGGTACTTGTCCAGCCAGTAGCGTTGATCGCGCTCATAGCGAGGTGACTGATGGTAGCGCGCGTCATCTTCGATAAAGCCGACATAGGACGGTGCCGCCCTGCGCGGATGCTCGCCACGGCACAACGCGCTGTAGATCTCGCCCACCGACTTGAACAGCAGCGCAAACGCCCAGCCATCGATGATCAAGTGATGGGCCTGGGCCGCCAACCAGTGGCGATGCCGATCGAGGCGAATCAGGCTGAAACGGAACAACGCTTGCCCGCTCAACACAAAGGCCTGCGTCATCTGCGCTTCGACCAGCGCCCGGGCTGCCGACTGCGGATCGGGTTGCCCGCTGACATCATGCACCGGCATGACCACCGGCAGCGCCTGCGCAAACCCTTGCAACGGCAGCCCGTCGTGACCGAAGTCCGCCAGCAGCACGATGCGCAAGGCGTCGTTCGCTGCCACCAGAGATTCAAGTGCCGATTGCAGCAATACCGGATCCAGCGGCCCGCTCAGTTCGACGTAACCGCCAATGTTATACAGCGGCGAATCACCGCGGCTGAGTTGGTCCAGCCAGATATCCCGTTGGGCGGCAGTCAGCGCGAATGTCTCGACAGGCACGGACAGATCGCCCGCCACGTTGGCAGAAGTAGGCTGCATAAGATCCTTCTCATGAAATTTTGCCGGTATTCAAGCATCGGCCCCGCCACCGACATGACACCTGAAACCCGGACAACCAACACCCTGATAGGCGCCATGGGCGTGCTTATCGCAGGCAAGGTCTAAAAATTCGGAGAGGAAATACTGAAAAGCTTGTAGGAAAAAAGCCACATACCAGCGCCGCCATTTGCCCGAGCGCCACCGATCAGAAATCAGCATCTGCCGGTTTTCAGGGCCTGCAGCGTGACTGAGCAGTCACTGATGACGACACTTCAGCTCTCCATACCGTCAGAACCCCGGCGCCAACAATCAGAAATGATGGCACTTTGTGTCCCTGTTTTCCCCTACAGACGTAGGACAAATCCATAGGCTTAAATCCCGCTCCAGATCGTGTTCAAGGAGAAATGACGGCGTGGGTGGCTTTTGCATAATCGGCAGACGATTCAGTGATGGTTCTGAACCAGGGATGACAAGGATATGAATCTGACCGGCAGTATTCGCAATATGGAAAACCCGCACTTCTATTGGCAACTGGGTGAGCTGATTGCCAGCACCGGCGATGATCACTTCGCCACGAACATGTTCCAGTTGGTCGACACGCTGGTGCCGGTCAATCGCGTAGATCTCAGTGAGTGGACGCTCGATGAACGTCAGGCCAGCGTGGTTGAAATCAAGCCGTTGGGCAGTGCCGGCTTACCGCAGACTTTCCCCCCGCCCGATCCACTGGAGAGACTGGACGATCATCCGTTGTTGCAGAAAATAATCGAAATGAATGACTCGTTGCTGATTCAGTTGAAAGCCTCACTGCTACCGCGTCATCCGCAGCACAGCGTGCATCAGTGCAACCTGGTGTCGCGCACTTCAAACCGCCGCTGCGTCATCTCGTTTTACCGTCCGCACACCCAGCGAGTTTTTTCTCTGCCGGAGCTGTCGTTTCTCAAGCATCTGTCCGACACCCTGCTGCCGCTGATAGAACGACATGCGCAAATCAGCCGACAATCCCTCGCCAAACAGCCACGCCAACCTTTGGCCGAGCTGGATCAGGCTCCGCTGGCGCAAGTATTCGATGAGCGCCTGGCGATCAGCGACATCGCCTTGTCGGTGCGTGAGAAAGAAGTCTGCCTGGGCCTGTTGACCGGCGGCACCGTGCCGCAAATGGCGGAGAAACTGCGGGTGAAAAACAGTTCGATCGAGACGTACCTGAAACGCGCCACGGCCAAACTCGGCGTCAGTGGCCGCCATGGTCTGGCGAAATGGATGGCCGGGGCCTGAGCACAACGCTCTCTATATGCATGAGGCAGTTCGATGTTGACGTTGCGACTTTCCCTGCTGTCCATCGCGGTGCTGATGGGCGGTTGTTCATTGATTCCCGAGTATCAGCGCCCCGCGTCCCCCACTGCCGCGCAGTATCCAACAGCGACGCAGGTAGCCACGGGCAGCGAGGACTGGCGCACGCTGTTCACCGATCCGGCGCTGCAACAGTTGATCGAAAGTGCGCTGGTCAACAACCGCGACCTGCGCGTGGCGGCCCTCAACGTCGAAGCCTTCCAGGCGCAGTACCGCATTCAGCGCGCCGACCTGTTCCCGGCGGTGTCGGCCAACGCCAACGAGCTGCGCCAGCGCATGCCGCCGAGCGTGACCCAAGGCAAAGCGCTGATCAATTCGACGTACTCGGTCAACCTCGGCATCAGCGCCTATGAACTGGATTTCTTCGGCCGCGTGCGCAGCCTTAGCGAGCAAGCGTTGCAAACCTGGCTTGCGACTGAAGAAGCGCGGCGCAGTGCCGAGTTGAGTCTGGTGGCCAACGTCGCCAATGCTTACCTGACCTGGCGCGCCGATCAAGAGCTGCTGGTTCTCACTCGCGAGACCCTTGCCGCCGATGAGCAGAGCCTGCACCTGACCACGCGCAATCGCGAGGCCGGCAAGTCGTCGGCGCTGGAGCAGGCGCAGGCCAAAACCAGCGTCGACAGCTCACGGGCCAATCTGGCGCGCTATCAGCGTCAGGTCGCTCAGGACCTGAACAGCCTGACCTTGCTGGTTGGCGCACCGGTGCCCGAAGCCCTGCCCGCCCGACCACTGGCCAGCGATCTGGTGCAACAACTGCCGGCCGGGCTGCCATCGGATCTGCTGCAAAGGCGTCCGGACATTCTTCAAGCGGAGTACAAACTGAAAGCGGCCAACGCCAATATCGGCGCAGCGCGCGCGGCGTTTTTCCCCAGCGTCAGCCTGACGGCGAATGCCGGCACCTCCAGTCGAGACCTTTCCGGCTTGTTCGGCGCAGGTTCCGGGGCGTGGACCTTTCAGCCACAGATCAGCCTGCCGATTTTCAATGCCGGCAGCCTGCGCGCGAGCCTGGATTATTCGAAGTTGCAGAAAGACGTCGCGGTGGCCGAATACGAAAAATCCATTCAAACCGCGTTTCAGGAAGTCGCCGACGGCCTCGCCGCACGCAGTACCTATCAGCAGCAATTGCAGGCACAGCGTGATCTGGTCGAGGCCACGCAGACCTACTACAACCTGGCGCAGAACCGTTATCAGAATGGCGTCGACAGCAGCCTGACGTTCCTTGATGCGCAGCGTTCGCTGTTCAGTTCGCAGCAGGGTCTGATCACCGATCGCCTCGCGCAACTGGTCGCCGAGGTCAATCTGTACACCGCGCTGGGCGGTGGCTGGAGCGTTGAGGATTCGCGGGTGCAGTGAGTCCGTCGTCACTTTTTCTTACACCTTTTGTCGCTCGATCCTGTGCCGTGCGGCGATCCATGGCCGGCCTCTGCCCTCAGTTTGGTATCATGCGCCGCTTTTACGGTTAACCCCCCGCCAGTCCTGCCGACTGACGGGCTGCAAAAGGCGGTATTAGATGACGGCTTTGTTGACTCGCCGCAAGGTGCTTGCGGGAATGGGCGTGCTCGGGCTCGGCCTGCTCGCCGGCTGCGACACCCGCGGCCAACTGTCGTACAAGTACGGCAAGGATCTGAGTAACAAGATCATGGGGCGCACCTTCAAACTGAAGAACACCGATGGCGAAACCATGACGCTGTCGAGCTTCCGCGGCATGATGCCGATGGTCTTCTTCGGCTTTACCCAGTGCCCGGCAGTCTGCCCGACCACCCTCGCCCGCGCGGCGAAAATCAAGAAACTGATGGGCGCCGATGGCGACCGTTTGCAGGTGATCTTCATCAGCCTCGATCCCGAGCGCGACACCCCGGAAATCCTCGACGCCTACATGAAAGCCTTCGACCCGACCTTCGTTGCGCTGTACGGCACGCTTGAGGAAACCGCAGCCACGGCCAAGGAATTCGACGTGTTCTACGAGAAAGTCCCGGCCGGCGACACGTACACCATCTCGCACACCGCCACCAGTTACGTTTACGACTCCAACGGCGGCTTGCGCCTGGGTCTGTCCACCTCGCTTTCGGCAGAACAATGCACGGAAGATTTGCTTACTGTTATGGAGGTTTGCTGATGCAACCTGTTCTGAACCACCTCAAACGCGCTGTCATCGGTCTGTCTCTGCTGGGTCTGGCATTCCAGGCGACCGCAGCGACCAAAGTCGACGATGCCTGGGTCCGTGCCACCGTGCCGACCCAGTCCGCCAGCGGCGCGTTCATGACCCTCACCGCCGACAGCGACAGCAAGCTGCTCAGCGTCGCCACCCCAGCGGCCCGAGACGTGCAGATCCACGAAATGACCATGAAGAACGACGTCATGAGCATGGGCCCGGTGAAGTTCGTCGAGCTGCCAGCCGGCAAAGCCGTGAAGCTTGATCCTAACGGCTACCACGTGATGCTGATGGGCCTGACCGCTCAGCTGAAGGAAGGCGACAGCGTGCCGCTGACCCTGACCGTGGAAAACGCCAAGGGCGAGAAAGAGACCATCGAGGTTAAAGCGCCGGTTCGCGCGCTGACCAACATGGAAGGTCACGATCACAGCAAAATGCATTGATCTGACTGAGCGGCAATAAAAAAGGGGCGGCCTGATCGATGATCAGGCCGCCCCTTTTTTGTTTTTGATCTGTGCCGAATTAACGCTTGCGGGCCAATGCCCTGCGCACGCTTTCCCGTGACATCCGCAAGCCGGATCGGGGCACGGCTTCAACGACGGTTGCCTTGGCCAACTGTTCCTTGCGCTTTTCCACCTCACGCCACTGGTAACCGAGATATCCGCCTGCCGCCACAATCCCCAGCCAACCGAACACCGAACTCACGAAGAACCACAGCGCCAGTGTGATCCACACGGTTTTCGAGGTGAACAACTTCAAACTGTCATCGACAGGCAGCGGTTCCTCCGGTTCAACCGCTGCCTGCGTCACCGGTACTCTATGCACCCCATCCAGATCAATGCGCCAAGCGAAATCGGCCCCGGCCACAGGAACGTCTAGCTGATTGCCTTCAGCACGATGCACCCGAATTTCGCCATCGACGAGCGACATGGAGCTGAAACTGATCTGGGTTTCATAGTGAATCTCGCCGCTGACCTGGGTCACGATCGTTCGTTTTTGGTCAATGGGGGTGTCGCGCATGTCGATTCCTTGAGCGTTCCACGTCGGACGACGTGCGAAGGGATAATCCGTTGGAGTCGAATGCTACTGAGTGGCTATTACGCTGTCCAGAAAGCGTGCCCCTTAGCTGCAGACCTACGCGAAATCCTCCGGCATGAGTCTGTTCGCGGCTACCAGCCATGATGGAAAGCCTACTTTACATCGAATAAATCTTCGGCGACCATGTAAAGGGTCTTTTACATAGGAAGTAAAGAATGAACCGGTACTACCTCGAATTGGGCGCTGCATTAATCATCTACATGCTGGTCCTGACAGCTTCATTGATTGCCTCGCAATACCTGATGGACGCCCCCATCGTGCTGCGCTCGGCCGTCGCACTGACGCCGATCATTCCGGCGGGACTGATGTGCTGGGCCATCGTGCGCAATATGCGGCGCATGGACGAAATGCATCTGCGCATCCAGTTCGAAGCGTTGGGGTTTGCCTTCGCCGCCTCGGCACTGTTGACCTTCAGCTACGGTTTTCTGGAAAACGTCGGCGCTCCGCACATTCCGTGGACGTGTGTGTGGCCGGTGATGGGGCTGATGTGGATTGTCGGCCTGCAAATTGCGCGACGCCGCTACCAATGAAAAACCGCCTCAAGGCACTGCGCGCCGAGCGCAAGTGGTCGCAAGTCGATCTGGCTGAACGTCTGAGCGTGTCGCGTCAGACGATTAACGCTATAGAAAACGAACGCTACGACCCGAGTCTGCCATTGGCTTTTCAGATTGCCCGGGCGTTCGAGATGCCGATTGAAAGCATTTTTGATGATGGCGACCCTGCGCGCGACTGACCGTCGCACGCGGCTCGACGACGTGCTCAGCCGTTGCGTGACAACGCCTTGCGCACATTGATGCTGGTCACGGCTGCGGGCTGGGTCGGTGCCTGCACCTCGGGCTGATCGGGCGCTTGTGCCTGGGCAGGTTGCGGTGCGTGATATTGGCTTTCGACCCGCTGATTCAATTGGGCAAGAAAGCTATCCAGTGCCGTGATCAGCAGTTTCTTGCGCTTGGAACCTTTGACGCACTGATAAATGTAGTAGCCCGCCCCCACCAGAAAACCCAGTACGCCTGAAACGAAACCGATGCCGACCCATAAGACAAAAGCAATCAGCAAAGGCTTCCAGCGAAACGGTGACAGTTCGAGTTCGGTGTTCAGCGCCTTGCCATCGCGAATCTGATATGTCTTGGCTGAGGTCTGGTTTTGCAGGTGAGTGTGCAAAACGGTCTTGCCATCGTTGCTGACGGCGCTGATCAGCGAAATATCCTGCCCGCTGCGCAGAGGAATATCGAGACCGCGCAAATGGATATCGTGTTCGATGCCGTCGGCCGTTTTGATCCAGAACTCATGATTGACGACCAACACAGTGTTGATCTGAAGTGCGACAGATTGGCCAAGGCTGTTGACTTGTCCGTTACCACCGGTGGAGGTGATGTGGGTTTCGCTCATTTTTTCGCTGCCCACCACTTCACCGCTCAACACAGTGAAGTCAACGGTCAGATCGCCATGGGTGAACTTGTGCATTGGGGGTCCTTGATGCGTCGGCCGACGTTCGGGATAGAAATCCATAAGCCGCGAATGCTACTAAGTGGCCATCTCCCTGTCCAGAACGCCACGCCCCCTCGTTATCAATCGCCCACTTAGCTCCCCGCGCCACCATGCGCCTCTTCAAAGAAGTAATCCTTCCAGCTGTCGGCCTTGTTCTTCAGCACGCCAAGCTCCTGCAACTTCTCGGCGTAGATAAACGTGCGCTGCGGCACCACGGTGAAATCGATTTCCGGGTCCTTGACGATTTGCTCAACCAGGGCCAGCGGCAACTTCGACTGTTCGACACGAATGTACGCCTGAGCCGCCGCCGGCTTATCAGCCTTGATAATCTTCTCGGCCTCGGCCAACGCGTCGTAGAACGCCTTGTAGGTTTTCGGGTTTTCGTCGTGGAATTTTTCCGTGGTGTACAGCACGTTGAATGTCGCCTGACCGCCGAGCACATCATAAGAACTCAGCACTTTGTGCACGTTGGGATTCTGCAACGCCTGGTACTGGAACGGCGGGCTGGAAAAGTGCGAGTTGATTTCCGAGCCGCCGGCAATCAGCGCGGCCGTCGCATCGGGGTGCGGCAGGCTGACCGAGATGTCGTCGAATTTCTTGTATTGGGCGTCGCCGAATTCCTTCGCGGTTTCGATCTGCAAGGTCCGCGACTGGAAGCCTACGCCGGCGGCAGGCACGGCAATCCGGTCTTTGTCGGTGAAGTCCTTGAGGGTCTTGATGTTCGGATTGTTGGTCAGCAAATAGTTGGGCATCGAGCCCAGTGCGGCGATGGCTTTGACGTTCTGTTTGCCCTTGGTGCGATCCCACACGGTGAGCATGGGTGGTACACCGGCGGAAACCACGTCGAGCGATCCGGTGAGCAGCGCTTCGTTCATCGCCGTGGCACCGGAGATGCTGTTCCAGTCGACCTTGATGTCGAGGCCCTGCGCCTTACCGTGTTTTTCGATGAGGTTCTGGTCGCGCACGACATCGAGAATCAGGTAACCGATGCCGAATTGCTGGGCGATGCTGATCTTGCCTTCAGCCTGAGCGCCGGTGCTGAACAGCACACTGGCTGCCAGAGAAGCGGCCAACAGAGTCAGTGCGGAACGTTTGAACGGTGTGGCCATGACAACCTCGCAGCATGGGGTGGTTTGCTGAAAGGCCTGACTTTATAGATATAAAAAACAGAAATTAAATATCTTTATCGCATATCGATAGCACGGGTTGTTGAGCGGAATGAGGATGAGAGCTTTTGATTCCGGGTTCCGATAACAAGATCAAAAGATCGCAGCGTGCCGCAGCTCCTACATTGGAATTCGGTGGCGGCTCGAAAGGTTAAACAGCCTGAAACAATAAATCTACCAGCCTCAATATCGCCGATTGCCGTGTGACCCGAGGCCCGGTCAGGGCTGCGGACGCGGTATCACCTTCGAGAGCTCGCGCACCAGCGCATCAGTCGAGCGTTTAAAAGGGCGATCAGACAGCTCACCCTTGGTATCATCGCGCACACTTTTATGACGATTTAATGGCTGGAAGGTCTTTTTTGTGAGCGCTCTTTTTAACCGGTTGCGGCAGCCACATGCCCGCCTCTTTTCGTTGATCTTTCTCGTGCTGATTGTGCCGGTGTGCCTGCGTGCGGCACTGGGCTGGTCGGCACCGCTGGGTTATTTGTCGGACCTGGCCATTGGCAGTCTGTTGGTGGTATTGCTGCATCGTCGGGCGTGGTGGCTGGCCTTGCCGGTGTTGCTGTTCTGGGGTTTGCTGGCGGTGGCGACCGCTGAACTGGTCAGCGCTGTCGGTCGTCTGCCGACACCTTCCGACATTCATTACCTGATCGATCCGCAGTTCGTGGAAAATTCCACGGGTGGCGGGCTGGCGCACCCTGCGCTGGGTATCACCTTGTTGCTGGCCCTGCTGTTCTGGTTGCTGACCCGGTTTGCCAACCGCGATCTACCCCGCCCGCCCCTGCCACGCGCCGCCTGGAGCGCACCGCTGGTGTTGTTCGCCGCGCACTGGGGCGCGCAGAACCTGTGGCCGAGCGAAGCCGATCCGTGGCGCCAGTACAACCTGCCGCACCAGTTGCTGGCCACTGAAGTTGCTGATCTGCAGATTCGGGGCGAGGAATGGCTGGACGGTGATGTCGAAGAACCCGCGCCGGCCATGGCCGGGCTCACCGATGTCGACCTCAATGGGCAGAAACTGCTGGCCGCACCGGGGCAAGCGCGCAATGTGCTGGTCATCGCCCTGGAAGGCATTCCCGGCGCCTATATCCGCGCCAACCGCGAGGCCATCGGCAGCCATTATCAGGAAGACCTGATGCCCAACCTCAGCCGCTGGGCCGAGCGCGGCATGAACACTCCGGATTACGTGCTGCACACGCACCAGACCATTCGCGGTCTGTACGCGATGCTTTGCGGCGATTACGACAAACTCAACAACGGCACGCCCAAAGGCGTGGAGATGCTCACCCTCAACGAGCGCAATCAGGCCTGCCTGCCGGCACAACTGCGTGAACACGGCTTCAGCACGCACTATCTGCAAGGTGCCGGGCTGCGCTTCATGGCCAAAGACAAGATCATGCCGCACATCGGTTTCGATGCGACTCATGGTCTGGAATGGTTCAGCAACAGCAACTATCTGGAGTTCCCGTGGGGCAAGGATGACAAAGCGTTTTTCGAAGGCGCGCTGGATTATGTCGGCCAACTGAAAAAGCAGAAGCAGCCGTGGATGCTGACATTGCTGACCGTCGGCACGCATCAGCCCTACTCCGCGCCCGAGCAATACCTGGAGCGCTATGAAACGCCCAAGCAAGCCGCCGTCGGCTACCTTGACGATGCGCTGGAGCAGTTCCTCAGCGGCCTCGAACGCCAAGGCGTTCTGAAAGACACGCTGGTAGTGATCACCTCGGACGAATCCCACGGCATCGACGGCGTGCGACTGGCCTCGTCGTGGGGCTTCAATCTGACCCTGGCGCCGGAGCATGAACAACTGCCGCGCCTGAATGCCGGGGTGTACGGCCACGTCGATCTGAGCGCCTCGATCCTCGACTATTTCGACTTGCCGGTACCCACCGCACTGAGCGGCCGCTCATTGTTTCGCGACTACGATACCGGTCGCGAAATCATGTCGTTCACCAACGGCAAGCTGCGCTATCACAACGGTCAAGGCATCTTCTCCGAATGCGACATGCCGCGCCGCTGCCGCTACTACGAAAGCGCCGGTTTCATCGCCGAAAGCGCCAAATACAAAGGCAACTACAGCGGCCACCCGGCCCGGCAAATTGCCGCCCGCGCCAACGCGCTGGACCTGTCGCTGCTGCGCACACCGCTCAATCACCGCTATCAGTTCGGCAGCACCAACGTCATCCCGCTGCAAGCGCAGATCAACGATGACTGGGCCGACAACCTGATCGGCGCGCAGTACCTGGAAATGCCCAAAGGCTCGCACACCCGCGTGCGCCTGACCGTGCGCTCGGTCGATCCGCAGCAGGCCGCGTACATTCAGCTCAAGGCCAAGGAGTTTGAACAGGACGTGCAGATCGGTTTGCCACAGGAGATGGTGGCAACCGCCGACCAGCCACTGGAAATGAACTTCAGCTTCGACAACCCGCAAGAGCGCAAAGCGTTTTCTTTCCATTTGCTGGGTTATGGGCTGGGCGCGGTTGAAGTGACGGATTTCAGTGTGATTACGGAATTGCCGGGGCAGGAGGATACTTCGGATGAATCTCCGCTGGTTGATGAAGAGCAAGCCAGCTGAGCAAATGTTTTCCTGAAAAAATCCATGTAAAAGTATGGGGGGCCAAATGACGGCGCCCCACACACACCCAAACTAGGCAATCGTAATATAGAATCCGCCGACCATTGTTACGCCTTTCTGATTAATTCCAGATATTAAAGTCGCCGTGGACTTTACTGTCATCTTCGAGGACAAAATCAAGAGAACCGGCTATGCCATTCCGGCTTTCATCCTTGAACGTAAAAGTTACGGACCCCGACTTTAACTTGAGACGTTCTTCTTCGAATCGCACCTCCCAGACAAGAAAAAGACTCTCGTTTTTTTCATACAGGGGTACTTTATGGGGACCAAGCCCCTTCAAATCAGTTGGAAGAGAGAAGGTGATCCATCTCTCATTTTTCTGACTTCCAATGACGGCATAATCCTCTCCCCAATTGGCGAAAAATAGAAAATCGCTTTTAAGAAATAGCTTTCCATCACGAGAAGCTGTGAACTTACCCTCTGTAGCTGTCTGTTCTTCAGAAAGTTTTTTAATATCTTCATAAGTTTTCATATTTTTATCCTTGCTTCCATTACGTGGTTTTATCGGTTTCTCCGTTGCAATATAGGAAAACTTTGATTTTTTTCGCACTGTCAGAAATGACAGTTTTTTAGTTTTTATTGGAATAAGTGGCACAGCCGTTATTAAATTTAATTTTATGATGCGAGAGATTCTGCCTATCACCCTCCAATAGTCGGCCTATTAGCTGACTTCCCAAGTCGGGTCTAGCCTTACTAGTCCGAAGTCGGCACGAGCCGGCCGTAGCAGACCTGATAAGGACCCGAACATGGCAAACGAATCGAAATGCCCGTTCAACCACGCCGCCGGTGGTGGTACGACGAACCGTGACTGGTGGCCGAATCAACTCAACCTGAAAATTCTCAGCCAGCATTCGCCCAAGTCCGACCCGCTGGGCAAGGATTTCGACTACGCCAAAGCCTTCAAGAGCCTCGACTTTCAAGCCCTGAAACAAGACCTCAACGCGCTGATGACCGACTCCCAGGACTGGTGGCCGGCCGACTTCGGCCACTATGGCCCCCTCTTCATCCGTATGGCCTGGCACAGCGCCGGCACCTACCGCACCGCTGATGGCCGTGGTGGCGCCGGTTCCGGCCAGCAACGTTTTGCGCCGCTCAACAGCTGGCCGGACAACGTCAGTCTCGACAAGGCCCGCCGCCTGCTGTGGCCGATCAAGCAGAAATACGGACGCAATATTTCCTGGGCTGACCTGATCGTTCTCACCGGGAACGTTGCGCTGGAATCCATGGGCTTCAAAACCTTCGGTTTTTCCGGTGGCCGTCCCGATGTTTGGGAGCCGGATGAGGACGTGTACTGGGGCTCCGAGCACGAATGGCTGGGTGGCGACAGCCGCTATGGCAAAGACAAGTCCGCCATGCAGGAGCCCGGTGACGGCACGCTGGTCGCCGAGCCCGACTTGCACGGCAAAGAAGAAAGCCGCACCGATCAGGGCGAACGCAATCTGGAAAACCCCCTCGCTGCGGTGCAAATGGGCCTGATTTACGTGAACCCGGAAGGCCCTGAGGGCAATCCCGATCCAGTGGCCTCGGCCCACGACATCCGCGAAACCTTTGGCCGCATGGCCATGAACGATGAAGAAACCGTCGCCTTGATCGCCGGCGGTCACGCCTTCGGTAAAACTCACGGCGCCGGCCCTGCCGATAACGTCGGGCCTGAGCCGGAAGCGGCCGGCCTCGAAGAACAGGGCCTCGGCTGGCGCAACGCGTTCGGCACCGGCAAGGGTGGCGACACCATCACCAGCGGCCTGGAAGTGACCTGGACCACCACACCGACAAAGTGGAGTAACAACTACCTGGAAAACCTGTTCGGCTTCGAGTGGGAATTGAGCAAAAGCCCGGCAGGTGCGCATCAGTGGATTCCGAAAAACGGCGCCGGTGCCGGCACTGTTCCCCACGCCCATGATCCGAACAAGAAACTCTCGCCAACCATGCTCACTTCTGACCTGGCGCTGCGTTTCGACCCTGCCTACGAGCAGATCTCCCGGCGCTTCCTCGCCAACCCGGATCAGTTGGCCGATGCTTTCGCTCGCGCCTGGTACAAGCTCATCCACCGTGACATGGGCCCGCTGTCGCGCTACCTCGGCCCGGAACTGCCGAACGAAGAACTGCTGTGGCAGGATCCGATTCCTGATGTCACTCACCCACTGATCGACGACAACGATGCCGCAGCGCTGAAAAGCAAAGTACTCGCCTCAGGCCTGTCGGTGTCGCAACTGGTCTCCACCGCCTGGGCGGCACTCTCGACGTTCCGCGGTTCAGACAAGCGTGGCGGCGCCAACGGCGGTCGCCTGCGTCTGGCACCGCAAAAGTTCTGGCAAGCCAACCAGCCTGAGCAACTGGCAAAAGTGCTGCAAACCCTTGAGGGCATTCAGGGCGAGTTCAATGGCGGCGCCGCCGGCAAGAAAGTCTCGCTGGCAGACCTGATCGTGTTGGCGGGGAATGCCGGGATTGAGCAAGCAGCGAAAAACGCCGGGCACTCCGTCTCCGTGCCGTTCAATCCAGGGCGTACGGACGCCAGCCAAGAGCAAACCGATGTCGACTCGTTTGGCTTCCTTGAACCGATTGCCGATGGTTTCCGCAACTACAGCAAAGGCAAATACACCGTCTCGGCCGAGGCGCTGCTGATCGACAAGGCACAACTGCTGACCCTCACCGCGCCGGAAATGACTGTGCTGCTGGGTGGCTTGCGGGTGTTGAACACCAACGTCGGGCAAACCCGGCATGGTGTGTTCACCTCGCAGACCGAGGCGCTGACCAATGACTTCTTCACCAACCTGCTGGACATGGGGGTGGAGTGGAAGCCAACGTCACGGGATGCGGATGAGTTCGAAGGACGCGACCGTAAAACCGGCAGCGTGAAGTGGACGGCGACGCGGGTTGATCTGGTGTTTGGTTCCAATGCGCAATTAAGGGCGTTGGCTGAGGTGTATGCCAGTTCGGATGCCAAGGAGCAGTTTGTTAAGGACTTTGTCGCGGCTTGGACGAAGGTGACGAATCTGGATCGGTTTGATTTGAAGTAATTTTCGGTAGATAAAAACGCCGCATTTTTTAATGCGGCGTTTTTTGTGTGTACGGCTTGGGTTTTGTGGTGATGCATGAATCCTACCCCCTCACCCCAGCCCTCTCCCCCAGGGGGCGAGGGGGAAAGGGAGCCGATCTTCGTGCTTTTCAAGTCCTGAGTTCGACTCCGGACTTTCAGGTCGGCGTATAGCGCAAAGACACCTCGGTCAGTCCCCTCTCCCACTGGGAGAGGGTTAGGGTGAGGGGCTTTTCAGACCCTGAGTTCGACTCCGGACTTTCAGGTCGGCGTATAGCGCAAAGACACCTCAGTCAGTCCCCTCTCCCACTGGGAGAGGGTTAGGGTGAGGGGCTTTTCAGATCCTGAGTTCGACTCCGGACTTTCAGGTCGGCGTATAGCGCAAAGACACCTCGGTCAGTCCCCTCTCCCACTGGGAGAGGGTTAGGGTGAGGGCCGATCCACAGCTGGAACACCGACTCCAATACACCATCAAGCCAGACTTTTGCTCACCACCTCATACACATCACTCGACAACTGCCCCGATGCCCGAATCCGCTCCAGCTCGCCCTTCATCAACGCCTGACGCGCATCGTCATATTTGCGCCAGCGAGTCAGCGGCGC
>Ga0213828_1001717_pt1 | contig 17238 bp, 14 predicted proteins | sample MC6MC0897MG_FD_180664 | JGI IMG/M metagenome (GOLD analysis project Ga0213828, IMG submission 180664) | Enriched soil aggregate microbial communities from Iowa State University, Ames, United States - MC6-MC0897-MG | ecosystem: Environmental > Terrestrial > Soil > Unclassified | place: USA: Iowa... | reverse complement strand
GATGCGTAAACCAATTATTGCAGGTAACTGGAAAATGTATAAAACATTTGAGGAGGCCATCGAGTTTGTCGATGCGATTCAGGACAAACTTCCTTCAAATGACAAAGTAGATGCTGTTGTTTGCGCACCAGCACTTTATTTACCTACACTTGTGCAGGTTGCTAGTGATTCGGAGCTAGCGATTGGTGCACAAACAATGCATTATGAAAATGAAGGTGCATTTACAGGAGAAATCAGCCCGAATCAGCTTGCAAGTGTACAAGTGGATTATGTCATTTTAGGGCACTCAGAACGTCGTGAGTATTACAATGAAACAGATGAAGCCATTAATAAAAAGGTAGCAGCAGCATTAGCTCATAACATCGTACCAATTATTTGCTGTGGTGAAACGCTTACAGAACGTGAAGCAGGAACGACTGAGCAAAAGGTAGCTAGTCAAATTAAAGCGGCACTTGCTGGGTTTGAAGCGCAACAGGTGGAGCATATGGTCATTGCCTATGAGCCAATTTGGGCAATTGGTACAGGGAAAACAGCAACAGCAGAAGATGCAAACCAAGTATGTGGAGCTATTCGTGGGGTTGTGGAAGATCTATATAATGCTGAAACAGCTGCCGCTGTACGTATTCAGTATGGTGGCAGTGTGAAGCCTGAAAATATCGCAGAATTATTATCAAAAGAGCATATTGATGGTGCCTTAGTTGGTGGTGCTAGCTTACAACCAAAATCATATTTAACATTATTGGAGGCGGCGGCAAATGCCTAAAAAGCCAGTAGCATTAATTATTTTAGATGGCTTCGCATTTCGAGATGAAACATACGGGAATGCTGTAGCACAAGCAAATAAGCCTAATTTTGATCGTTATTGGAACCAGTATCCCCATGCTACATTAACGGCAGCAGGTGAAGCAGTAGGGTTACCAGAAGGTCAAATGGGCAATTCTGAAGTTGGACACTTAAACATCGGTGCTGGACGTATTGTTTATCAAAGCCTAACACGTTTAAATAAATCGATTCGTGAAGGTGACTTCTTTACAAATCCTGCATTTTTAGAGGCAGTGGCACATGTAAAGGCTCATCAGTCGAAGCTGCATGTTATGGGCCTACTGTCGGATGGGGGTGTTCATAGTCATTATGAGCATATGTTTGCCCTATTAAAGCTTGCTAAGCAACAGGGGCTAGAAGAAGTTTTCGTACATGGCTTTTTAGATGGGCGAGATGTTGGACCAACAACAGCATTAGATTATATTGAAGAAACTGAAAGACAGATGGCTGAAATTGGTATAGGTAAATTCGCTTCTATTCATGGACGTTATTATGCAATGGACCGTGATAAACGATGGGATCGTGTAGCTCTAACCTATAATGTGCTTGTTGATGGCGTTGGTCAAACGGCAGAAAGTGCAGCAAGTGGTGTAGCAGCATCCTATGAGCGTGAGGTAACAGATGAATTTGTGATTCCATTTAGTATCCAAGAGCATGGAGAGCCAGTGGCTACAATTAATGATAATGACGCAGTAATTTTCTTTAATTTCCGCCCTGATCGTGCCATTCAATTGTCAAAAGTATTTACAAATAATGAATTTGATGGCTTTGTTTTATCAGCTAAGCATCCAAAAAATTTAAAATTTGTCTCCTTCACACACTATAGTGATGAAGTTCATGCACAGGTGGCCTATGAAAATGACAACCTAAAAAATACGATAGGTGAAGTGTTAGCCACAAATGGTAAAGCACAGCTACGTATTGCAGAGACAGAAAAATATCCACATGTGACCTTCTTTATGAGTGGTGGACGTGAGGATAAATTTGAAGGGGAAGAGCGAATTTTAATTGCATCCCCAAAGGTTGCAACCTACGACTTAAAACCTGAAATGTCTGCCTATGAGGTGACAGAAGCCTTACTTGCAGAAATAGCTGCTGAAAAATTCGATGGAATCATCCTTAATTTTGCGAACCCAGATATGGTGGGGCATAGTGGAATGCTAGAGCCAACAATTAAAGCGATAGAAGCAGTCGATGAATGTCTAGGGAAAGTAGTAGATGCACTGCTTGCAAAAGGCGGTGCATCTATTATTACAGCTGACCATGGTAATTCTGATGAAGTGCTGACTTTAGCAGGGGAGCCAATGACAGCTCATACAACAAATCCTGTCCCCGTAATTGTGACGAAACCGAATATAGTTTTAAGAAATGGTGGCATTTTAGCCGATTTGGGGCCAACCATGTTAGAATTATTAGAGGTATCACAGCCTACTGAAATGACAGGACAATCATTAATTGAAAAAGAGGAGAATTAATTATGCCATTTATTACACAAGTTTATGCGCGCGAAGTTTTAGACTCACGTGGGAACCCAACAGTGGAGGTTGAAGTATTTACAGAATCAGGAGCTTTTGGACGTGCAATCGTACCATCAGGAGCATCTACAGGTGAATACGAAGCAGTAGAGTTACGCGATGGTGACCAATCTCGTTACCTAGGCAAAGGTGTATTAAAAGCAGTCGAAAATGTTAACACAATTATTGCGCAAGAATTAGAAGGAAACTATTCAGTTCTTGATCAAGTCGTAATCGACAAAACTTTAATCGAGCTAGATGGCACAGAAAATAAAGGGAAGTTAGGTGCTAACGCAATTCTAGGTGTATCCATGGCAGTTGCACATGCTGCGGCAGATTATTTAGATGTACCTCTTTATCAATATCTTGGTGGCTTTAACTCAAAACAACTACCAGTACCAATGATGAATATCTTAAATGGTGGCGCGCACGCTGACAATAATGTAGACATTCAGGAATTTATGGTGATGCCTGTTGGCGCAGAATCATTCCGTCACGCTTTACGTATGGGCGCTGAAATCTTCCATAGCCTAAAGGCTGTATTAAAAGCAAAAGGCTATAACACAGCAGTAGGTGATGAAGGTGGTTTCGCCCCAAACCTTGGCTCTAACGAGGAAGCCATTACTGTAATTTTAGAAGCAATCGAAAAAGCAGGCTACAAGCCAGGTGAGGAAGTAAAACTTGCAATGGACGTAGCTTCATCTGAATTATTCAATAAAGAAGATGGCAAATATCACTTAGATGGTGAAGGTGTTGTGAAAACTTCTGAAGAAATGGTTGATTGGTACGAAGAGTTAACAAATAAATACCCAATTATTTCAATTGAAGACGGCTTAGACGAAAATGACTGGGCTGGACACAAGCTATTAACAGATCGTATTGGTGGTCGCGTACAATTAGTAGGTGATGACCTATTTGTAACAAATACAAAAAAATTATCAGCTGGTATTGAGCAAGGTGTAGGAAACTCAATTCTTATCAAAGTAAACCAAATCGGTACGCTAACAGAGACATTTGAAGCAATCGAAATGGCAAAACGTGCTGGTTATACAGCAGTAATCTCACACCGTTCTGGAGAATCAGAAGACGCAACAATCGCTGATATTGCAGTTGCCACAAACGCGGGTCAAATTAAAACAGGTGCTCCATCACGTACAGACCGCGTAGCTAAATACAACCAACTTCTTCGCATTGAAGACCAGCTTGGTGCAACAGCTGAATATTTAGGCTTACATTCATTTTATAATTTAAAATAAGCTCACAAAAATCGCCTCAAGGTATCCAATGACCTTGTAGGCGATTTTTTTGTGCCTACAAAGTTGTAATGATGCGGGGAAAAAATCAGATTTTCCAGAGTAAATAAATCTTCTTTAAAAGGTTTAAATATGTAAAATGTAGAATTACTATTAAAACTAGGAGGGACGCTATGCATAACTTATCAGGAAAAGTTATTCTTGTCACAGGCGCAAGCTCAGGTATTGGCCTTGCCACGGCTGAGTTGATGGCATCAAAAGGAGCTAATGTAATTATTAATTATCATTCAAATGTGAAAGGTGCCAGGGAAGCCGTTCAACGTATTCAAGAAAAAGGGGGAGAGGCCATTGCAATTCAAGCTGATGTGAGGAATAAAGAAGAAGTGGATTCAATGGTTGAACAAGCTATTTCTTCGTTTGGCACAATTCACGTTTTAGTTAATAATGCTGGGGGTGGTGTCCGTCAAAGTACATTTATGGATATGAGCGAAGAACTGTGGGAAGAAACGTTCAAATTAAATGTTAATAGTGTTCTCTTCTGCTCTCAAGCTGTATTAAGACATATGATTCCGAAAAAAGATGGAAAAATTATTAATGTCTCTTCAGCGGCTGCACGAATTGGAGGGGCAGGAGAAAGTATTCATTACGCATCTGCTAAAGGGGCGATCAATACAATGACAATAGGAATGTCCAGAGAGCTAATTGACTATGGAATAATCGTGAATGGGGTAGCACCTGGAATGGTAGAGACACCTTTTCACATTAAATTTGCTCCTGACGATAATCGACTTGAGCGAATGGCTTCATCTGTACCTATTAAACGAGCTGCAACACCTATGGAAATAGCAGAGGTAATCGCCTTCCTTTCCTCCGATGCCTCAAATTATATCCTAGGAGAAATTATAAATGTTAGCGGAGGGCGATAATTGGAAATGATATATTTTGTCGGAAAATTCTTAGTCGTAATGTAGCTGGATTGGTAAGGCTCTAATATTTTTATATGAAAACTAAATACTTCATCGAAGGGTCAGAAGTCGCTCGGGGTAAGAAGAAAACCGCTCAGGAAGAGTCAGAAGTCGCTCAGGGTAAGGAGAAAACCGCTCAGGAAGGGTCAGAAGTCGCTCGGGGTAAGAAGAATACTAATCAGGAAGGGTCAGAAGTCGCTCGGGATAAGGAGAAAACCGCTCAGGAAGGGTCAGAAGTTGCTCGGGGTAAGAAGAAAACCGCTCAGGAAGAGTCAAAAATCGCTCAGGGTAAGGAGAAAGCCGCTCAGGAAGAGTCAGAAGTCGCTCGGGGTAAGAAGAAAACCGCTTAGGAAGAGTCAGAAATCGCTCGGGGTAAGGAGAAAGTCGCTCAGGAAGTGTCAGAAGTCGCTCGGGGTAAGAAGAAAACCGCTCAGGAAGAGTCAGAAGTCGCTCGGGTAAAGAAGAAAATTGCTCAGGAAGGGTCAGAAATCGCTCGGGGTAAGAAGAAAACCGCTCAGGAAGGGTCAGAGCTACAGGTTCTTCTTAATCAAGAAGCACATTTAGAAATGAAGGGATACCATCCTGATTTTGGTGAAGTGAAGATAAGAGAATTGCTTTCTACATGGGTTGTCCATGACTTAACACATATCGCTCAAATTGTTAGGATTATGGCGAATCGATACAGAACGGATGTAGGACCATGGAGCGAATATATAGGGATAATCAAGAAGTAATATAAATAACGGAACATGATGCTAAAAAATACCTCGAAATAATTTCTAACCAAATTCTATTTAGCTCGTAGCAGGCTAACTAATCAAGTTAAGTCGGTGTTGTTTGAATCGGATAAAAGAAATTAATAAAACGATGCTGAGATTTGGCTTTTAAATGAATACTAAAAACCGTAATTTAAAATCCTTTAGAAGAAATCGAATTTCATGACTCCACCTTGGTTCAATAATTAAATAGAACTCTGTTGCTTGAAGTTAATGGGTTTATTTGTCTAAGAATCGTTAGTAATGAACAGTAAAAAAGACAGCCTTAAGTGATTAACACTTTAGACTGTCTTTTCATTTGTTAACGACCATTTATGATTGTGTCCAATAGTTATCTAGCTCTTGATCTACATATACCCAGCCCTTCCATGCAATATGAATCGTATCCATAATAAAATAAGGGTCATATTCATGATCTGAGAAATTAACATATGGAACATTTGCATTTGTTAATACTTGCTCCATTTTTTCATAGTATTTTTGACGACGCTCCTGTGGATATTCGTTGTAATCATACCAATAGCCATTTACAGGAATTGAAATAAATAATGGCTTTGCACCGGCATCCTTTAAAATATCTATGACGAGCTGAAAATCCTCATATTCGGGTGATACTGTATAATCTTCGTTCTTACGAGAGCCTTTAAACTTTGTTAAATCAGCATTGACAAGACGTTTATAAAATTTATTTTCAATCATTAAATCATTGGTTACACGTTTCTTGCCATATTTCTCGGCATTTTTTAATTGTTGCTCAAATGTTTGGTTTGCCACCAGCTTGTCATTACTTTTTAATTTATGTGACTCTCTAGGGAAAAGCGAGTAATATAAATCTTTTTTCTCTAGCAATGCCTTTTGGAAATGACCTGCTAACATTGCAAGTCGTCCAACAATAGGTCGTTCTTTGCCATTCGATAATTGATATTGATAGATTGTTCTTAATAATTGGTCTCGATTCACTGTTTTAAATTCTAGCAGACGCTCCATTGCTCGATTTCGAAGCTTTACATCAATGTCCTTATTGTAAGCTAAATCATAGGCATGCAGCATAGAATAGTTAGGAGAAAAGTGTAATTCACCCATTCCTTTCTTCGTAAACCATTGAGGAGAAACGATGAAAACAATTTTTTTATCCTTTAAATTTTTCTCCTGTGCAGCAAAATTTAAAAAGTGTGTAATAGACTGCATTCCCCCTCGCCCTATCATAAATGTCGAATACGGTGCATTTGTTGCACGTGCATAATTATAGGGATGGAAGGGGTCAAAACGATTTAATTCGGATGAGCCGTATAAAGGCATTGAATTCGGCTCCTGTAGCATTCTCTCCTGTAAGTACATGCCCTGGAACACTAATGGAGACATGTTCGTTTTTGCCTGTTCTACATCTTCATCTGAAATCCATGCTTTAATCCATGAATTTGGGAAAAATACGAAGACAGCAAATAGAACAAAGGCAATGAATAGCGATAAAAAGCCTTTCTTAATCATTGTCTTTCAGCTAATTTCGCTACAATACGATTTGGCGTGTTCCATTCCTCACGATTGAAATCAGTAATTGGTACTGAGATATTAAAGCGGTTTTCAATTTCGACTAATAGATTAATGGTACCGAATGAATCAAGTAGTCCCTCTTCAAATAAATCGATATCTGGGTTTTCTACAATGATATCATCTTCGCATAATTCTACTAGCATTTCTAAAACTTGTTGTTTCTCCATAGTTCAAATTCTCCTTTAATTTAGGCTGTGTTTAACAAAGCCTTGTTTAAAATAATTTTCCTGAAAAAATATAAAAGCCAAAACAAACAGCATTAAAAGTGATAAACACACCAATTGCATGTGTCCATTTATTTTTCGGCCAAAGCTTACGTTTTTTGTTCCACCGTTCAAATTTATCAAAGCTAATGATTAGCAGGGCATGGTAGAGTCCATAGACCACAAAGTGCCATTCTAGTCCATGCCAAATCCCCATTAAAAAGAACAGTAAAAAGAAGCCAATATATGAGATTGTAAATTTATTTTTAATCCATTTTTTCTTAGTCATCCAAAGCACAAAGCGCATATAAACATAATCCCTAAACCAGAATGAAAGGCTCATATGCCAGCGATTCCAAAAATCTTTTATATTGCGACTTGAAAAAGGACGATTAAAGTTAATTGGCGTTTGAATGCCCATAATGCGACTGACTCCAACGGCAAAGGCACTATAGCCAGCAAAGTCGAAAAATAAATAGAAGCTATACATATACATATACGCGATTTGCCCTTGAAAAGGTGTCAAATAATTATAGGTATGATTTGGTAAATAAATAAGTGTGTAATTATAAATTAAATAAGCCAAAATGAATTTATATAAAAAGCCTACAAATATATAATTAATCCCACTTAAAAGTAGCTTCTGGTAGTCCTGATTTGACGGAACTGTATGCATATCTTTATAAAAACGTCGCCAACGATCGATAGGACCTGATGAAACGGTTGGGAAGAATAGTAAAAAATAGGCCAGCTCAACTGCTGAAATTTTATCCTTTATTAGACCGTCACGTGTTTCTAAAATCATTTGAACAGATTTAAAGGTAATGTAGGACACTCCTAGGAATCCAAATAAATGATGTAGTCCAAGAATCGGTAGAACCTTTACAAGCACAAGTGGCAAGATAGACAGCAGTACAGCCACAATAAATACTGTCCCACTATTCTTTTGTAGTCGGTATTTTTGATAAGCAATGATTAATAGTAACTGAAATACTGTAAAAAGTATAAGAGAGATTGTGCCATTTAAAGAATTACCAAAAATAAGAGCTAAAACAATAATCGAAACAAAGATATTATAGCCTTTTGCAGATTTTTCTCGTAATCCTAATATAATTGTGGGCAGCAATAAAATCCCAATAATAATGAAAAAAACGATATTTCCGTAAGGCGTCATACTGTTTCCATAACCGCCAATCCTTTACGATCAACTTTACCATTTGTATTTAGAGGTAAAGTGTCCATGTATTTGAAGGTTTTTGGAATCATATAGGATGGTAAATACTCAGATAACAACGATTTAAGTTGCTTCGTCATTTTAAAGGCAGATTCCAGTAATGGCTCACGTAGAACAACGAACGCATTCAGCGAAACAATCTCGCCATCTTTTAATACAGGTACAACAACACAGCTAGAAACGGGTGGTAGATTGCCAATTTGCTTTTCAATTTCCTCGATTTCTAAACGATAGCCATGTAGTTTTACTTGAAAATCCTTACGACCTGAAAAGAACAGATAGCCATCTTTTTCATAGCCAATATCCCCAGTTTTATAAATGCGCTGACTATTTATAGTAGGAAAGGCCTTTTGCGTTAAATCAGGTGCACCAAGATAGCCAGCACTAACTGTTGGTCCTGAAATAATAATCTCGCCATCCTCTAATAGAGAAAGATTTGGTTCTGATAGCGGTGCAATTGGCAGTTGATCAAATTGCTCCAACAGTGCTGATGAGACCTCTACAAAAGATACAGCAACGGTTGTTTCAGTTGGCCCGTATAAATTAAAAATAGTCGCCTGTGGGAAGCGTTGCATTAATTCTTGTGCAACGGATACTGGTAAAACCTCTCCACAGAATAAAAATGTATCTAAAGCGGGCATTAACTCCTGATGCCATTCTTTGTTCATTAAGCACATTTTCGCAAAGGACGGTGTGGAGGTCCAAACACGGATTTCAGCTGTTGCTAGTGCATCAAATAACGATTTTGGATAAGCAATTTGCTCTTGTGTAATAGCGTAAAGCGTTTGCCCATTTACCAATGCAGGGTATAAATCCATTACTGATAAATCAAAGGAATAGGGAGCCTGATTTAAAAACACACCAGATTCCTGTAATGGGAAGTGCTTATTCATCCAAGCAACAAAATGAGCTAGGTTATTGGCTGTAATTTGAACACCCTTAGGTTTACCAGTTGAACCAGATGTGTAAATAATATAATAAACATCCTGCTCCTGAACCCATAAGGAAGGCTCTACCGAAATCGTAGAAGGCTGTGTGATTATATCACTTACCTCCACTTCAGGAATAGACAATGGAGCACTTAATGATTCTGTTTTTAGTAGCATGCAGGCTTCAGAGGCTTCAATTATAAGCTGTAGTCTTTCAGAAGGCGTGGACGAGTCAACTGGTACATATGGGTGCCCAGCCTTTACAGCGCCTAAAAAGGCAACAATTTGCAATGGTGACATATGACCGTAGACGACAATGGGCTGTTTTCTTTTTAAGTTCTGAGCTAGTAAGTACTGTGCTACACAATCAGAGAGATACCAAAGCTCACTATACGTAAAGGACTCACGATTGGTTTGATACGCAGTTTTTTGTGGCTGCTGTAGCGCCACATTTTGAATAGCTGCTAATATACTTAACATCAATAATTCTCCTTTTTTTAAAATTCCGTATATATAAATGGTCCAGCGTTCATATCATGGAACCCATGAATAATAAACAAAAGCACCAATATGATAAAATAAAATAATGTAAAGCCTATAAAACGTAATAGCTCATTATTTTTAATGGATTGCATCAGGTCACCTCCAATTAATAATGAAAAAGGATTATAACCTTGTAAATATACTAAATAAATAGATATTTTTTCAAGTTATTTTTTATAACCTTTGTATTAAAATTTTTAACACTGTTTTGACGGAATGTGGAGAAAAATGTTGCTGTATTTTGTAATATTCATTAAATCATAAGATTAATTTAAGATTAAATTAAGGTTTGGGAAAAATTGATAGATCATCATGCCCTTAAATCAAAAAAAGGACCATCATCAGTTAATCAAATCAACTTATGATGGCACCTATATTTTTATCCCGCTAAATGTACGGAACATCATTTAATTAACAGCATCTAACACTTTTTTGGAAACATAAAAATCCGTTCCATTGTAGACATTAATGGTATCAAATGTATATGTTTTGGTCATATTGCCTGAGGCTTGCTCATAAATCATAATGTTTTTATTTACAGGGATTGTTAATGTAATATCCTTTTTTTGTGCAATAAATTTCGGGTTTTCCTTATCTGATAGATCTATCTTTGTCGTATAGCCCTTTTCAGTAAAAGCTTTTGTGGCAGGGATATATAAATCCTTCGTCAGCTTATTTAAATCAAAGCTCATAAATTGCGCCATTGCATATGCTATTTCTGTGTTTTCAACAAGACCAGTTATTGTGGAAGGTCCAAATGAATAAAGAAATACATCCTCACCAGTATGGCCGCCTGTGGTAAAACCAATATTCGCTCGTTTGGCTAGCATCTGTCCCATTTCTTTGCTCACATTCCTAGAAGCTTTTAAAGTTGTCCGTTCTTCTTTAGATAAGTCTGTTAAACCATAAAGTGCTGCTACCTCTATCATATTGGATTGGTTTTGCTTCAATCGGCTTAAAGCACCCTCAAGAGTCATTTTAGCTTTCTTTAATGGATCAATAAAGGCAGAAACAGGCATGCTGGCATAAGTCTTTGTTGTATTTGTATTACCCATAGTAACACCGCTATTACCATGATCTGTTACGGCAATGACCATTGTATGCCCATCCACTTTGGCAAAATCAAGTGCTTGTTGGACAGCCTCATCAAACGCTAAAATTTCACTGATAATGCCGATTGTATCGTTGGCGTGTGCTGCCCAATCTACCTTACTGCCCTCTACAAATAAGAAGAAGCCTTTGTCATGCTGCTTAAGCGTTTGAATAGCTTTACTTGTCATTTCAGCAAGCGTCGGCTCGGATGCGCTGGTGATAGGGCGATCTATATTGTAGGCAAGTGCGTTTGGAGCAAAGCTTCCCCAAATTTTTAATGAGGTACTTTTTAAAAGCTCATCACGAGTTTTTACGATGTCATAATTTTTTTCTTTTAGGATATTCACTAAGTTCTCGCCATCTTTACGAGCATTTTTAGTAGTACCTGGAATGAGAGATGCGAAGCCACCACCTAACACAACATCAATATCTTGATAGACCTGCTGCTCAGCGATGTCATCATATTGGCTTCTATTTTTAACATGTGCAGAAAAGCCTGCTGGTGTTGCATGTTGAATTTCAGAAGTAGAGATTAGCCCAGTTGCCATGCCCTGCTGTTTCGCTCCTTCTAAAACATTGGCTACAGGACGAGTAGCATCATCTTTGGCTAATTGCGCTAACCCTGGAGAATTGACAATGGCTGGCAGTACACCAACAAATTTACGATTTGATTTATGTCCAGTGGCTAATGCAGTAGCGGCGGGTGCAGAATCGGTAAGGGCAGATTCTGCAGAGTACGTACGAACTGCGCCAGTTAAAATCGCATCTAATGCCAGATTGCTACCCTTATACCATCGGGAGAGTGTGACAGCGTTATTACTACTCCCATCCATCACCATCATAATAACATTTGCCGGCTGAGTAACTTTAGCAGCTTGTACTTGTGGTAGAGCGATATTTGTCGCCGAAAAAATCATTGCACTAGCTATAACCCATGAACGCCATTTTAGTAAGTATTTCATGATGTAGTCTCCTTTAGGTTAATTTTAAAAGTAGTGTAACGAACGTTTATTCAGACAATCTCACCAGCTATGTTGTAGCGTTAAATTATAGTGCAAATTCATGTATATACTCCTCACCGACTACTGTTGATAATATAAAATGCCATTACCAGTAACACTTCCTCAGAGCATTATCATAATCACGGCAATAAAGCCCATCCTCATAAGCAGCCAAGTAGTAGCAAGCTGTTTTCTTATTTTGCTGTGTTGCTAAATCAAAGCTATACCAAGTTGTCACGAATGCTTTGAATAATTAATATCTTTTATCCGTACGGCATACCACATATCTACATAAACTAGTCCTTACTTGTGGGTACTAAATAGTTGCCTTTGCCAATAAATGATCTTGACTTAGTTTTTCATCATTCACAAAAAATATTCGTAGGAAATTGCAGAAGGTTCATTTGAATAAACATCATTTATTGACAAAGGTATCAATTTTTTAAAATAAGGTCCATTCAAAAGTTAAGAATTAACCAGCAAGCTATTCATGAATAATGTAAGCGAGGAGGATGGGTAAGGACAGGTAGAGAAATTGGGCAATTTACAGATATTTTTAATCTAAGTTTGTCATGGCAACCTTTTTTTGTTATAATGTGGTGTGTTGTGATGTTTCGAAGTTCGGGAGGTGCAGTGGATGCATACAGTAGTATTAGTTTCATTAATTATCGTATCATTAGCATTGATTGTTGTCGTATTGCTTCAATCTAGTAAAAGTGCAGGCTTGTCAGGTGCCATCTCGGGTGGAGCTGAACAACTATTTGGAAAACAAAAAGCACGTGGTATGGATCTTATCCTTCACCGTGCAACAATTGTGTTAGCAATTTTATTCTTTATTTTAGCAATCGCTATTACAAAAATCTAATAGTTGAAGATATATCGCCTAACCGAATTGGTTGGGCGTTTTCTTTTATCCAAGATGTGAATGAGAAAAAGACGGATAGAAAACCGAAAGTGATGGATAGTACCATTAAATAGACGGATAGTGCATCATCGCTGATGTAGAATCTCTAGTAAATGGCTATAATGGTGATAGTATGTATTGGTATGAAGGAGAGCTTGCAATGAACAAAACTTTATCTCAACCATTTTTCTTTCAAGCAGGAGCACGAGCAGTATTATTATTGCATGGTTTTACAGGAAGCTCAGCTGATGTTCGAATGCTTGGTAGATTTTTAGAGAAAAAAGGGTATACTACATTGGCACCTCACTATAAAGGTCACGGTGTGGAACCAGAAGAACTTATCACAACAGGACCTGCTGATTGGTGGCAGGATGTCGTAGCTGCCTATAAGCAGTTACAGGATGCTGGTTATCAGGAGATTGCAGTTGCAGGTCTTTCATTAGGCGGTGTGATGGCACTTAATGTGGCATTAAATAACCCAGTAAAAGGAATCGTTACAATGTGTGCCCCGATGACAATGCGTACAACCGATGTCATGTTTGAGGGAGTCTTGAAATATGCAAGAGACTACAAGAAATTCCAAGGCAAACAGGATGAGCAAATCGAAGCAGAGGTTACAAACATTGCTGAAAAAGGTATGCCATCTTTACAGGAGCTACGAGAATTTATTGCACGTACCCGTCAAGAAATTGACATGATTTATGCCCCAATTTTTGTCGTTCAAGCAACAAATGACGAGGTAATTGAGACAGAATCTGCCAACATTATATATAATCAAACTGAGTCACTTGAAAAGCACATCAAGTGGTATGAAAACTCAAAGCATGTTATTACATTAGATCAAGAAAAAGATCAATTACATGAAGATATTTATCGCTTTTTAGAAGGCCTAAATTGGGCACAATAAACTAATAGGATTTTCTCATGAAGGAGGGAAATTATGAAAGAGCAAAAGGATTCACTACAAAATCGTTTACTCGAATTTTTCGGTGAAGAAGATTATAAACCTTTAACCGTTGGCGAAATTGAGGACGTATTTGGCTTTGAGGATGCTGACGAGTTTAAAGAGCTTGTAAAAACTTTAGTGCGCATGGAGAGTCAGGGCTTAGTTGTCCGTTCACGCTCTAATCGTTATGGCTTGCCAGAGCGTATGAATTTACTAAGAGGTAAATTTATCGGTCATGCTAAGGGCTTCGGCTTTGTGACGCCTGATATCGAGGGAATGGATGATGTCTTCATTCCACCGCATGAAGTAAATGGTGCTATTAACGGTGATATCGTCCTGATCCGCGTGTTAAAGGAATCATTCGGTGATCGTCGAGAAGGAACGGTAACAAAGGTAGTTGAACGTGGACAAACAAGCTTTGTTGGCACTTTCCAAGCAAATCGTGGCTTTGGCTTTGTTGTCTTAGACGATAAAAAGCTACCAATGGATATTTTTATTGCAAAAGGTGATACATTAGGTGCCGTTGACGGACACAAGGTTGTCGTTGAGGTCGCTACTTGGCCAGAGGATTTAAAATCAGCTACAGGCTATATTACAAAGATTTTAGGCCATAAAAATGATCCAGGTGTGGATATTCTTTCTATATTATATAAGCACGATATTCCACCAGAGTTCCCTGATGAAGTGATTGCTGCTGCACAGCGAGTGCCAGATGAAATTACTGAGGCTGATATAGAGGGCCGCCGTGATTTACGTCATGAAACGATTGTCACAATCGATGGAGCAGACGCAAAGGATTTGGATGATGCAGTTACTGTAACAAAAAATGGTGACGGTACTTATAAGCTTGGCGTACATATTGCAGACGTTAGTTATTATGTAACGCAAGGCTCAGTCATTGACATTGAAGCCTATGATCGTGCGACAAGTGTATATTTAACAGACCGTGTAATCCCAATGATTCCACATCGTTTATCGAATGGTATCTGTTCCTTAAATCCTCAGGTTGATCGATTAACATTGTCCTGTGAAATGATTATCGATGCTAGTGGGAATGTGATTTCACATGAAATTTTCCAAAGTGTTATTAAAACAACAGAGCGCATGACGTATAAGGACGTTTACAAAATATTAGTTGAGCAGGACGAGGAGCTAATTGCCCGATATGAGCCTCTTGTACCAATGTTTAAAAACATGGCAGAGCTATCATCGATTTTACGTCATAAACGTGAAATGCGTGGAGCAATTGATTTTGACTTTAAAGAATCCAAAGTTATTGTCAACGAGGATGGCTGGCCTGTAGATATTGAATTACGCGAACGTACAGTAGCAGAGAAATTAATTGAAGATTTTATGCTAGCTGCCAATGAAACCGTAGCAGAGCACTTCCACTGGATGAATGTACCGTTCCTATACCGTATTCACGAAGATCCAAAGCCAGAAAAGCTCCAACGCTTCTTTGAATTTGTCACGAATTTCGGTATTTTAATTAAAGGTACTGGCAACACCGTTCATCCAAAAGCTTTACAGGATGTTTTAAAGGCGATTGAAGGAATGCCAGAGGAGCCTGTGATTTCAACGATGCTTTTACGCTCGATGCAGCAGGCAAAATATTATCCAGAAAGCCTTGGTCACTTTGGCTTATCAACAGATTTCTATACACACTTTACATCACCAATTCGTCGTTACCCAGACCTAATCGTGCATCGTTTAATTCGAACGTATTTAATTAATAAAGATACATCGAGAGAAACGATTGCACAATGGAGTATGGCAATGGATGAAATTGCTGACCATACATCAGAACGTGAACGCCGAGCTGTCGATGCAGAGCGTGATACCGATTCACTGAAAAAGGCCCAATATATGTCCGATAAAATTGGCGAGGAGTTCGAAGGAATCGTCTCATCCATCACAAACTTTGGAATTTTCGTGGAGCTACCAAATACGATTGAAGGACTTGTCCATATTAGCAATATGACAGATGACTACTACCATTTTGACGATCGTCAAATGATTATGATTGGTGAACGAACAAATCGTCAATTCCGTATTGGTGATGAGGTCATGGTTCGTGTAGCAAATGTTATTATTGAGGAGTCATCCATTGACTTTGAAATCGTTGGAATGGTAACTTCATATGGACGAACACGCAAAGCAGCCCCTACTGTTATTCACGCTCGTAAAAATTACAGCGACAACAAAGGCGGAAGCAGCAGCCGTAGAGGCAGTCGCAACGAGGACGATCGAGGTGGCCGTGGAGGTCGTAGAGGCGGTCGCAACGATGAAGAACGAAGCAGTCGTGGCAGTCGCAGAGGTGGTGGCAACGATGAGGAAAGAGGCAAACGCGGAGAGCGCCGTGAAAGCGACCGTGATCCACGAGGCAGCCGCAAAGATAGCTCAAGCCCAGGTCCAAAAAAACGAGTAAAGCAAAAGCAAAAGTTCTATGAGGGCATTGCTAAGAAGAACAAAAAGAAAAAATCAAAACGTAAATAAATTCATTAACAATCCAATGCGAGCAGGTTAACCCCTGCTCAACCTTTAAATTAGAGGGTGAAGAATATGGCAAAAGGTACTGGGAAAGTATTAGCACAAAACAAAAAAGCAGGACATGACTACTTCATAGAAGAGACAATTGAAGCAGGCATGGTGCTAACAGGCACAGAAATAAAATCCATCCGTGCAGGCAAAGTCCAGCTCAAAGACTCCTTTGTCCGCATCCGCAATGGCGAAGCATGGATTAGCAATATGCATGTCAGCCCATTCGATCAAGGCAACCGCTTCAACCACGACCCACTACGCGCCCGCAAGCTGCTGCTCCATAAAAAGCAAATTGGCGAACTAGTCGGTGCCGTTAAACGTGACGGCTACACAATCGTCCCATTAAAAATGTACATCAAGGACGGCTATGCCAAGCTCCTAATCGGCGTAGGTAAAGGGAAAAAAGACTACGACAAACGCGACGACATGCGCAAAAAAGAAGCCAAACGTGAGATGGAACGTGCCTTTAAAGCAAAAAATCAATTTTAATAGATTGGGAGAAAGCTCACTAGTGTTGGTGAGCTTTTTGCTTTGTGTTTAGAGCGGATGGGAGTGAGGTGCGTGGCGAGGCGAGGCGAGGCGGATAGAATGGTGGAAGTGAAGGATAGAAGTTGAAATGTGAAGGATAGAACTGCGAGAGTGATGGATAGAATAGCGAAACCGATGGATAGGTTCTACTGTTCGAGCCAATTTCTTCTAAGTTAGCAGGATACTTGAACTATCGTTAGTTTTGTTTTATAATATGTATTACTGATTGCCAGATTTCATGGAAGCGTACTTTTAGCTCCCACCGTACTAGAAGCAATTCTAGCTCCTTTCCTTGAACGAGGCCAAGCCGCTTCGATTCATATTCAAGGGGACGTTACGGATTCGACAGGGATGGTTCAAGCTTTGGTCGCGCGTCGGAGGGCTCGGCTCCGTCATCAACGACAGTTATATAATAACTGGCAAACAACAAAACTTA
>Ga0213828_1001716_pt1 | contig 17247 bp, 27 predicted proteins | sample MC6MC0897MG_FD_180664 | JGI IMG/M metagenome (GOLD analysis project Ga0213828, IMG submission 180664) | Enriched soil aggregate microbial communities from Iowa State University, Ames, United States - MC6-MC0897-MG | ecosystem: Environmental > Terrestrial > Soil > Unclassified | place: USA: Iowa... | reverse complement strand
TCACAACATAATCACGATATTCTTGGGTTATTTTTTTAGTCATTCGGTACACGTCCTTTAAAATAGTTATTTCTATCATAGCTACTCTCAGTTTTCCGTGTCCACTTTTTATACTAACCTCATTATGACGATTATCTTCATGCGAAACCAATACTTCATTTATTTGTTCTTTTGTGAAATATTTTTGTTTAGGCGGTTCTGTTCGGTGAAATTGAATTTCCACAGAACTTCTTACTAAGTCATAGAAGTTAGTGTTTGCATCCACTAGTTTACCATCAAGTTCAATGGTTTCTGGCAATTGATTTTTTACATTTTTAGCTGATAGATATTCATTAAAAACCATATCGCTTTCTGCAATATCTTTTGGATTTTCTCTTCCTTCCAAACTTACAAATTCGCTATCCTTATCTAATCTGTGTGTTGAAAAATATGAATTGCTAACATCTAATGTATAGAGCATTAAAATTCCTCCTTTTTCCAAAAATTATACCGATACAAAGAAAGAAAATATATGCTAAATTTCAATGTTTTTTGACAATAGAAATAATGCTACATTTGGTTACTGCTTAACATGAAACAATCCTTCATCTAAAATCTATCAATTATATCAAATTACTCTTATTGTCTTTTTCTATAAAATAAGTTTTGATATTAATGTAATATAAAAAATGAAAGAAGGAGGATACAAATATGAAAGATATAATCATCACTTGTGAAACATGTAATAACCAATACTTGGGTGTATTCTATGACTCTAAAGAAAAAAAGGGTCAATATGGAAAGTATCGGGAAGAAACATATCAATCGCAATGCACTGTTTGTGACGAACCGGTTTTTGCTACACGTAATGTTAAATTGTAATATACTGAGCTCTCGGCTGAAAATTCAGCTGGCAATATATGCTCAATTTGTACAGGTCTCCTCATTTTTGAGGAAGTCCACCTGTACTTTCAGACAAAAATGTCGTAAAGCCGACTGCCTTATTAGGACAATCCATTTTTGGTTTGACCTTTTGACGAGAAAATACTTTACGACACTTTTATCGGAAAAATCCGAGAAATCTTTTGATGGTCTTTGATTTTATCACGATGGACAAAATTGTCCATGACGAAACAACATTTTGTAGCTGTTGCCCAAAATAGACCTACAGCTCAAGGGTAGTGAAATTTCACGGCTCAAAAATGAGCTAAAGTCTTACTCAAATTCGCAGAGTGCAATTTTGCTCTCGGCTAAACACTTTGAACTTCTGATTCACCAATTACAGTATCATACAATTCTTTTGCGTGAGTGTTAAGGGTATCGACTTCTTCTGACATATCTTTGTATAGCGGAAAGAATGCCATATCAATAAACGTAATGTATCTTGAATTTCTAAAATAGCTGCATGTGCCATTCCAATATCTTCATGCCAACCTTTATGAGTGATTTCATCAATTTTATCCATTAAATGAGATGTTGCTTGTTGTACAACTCTTAATTGAATTATTTGTGCAGATAAACTATAAACATTGTTATTGCTTTCTAGCACTGCTTTTTCTAATACGTTTTGTGTTTGTTGCATGTGATTTCCCCTTTTCCTATTTTATTTTCCAACTCAATCAAAGTGAGTTGCTCTTTTTTAATACCGATTTCGTTAAAATGTACAATGTATCTAATGCCTTTTGGTCGTTAATTTGTAACACCATTTCAACTATGCGCAGATGATCCTTTGCATTATCACATTTATTACCTTCTATTAAAGCCTGTAATTTGTTGTTATCCATATAATCACCTCATATTTTTATTAGTGGAAATATGCTTACTGTACTACTATCTATTAGCTACCGCATTTAACAACAGTTGTTTATTGTGATCAGACATGACACGCCATTCTTTTGCTGTCACCTTCATGCGTCATCACTTCCTTTCAAAGATACGTTTCCAAACACTTTATACAAGCGCTGGCGCATGTAAGCCACTTCCACATCGGTTAATAGCTTGTGGTACTTCGTAATGCGCGCTAAACGGTGTGTATGCTTTCGAGCATCTTTCACCTGATCCAGTTGATTCATTTTACTGTGGATGTATTCATTACGCTGCTGAATAGTTTTTGATTGGACACGTCCACACATTGATATTCTCTCCCCTTTCATCATGTCGGCTATTTCTAGTCCATTCACCGACTGACTATTGATAGTCATTTGATTATTTTTATTCTTTATAGTATAACTTTAAACTATAACGAATAAAAAATCAATCCTTTTTATTCATTTTTAAATAACTTTATTTATTAAAGTGTATATATAAGCTATAATAAAGAAAAACAGGAGGAATAATATGTCTAATACAATAAAAAATGAAATTAAGGGTTACGTCTCATCATCTGGATGGACAATTACTGAAATAGTAAATAAAATGAATGAAAATTTGCCTGATGATAAAAAAACGACTGTACAAAACATTTCAAATAAGCTTACACGTGGTACCATTAAATATAGTGAAGTAAAAGAAATTGCAGATATTATCGGCATGAATATTGAATGGAATAAAAAAGAGGACGCCCAATAATTCGGGTGTCCTTACTATTTATCAATTTTGTTATTGATCTTTATATTATTATTGCTTTATAAATCCCTTGTTCGGATATTGCTGTAAACTTCTGATTCATACCTGTCAATTTGACATGTGTAAGAAATTTACTTTTTAGATGCCTCGTCATAGCAGGAGTGCTACTGTAACAAAGAGCATCTGCAATATCTTTAGCAATTCCCCACCACTCACCTTCAATTTCCACAAAACGAATATCATGTTCTAGCCATGTTTCTGTTTTGATTTTCATTCCATTTCACCACCATTTGTATCAGTGGTTAACCAATGTTCGATTGTAGGTCTATGAAACAAAATAGATCCTCTCACTTTTTTGTACGGAATTTCATTTTGACGGACCATTGTGTAAATAGTTGTTTTACTAACACCTATAAATCCAGCCAATTCCTCAACTGACATCGTCATTTTTTTGTCCGGTTCCACAGTTATATCCCTGTCAACTTGCACTGAAGATGGCTTAATCAATTCAATTTCTAAATCACCTGGTATTTCTAATAACAATTCTAGTTTCAAATATTGTTTCATGTTCACGCTCCAATTGTTTTCTATTATTATTGCCAAATTTTAAGCTGTATAAAATGAGAAAACACTCTCGGCTCATTGTGCAGCTGAAAGTGTTTCTTCATTATTTGTTAAATATTAAATAGAAATTATCCTCAAGAAATCTAGACATTTTAGAAGCCAAAAAAGCCCACTTCTCTCCTTGCAAAGATGGATAATAAACGAATCCGCCGTTTTTTACATCTAAATGCTTCCTAAATTTTGAAGGATAAAGGATATTTTCTTTTAGCCACGCATGCTTTTTATTGGTACGCTGCTCTAGGTCTTTCATGGTCCAATATACGCCAGCCAAACTTTGTGCTTTTAATTCTTCTAGTTCAACTTTTTTGATCAAAATCATATCTTCTGGTATTGGTATTGAAAGGGTTACATTTAAATGCTGATTTTGCATATTTATTCTCCTTTAAGATCCCTAACGTTAAAAGGGTCTGTTAAATCCTTACCAGCATTTCTGACTAAAAAATCATCAAGTTCAATAGTTGTAACTTTCATTCGACCAAGTTTTAATCCTACAAGTTGGCCACTTTTGATAAGGTCATAAACTTTATTTTTATTACATTTAAGTCTTTTAGCTACTTCTGCAACTTCTAAAAGTTCATTCATGAAAGATCACCCTTTTTAAATATTATTGTACAATCAAATTTGTTAATTTCAACCAATAATTGAATAGAAAAGTAACATCCACATCATTAAATATATCCAGCGGACTCCATGGCATAAAATAAAAAGCCACACCTTGTTAGATGTGACTAATCAAACCAGCTTTATTCTAATCATAATCAAGAAGACCAAATCTATCTTCTTCATACATTTCTTCTGCTACCCTTTCATCATTGTAGTATTCTTCTACTGTATATTCATACCTAGCACTATCGATATAACTATTAAAGTTTTCAATATGACTTTCAAAAAAGTTACAGACTACGGTGTAACAAAATTGTAAAGTGAAAATTAGTTTTTCAGCTTCATCCCATTCTAAGTTTATACTAAAATGCATTAATTTATTTCTTATCATGTTTAGTTCAAAAATAGCACTTTTCATACTTTCTTCAATTTCTACATCACATAAATATTCAATTCGAGTTAATGCCTCTTTTAACGAAACCGTTTGTAGATTTGGATCTATCTCAAAAACGTCTTTTTTATTACTTTTTTTTAAATTTTCTTTTGCTTTTTGATAGTCTTTAATATTTGTAAACATTAAAGCAGTACTTCTTTTTGCTAACATCACCTTAAAAAGTATTTCTATTCCGTGATTTAAAAAAATTATTGCATCTTTTAAGTTATGATCTATACCCTCTATTAAATCATCTAAGTTTTGAATACATAAATGTGCTTTCTTTATCGAATCGGCACCGTTTTGAACTAGAGTAAATTCCATTGCTATCACCTTCCATCTACTTATAATGATAGAATATATGGAATGTATTGTCATTATAAAAAGAGACTACCAATTTAGCAGGCTCAATATCCAAGTTGTATTATCTTTAATTCCGCATATATCCTCACGAATTCAATATAAAAGCCCTCCACAGATGATTGTAGAAGGCTCATGTTTTATTTAATTACTGAACAATATGGAACGATTAAACATTCTCAATAGTTATTAAAATGTAATCCTCAACAGCCGCATGATATGCCTCGTTTGTCACATAATCAATAACATAAGTTTAGAATAATTGTTAAATAAAGATTAGATTGTAAAAGCATAAAATAATACTTACAATAATTAGTATGAAATTGATGATGGGAGACTACAAATGAATACCTCTAACAACACAGTACTTCAAAAACAAAAATTTGATTCTATCGATATAATGCGAGGTATTGCAATTCTATTAGTTATCTTAGTACATACATCACAGTATGTTCAAGATGTAAATTTTTTATTGCCAATAGCCCAGTATGGTCAAATGGGCGTGCAATTATTTTTTATTGCGTCAGCTTTCACATTATGTTATACGTTTGAATTTCGCAGAAAAGATGAAGAACCATTAAGAAATTTTTATCTCAGAAGGTTTTTCCGCATCACACCAGGCTATTATTTCGGAATCTTACTGTACTTTTTTATTACAGATTTTATAACATACGGATGGGATAGCAACAAAGAACCAATTAATATTCTATTAAATATCCTATTTTTGAACGGATTGTTTCCTGATGCTAATAATACTGTTGTACCAGGAGGTTGGTCTATCGGTACTGAGATGGTGTTTTATTTAATATTTCCTTTTTTGTATTTTGCTATTATGAAGATTCAAAATAAATATCAATATACATATCTACTGTTCCCTATATTTTCTTTAGTTTTCTCTTTTGTTATACAATATGTGATATTTAATTTAATTGATAGTCCGCATTTATTTGGAAATAACAGTTTTTTTTATTTTAATATATTAAACCAACTTCCAGTATTTTGTATTGGCATTTCATTATTTATAGCATTCCGAAACAATAAACTATTATTAATTAATAAGAATGTTTGTATTATTCTATTTTTAATATTCACTTTAGTATCTTCCTACTTAATGCTACATTCAGGAGAATTTTTCGAATTTACGTATGTCTTTTTTCCGTTTTTTTCAGGAATGTCATTTGTCTTTGTTTTTATTATCCTTCACTACCATAGGTATTTAAAAAATCTTGTTTTGATAAAAATAGGAGTGTTATCATATTCAAGCTATTTAGTGCACTTTGTTTTTGCGTTCTATTTAGCAGAAAAGATTTCGAATAAATTGATCTTCATACAAGCTGATTTACGTTTAATATTTGTGTTTCTTTTAATTGTTACGCTTACTTTATTTAGTGCAAAGGCTATATACATATGCATCGAAAAGCCTGGAGTCAATTTAGGGAAAAGAGTAATAAATTATTTAAATACTCAAAAATAAAATTATTTGATACGGAATTAGAACTTATGAGTTGCTAAGATAGCAATTTGTTCTGATTCCGTAATATAACCTAACTGTAGTGCATTGTTTACATACGCCTCATCTTTACCCATCATCCACATGTTTAATATGAATGGATATAATCTACTCATATATAAAACCTCCTCATTTTTTTATAATCCTAAAAGATAATTAACGGTGTCCTCTAACATAATAATCCGTTCTTTGTCGGTTGGAGGATTCGGAATAGGTTCTATGGCTTTACGAGTTTCATATTGTTCTTGTGTTAAAATCTCTACCTGATCTTTTGCAAAACCTGATGATTGAGCGTTTTTATACATTATGTCGTTATGGTTTCCTGATCCATCAATTACTATTGTTGTATTTTTAACTACGCAATATCGCATAAGTATCAACCTCCATCTCCATGATAAAATGCTGTAATAAGTAAATTTACAGTTGCATCAGGATTTCCGTTAAATTTAGTCCAGTTTAATGTTAGTGTGTCATCTGATATATTTGCGATTGCAACAGCTGTGTCAACACTTGATTGTCTTATAACAATTGCACCAGTAGTACTTATCAATCTATATCCATCAGGGGTAGTAGACAAACAATGTTGTGTAGTTGTGTTATCATCAAGTGCTGCATAGCCATTTGAAGTAACATTAGTTCCGTCGATTACTGCTAAAATATTTACCCCTTTAAGACCTTGCCTGAAAACTATTTGTTGAGCACCTGTGACACTAATGGTGCGTGCTGCTGTTTTAGTTGTAATCGTTTTTTCAGCCAAATGTTCATTAAACTCAGTATTACTTGTTGCTCCAATATCAGAAGGTGTTAATGTAACTTCTCCTGTACCGTCCGGTTCTTTACCGTTTACCTTCGATACAGCACCATCACCACTTGCTCCCTTAGCAGCAGTCATTTGCCAATGGTCATTAGCAACTGTCGGATAATTAGGAGGAGGATTTCCCTTACCTGGTGTATTGTTTATAAAAATATAAGAACTACCTTCATGGAACACACTATTGTTTTTGTAGTATACAGTATCGTTATCATACGTTCCTTTTGAATGAAAATTATCAATCATACTTTGAATATCATTAATAGCATTTAAAGCTGATTGTGTTGCATCATTAGCATTATCCGTAGCACTTTGAGCATTTGTTATGATTTCTGTTGCATTATTCAAAAATGATTCTAATTCACCTAAAATAATCGTTCCATCGTTTAATAATCTATTTAATTCATCGATAAGTTCTTGAACATTTACATCACCTGTAAGTAGATTAATTTGCCCTTGCAGATTAGATAAATAATTTTCAATAATACTCCAGTTAATATTTAATCTTTCACGTTCTGTACGTGACCAATTAGATCCTAATCGATATAACATAGTCAATTTCTCCTTTCTGTTCTATTTGACTTACTCATTTCGTAAATCTTTTAAATCAGAGAAGGTTAATTTTTCTTTTTTTTCATATTCTACAAAGTCGCCAATTTCTATTGAATACTCGTGACTACCAATCATCCAACCTCTTTTTCTAAAATCCTCTGATACTGAAATTTCTAACAAAGATTTATAGTGTCTTTTGTTTTCACTTTCGTCTGTGTATTCCTTATAAAAAATTTCAAGCTTTCGTGTGAACGTTGGTGAATCCTCTAATTTTTCTTTAGTTAAAAAACCTTTGATTGCATTCGTCATTTCACTAAAGCTAAATAGCCTTCCTTTCCCAGGTTCTCCTCCGTTTTCTACTGTCAACTCTTTCGTAAATTTCGTTTTTGCTGCTTCTGAAATTGGACGAATATTTACTGGATAGTAGCCGATATGTTCGCTTTGTTCTCTGTCCTTAATTAATTTGTGGTACTTTTCAATTAAAGTTGTCATTATTTATCGCCTCCGTAGAATAAATTTTGGTTATCGCTAAATTTAAGCTTTGAAATTTTTTTTCGAATATTGTTCATTTCGCTTAATACCGTTGAAATGTCCTCGCCTTTCAATTCCTCTTTTGTAACAATAAGATGATGTGGAATAAAACTGTGTTCTTGAAGAACATAAGTCGGCATTTTTCGCTCCAAAGTTCCATCCCTATATTTAATAATTTGTGGAACAATTTTACGCATTTCTTCCAATCTCTTTATATTTGAAATTAATGTAGTAATTTGTTCCAATTCATCAACTGATTTATGAAGCTGCTCATATTGTTCTTTTAAAACCTCATCTACTTCATCTACTTCAATTTTTAAATTCGATAGGATTCTGTCTCGGTGCAATGGCGGCATCATCGGGAATTGTTCACCGTTTTCTAACAAGAAACGTTGTTCTTCAAGTTCCTTTTCCAGCACCTGTTTCTCTTCGTAAGTTTTGGCTTGTATGATTAAATTTTTTAAAATCATTATTTTTTCATCTGGTGCTAATCCTCGTCTTTTTTCCTCAACATATTCACTAAGTAATTTTCTGGCTTTCATTGATTCCTGTAAAAAATCATTTAAATTAATTGATTGTACTTTTTTCATTTATTCTCACCTTTCTTTTTTGGCTTTTATATCCACATATTTTTAGTACCCTTCACGCCTCCCCCCTCGCGAAAGCGTTTTTTTACATAAATTTTTAGACAGCATGGTGACCCGTCGGTCTAGGCGGTTTCATATATCGCAAATCTTAAATGACGGGGGGTATATCACTTTCACATTTCAATCACCCCTTTCAATAAAATAAAAAGCCCACAACTTACACATTGCTGTGTAGCCATGGACTTCTTGAGTCTCATTGGTTATTTAACTTTGTAATGATTAATAGCTTTACAGCTTGATCGTGTGCATTGTACTTCTAAATCACATTGTGTAATGCTTGCTTCATATTCTTTAGCAGCTTTAAGTAATAGCTTTCCGCATTTTGTGCATCGTAGTTCTTTCATATTTTTGCTCCCTTCTTATCGTCCAGCTTTTGCTCTTTCTCTTCTAGATTCATTAGCAAATATCTTTCTTGCTACCTCATGTGGGATTGTTGTAGTGCTTCCACAATGCATACAACATGTTTCATATTTAGGGTTTACTAATTCCTTTAACTGTTTTAAGTATTCATTGGAATTCGAAAATGGTTTTACAATTGGTTCTTCCTTCGGTTGCTTCATATATTCAGTAAAAGAAGCGTGTATTTTAGCTACGTTACTATAGTTCTGACCTAACACTTGCGCCACTTCTTCCAATGAATAACCTTCGATGTATTTGTAATAAACCAATTTGGTGAAATCATGTTTACTATTTCTCATGTATGATTTCAAATCTTCTAGATCTTCCTTTTGAAAGGACTTTTCTTTCGCAGCAGCTTGTCTTCTTTCAAGACTGCTTGCCTCGTCATGCTCGATGCTTTCTAAACGATCAATATAATCCATGATTCTATATGCGTCTTGTATCATTCTTAAATTCGTTCCTGGATTGTACAGTTTAAATGCTCTTGTCATTCTCCTACCTCCCTTGTATAAATAAACTGCGCATCTTATTTTGACGTCTACTTCTTTTCGCCATATCAGGTTTCGGTACAATTTGTTGAGTTGGTCCTTCGAGAGATTCACTAATCTGTTTTGTTTGTTCTTCTTTTAATTGTTCATCATGCCAGTAACCTTCACTAATTGCTGGGAGATTATTTATGACAGCATTCCTTAAAGCCTCATAGTCTACCTTCTGAGACTGCTCAAAATAGCGTATAAACAGCTCTTTATCATCCACACTTATTAATTCACATATCTCCTTGAATCGCTTGTACTGAAGCCTAATACGTTCTATCCGTTTCTTATACGATGCCTTCTCATCGATAATCATTAAGGCAAGAGTATCTGTTCTATTGGAAAAAGGATCCTCATTATCATAAACAGGAATGCCGTAACTAAACTCGTACAGCTGGGCGAAGTGTGCTGCTTGCCTTTTCTCCAAATAGTTTGCTAGTTTATTCGCATTGGCATCCATCCACAATGAATACATGAACTTCCTTACTTTATGTTCAAGGTCAGAAACGAAAGTTTCTGTGTCACTATCAACCGCGTAAGGCGTGCCAGCTGTAACGAGTGCTAATTGTTCACCGAAAGCTTCTGAGATCGTGGTTTGATTCATGCAGCACACCCTCCTTTCAATTAAGCCCAGCCAATACGTTTAGCCGTTTTATTAATCAACCACTTATGCAATTTCAATACTTTGTTTCGAGAAATGAAAAGTCGATCTGCAATCACTTCCCAATCACTAGCTAGTCCATCCCCGGACCAATATCTCATATCGATAATTGTTTTTAAATCCTCATCTACTTCTTTGTAAATTGACTCAATTGCATTTGTTATAATTGAAATTCTTTGTAGAAATACGTCCTCTGAAGAGTTGAGACCGTTAGTTTCGCAATCGTGTTCACGATGTTTCATACGTTGTTTATTTGCATCGTAATTCTTCCAATAACCAGATAAAACATCTATTTCAAACTTTGCTAATGTCATGTGTTATTTCCCCCCACAATTAATTCAATGTAATGCCGTGTTTTTGTGCCAATCGTAAGTTTTCTTCATTATTCCGATCTATCACAAGGTCATATGTTGTAGGTCTGGGTAAATCAATACAATGAGCAACGACATTTCCTTCTTCAGCAGCATGAATATGTCTACCTTTACAAATTACACACTTCTCTATTACTCCATATAATTTAGTAAGTTTTTGATACGTTCTTTCTTTTAATATAAGAAGTTGTTTCGTCATTTGTTGTATTCCTCCCATGCTTCATTGAATATATCTAGTACTCTATCGGAAGCACCCTGACTTTTTAGATATTCATGGATCTTGCTATAGTTTGTTGTATCTGGAAATGATGGATCACCTTCAATATCATGAGCAAAATCACCATCGTACTTAGTGCTATTTGTAAATTTTAATATCCATTGTTTGAATGTCATTGACTTAACTCCTTTTTTCGTTTTGTCGCAACACGTTGCGTTTTTGTTGCGGAAATGTTGCGGAAGAAAATCAGTAATATCAAGGGTTTATCTATTATTTATTATTTGTTGCTTAAAAAATATAAAAAATAAGAAGGGTGTATGTCCATGTCCTATAAAGTGCCACTCTTTATACACCTAATGAAAAGACAAATTTCTTTCCGCAACACGCAACATTTTTATTCAGAATGTCCCAAAACCCTTATTTATCAAGCGTTTGCGATTTTGAAAAATGTTTCTTTTTGTTGCGATTCTTGTTGCGCTTTTAATTTGAAACCTTTTTTGACTTTAGAAACACCATTAATAGTGACACGTTTATCTTTCCACTCCATATTTAAACGAGTCGATACCAGCTCTTTGAATTTACTATTGATTAAAGGTGTTTGCATATTGTCTCTACACCAATTTTGATAGTCCTTAATTACGGTTTCTCCGGTTTTTTCTTCGAAATAATTGACATCAAATTCTGCAAAATAATCTATCCATGGGTCGTTTTGTTCAACGAATGCTGCTAAAATCTCTTGGCATTTTTCATTAGGTGTCAACTTATCAGGACTAGGATTGTTCAACATTTCAAATAACTTATCAACTGCAAGTTTTAAGACATACTCCCTTGCTGATTGAGAAGAAATTATCCTCTGTGTTTCCAAATCAGATAAGCAATCTACATCCTTACTAAAATTATGATTGAATTGAAGAATCCACAATCTACGATTAATTGCATTTCCTTGCTCCGCAAACCTAGGAAGGTGATTAGATGCGACTATCATAGTTGCTGTAATTCTAACAGTTGTAGAATCTTTACCTTTCCTTTCTGTCTGTACCAGTCCGCCAGTAATAATTGTCTTCAAATCTCCACTATCTTCAATTTGAAAATCCGGATTGTCATCAACAATATTACTTAGTTTTCCGTAGATAGCAGCACTAGAAAAATTATTTGTCGATAACTTATGCGGACTGATTGCCGAAATGTTTGTACCTTCAGAATTGAAAGTTTGATGAATCATATTGATCAAAGAACTTTTCCCATTGCTCGCAGACTTCCCATACAAATACCAAAGCTTTGGCACTAAAATACCTGGATAGAGAATACAAGCAAACATTTCTTTTATATTTTCAATACTCGGTAAATGATTCTCGGTCACTTTAGTTAAAGTATTATCTATAAATTCGTTATAAGCTGCTGGGTCATAATTTGTAGGTATTTTTTGAAGCACAAAATATTTAGGTGTAAAAGGCTCCAATTTCTTCTCTTTAAAATTAATTAGTCCATTTCCGACTGCGATAAAATCAGAATTCACTTCTTTTACGATAGAGCAAGTTTCTTCGACAAAACGGAGAACTTCATTAATCTGATTGTTTTTCAGTGTTTCGTCATAATGTCTAATTATGCCTTTTATTGCTTTTCCGCTAGGATCTTGTTCATAAATGCCACGTTTTTTATGGTAATAATATAAATCTCCATTGATATTTGGATAACGAACAATCGAATACTCATCTATTATCTTTTTGCCTAATACATGATGTAAAAAACTTGTTGTACCATTAGCATTTTTCATAAACCAATCAAATTTTTTCTGAGGTTTTTCTTCTAAAGTAAAAGTTTTTTCACATTCTTCAATAGCTTTAGTTAGCAATGCGATTCCATAAGTAACTTCGTTTTGCTGACGGTCAAATTTTTCTCGCATCAAGCTAGATTTACGAAAAATAGAGTCGCACATTTGAAAATCACGGTTGCACCAAAAAGCTAAATCGTTTGCGAAGGCCATATCTGCTTCTGATTGAGAACCATATGATTGTTCCCAACCACCAAACATAAACTTCATAAAGCGTTCACTATTCTTACTAGCTAATGCGCACTTAATAATTTCACCTTCAGGAAGTGCTGCCTTTCCTGTTTGTCCATTATTTATTTGTGGATTAACAGGCTTTTCACGTTTAAGAACTTTGTCAAGAAAAGCGTCTAATTGCGTACTACCATTATTGACTGACAAATCATTAATTGACTCGCCTGTTACAGTCATATACCTCGATGTTTCGTATACCTCATAACCTGTTTTAGCATCCTTATTTTTATGTCGTTCTTTCTTGTGTTTTGCCTTAAACCAAACATGCAACCCTTTTTTTGAGGGAGATAGTTCTGCAAATGACATTGCGGTAATTTCGGATGCTAATTCATCTAAGTTTTCTACATCTTCTATATCATCTATATCCACAACGAGATATGGGTCAAGTGAAGATAAAACGAACCCGATACCATCATATTGATTTCCTTTTGAATCCCCTTCATTATAAATTTGAAGGACTATTTCAAAATCATTCCATGTAGCCAAGTCTGTTGAACTTGCTGGACTACCATCAATTTGGAATGGCAACTTATCAAATCTACTTGTTTCATTATTGTAAATAGCACGCCAAAGCACCCATTGTCTTCTACTCTTCAATTCTTCTGGAATACCATCTTCATTTACTAATGTAATTTGGTCTTTATCAGTAATTGCCACATTTTCACCACCTTGCTGCTACGACATTTGTTGTTTATTCCTGTACACGCTCACCAAAAGCATTTTATTTATTTACCATTCACTTGTGATTTCCATAATTACTTCAAAAGCTTTTTCAGCCGGCCACCATCTTTTGCGATTCTTTCTAATCTCAATTGCCTTCATTCGAACATCACTTATCACTTCATCTTCTAGATATCGTTTAGACATAGAACTTAATTCAGCAATTTTTTCTAGATCTACAAACCACAATTGATTGAATACTATCGAACTAACTTGTTTTTTCACTTCATCCTTTACTAACTGTTCATCTACAACTACCTCTAATTTTGCCGGAAACATAACATCACCCCTTTCAATAATATTAATCTGGATTCTGCAATAAGCGTAACGATTTAATTAATATTTTTATTACGCTGTATTGCGTAACTAATTTATATTATACACATAGTTATGCAATTTGCAATATACCTTACCCCTGATTTGTTTTTATTTTTGCAAAAAGTAGAATTTGGATGTATAATCCCATTAAAAGGAGTTGTCATTTATGGAAATAGGAGAATTTATTCGTGAAAAGCGAAAAGAAAAAAAATTAACACTTAAACAATTAGCTACCAAAATAGAATTGTCATACACTTACTTATCCCAAATTGAATTAGGAGATAGAAATGCTTCTCCAGAAATACTTGAAAAAATTGCAAAAGTACTAGATGTTCCCCATTTTGATTTAATGAAAAAAGCTGGATATGTTCATGAAAAGGAAGGCTTAGAAAAGGTCGTTTCGGAATATTGTAGTTTGTTAAAAGAAATCGACAACTTAGATTTGCATATTCGGTCTACCCAAACGTTTAATTTGGACACGAAAGTAATGTTGGAATCTTTAAAGAAAGAAAAGGAAGAATTAACAAAAGAAAGTGCTGCATTGAAGCAAGATCTGGATCAAGAAGGTAACACAAAAGAACAAATATCTATATTGGAAAGACAAGTTGAAGTCTATAAGAAACTCGAGAATATCGAACAGCATACCTCACAACTCAGACAAAGATTAGAAAATGATAAAGCTCAAGAACTTGCTTTTTTAGAACACAAAAATCGTTTATCCCAAGCTATAAAAGAACAGAAAATAGAAATTGAAAAACAACTTGAAATTAGTTATACAAATGCGATAGAAAGAATTAAAAGTCAAAACTAACCATTAATCATCCCTACACACATGCTCACCAAAAGCGATGAAGGGAATGTAAATGAATTGGAATTGGTTAAATCAACAAAAGAAAAAGAAGTCTATTCCTATGTAAATAATAAAGGCGATAAACTGTGGATGTTCCGTCATAAGTATTACGATGGTTTAACTGGTAAACGGAAAGAGAAGAAAAAAAGTGGTTTTAAAACAGAAAAAGCAGCGATAAAAGCCCTTGTGGATGTTAAGGCTTCAACGCTGCGCGGACAAACAAAGCATATAGAAAATGAGAATCTAACTGTTAGTGATTGGTTGGATATGTGGTATGAAGAGAATAAAAAAGACTGGAGCATAAAAACATTGGTGCAACGTGAATCGGCTATACGTTTGCAAATGAAGCCATTACTCGGTCACTACAAACTCCAAAAGTTAGACAAAGCCACATATCAACGTGAGTTCATTAACGTGTTAGAAAAGCGTTATGCACCCTCTATGTTGAAATTATTGCACACTCTTTTTAAAATTGCTATCAACGCTGCTGTTGAAGCTGAGGTGTTGGATCGTAATCGTTTTACAAAAGTTAAATTATCAGACGATGCCAAAATAGAGAATTTCCTTACACCTGCTCAATTAGTCGTTTTCTTAGAAGATGCAAAGAATAATGAAAATATAACAAGCTATACTTTTTTATTGACTGTTGCTTATACCGGCTTGCGTTGTGGTGAAGCATGTGGGCTCCAATGGAGAGATATTGATTTTGAAAACAATACAATTACTATCGCCCGTTCTCGTGGTCAATATGGCGTTGGTAAAACTAAAACTAGAAATAGTGAACGAACAATTATGGTTGATCCAGTTGTTATCGAACAATTAGAGATGTATCAGAAATGGTGTAAAAAGAAATTGTTATCGCGTGGGAAAAAGTTGAAGGATGTAAATGACGATACATTTATTTTCATTTCGGAACATTTAGGAGAACCTATTTCAACAAATAATACAAATTTAGCTATTAAGAGAATTATTCAGAGGACCAACCTTCCTAAAACAACACTACATGGTTTACGCCATACGCATTGTACGGTGCTACTAAATAAAAAGCTTCCAGTGAAGGTAATTGCCGAAAGATTGGGTAACACACCTCAGATGGTCCACACAGTTTATGGACATGTACTAAAAGAAATGGAGCAAGAATCGGTGACAGTATTTAGTCAAAGCTTAAATGCTGCTGGGGCTAAAATTGGGGCTAACTCTTAATGAGAGAGCCCTTAAAGCCTTGATATGAAAGGCTTTCTTTGTGTAGTAATAACCTTTTTATTATAGGATGAATCCTCCTGTTTTTTCAAGATAGAAGTCAAGTATATCCAAGCAGATTCCCATCTCCACAAATTATTACAATTCAATTCATGCTGTAAAACATAAGGTAGTTCATCTTTATAATAATAAAAAGCATCCACTCAAATTAATGATCAGCCGCTTTTGATGTTATTCGTAATAATAATCTAAGGTGGTGCCTTCCTCTTTTGTTAAGGCTGTTTTCTAAAATAATAAAAATAAAGTTAATCTACAAAATGTGTAGAATCAACTCTGTTTTTATGTTTGGTATTTCGTAAATCGAATATTTAACTAAAGTCTTCGTTAGTTCAATAACTGCAATCTTATAACATCTTGTTCATCATTGAATTTTATTTTGATTTTATATTCATCCTCTTTATATGTTTCATTATTAACAGTACCAACTAAAAATGAAATAACGCTCCCGTTAATTTTTGTTGCCATATCTCCAATATTCCCTGTAATTAACCCATCTCTACCTTCAAACTTAATGTCAATATTATGTAAATCCCCATGCGATAGTTCTAGATCTTTCCATTCGATTTCAACCCAATTTACTTTTTTTTCGTCATACAATTCAGGATTGTAAATATATTTTACCTTCCAATGTTCTCCCTCGCCATAGAAGATAACCTCATCTGTTATTTCAGTTTGTTTGGTTGATGAACAAGCTGTCAAACTAAGTATAAGAAAAATACCAAACAACATTCTCAGTTTCATTTTCAAACCACCTCCTTAGAATTAGTAACCTACGTAAAAAACATTTCTTTTTCGCTACCCAGCGCATTTAGTTAAATAAGAAAAAAGAGCTGCATATGCAACTCTATGATCTTCAAGTAATGCACCCGTTTGTTTAAGTGTATTTATTCACAAACTTATACTTTTTGTTTCATTTTGGAGGGTGTTAGAGATAAACGAAGTTCTACAAACTGACTGTATTTTTTAGTTTAAGAACCTTTTTATACTTTATATAGCAAGCTATTCTCCAAGGAATTAAATAACAAATAACTAGTAAGAAAATTAGCATATTGAGTGTACCTGGTTCGATAGTCGAAATATGTTGTCGAAAATAATAACGTAAAGCAATCATAATCGCGAAAGTAATTATAAAAGCAGGACTTTTCTTCGCATAAATTAAACCATCATTTCGTATTTCATAATCTGACCATAAAATAAGAGGAATAGAAAAACCCACTCCTAAAAAAATCGCTATAGATAAT
>Ga0213828_1001713_pt1 | contig 17264 bp, 15 predicted proteins | sample MC6MC0897MG_FD_180664 | JGI IMG/M metagenome (GOLD analysis project Ga0213828, IMG submission 180664) | Enriched soil aggregate microbial communities from Iowa State University, Ames, United States - MC6-MC0897-MG | ecosystem: Environmental > Terrestrial > Soil > Unclassified | place: USA: Iowa... | reverse complement strand
TTACAATAAAACCTGAGCTCTACCAACTACTCTTAGATTATGATTGGCCTGGTAATGTACGTGAACTTGAACATTTGATTGAAAATCTTGTAATACAAGCGAGCTCAGAAAGTTTAATTACAGAAGATATGCTGCCACGTTATTTAAAAAATAAATTATCAATAGCCATTCCATCAAAAAAGCGTCCATTAAAAGCGCTTATGCATACAAATGAGGAGCAATACATCCGCAAAGTTTTAAAGCATTGTGACGGAAATATTTCAGCCGCTGCTAAACAATTAAATATTTCTCGTCAATCTCTGCAATATCATATGAAGAAACTAGCCATTCGAAAAGAAGAGTTTATATAATTCAATTCATTTCACAAAAAAATCAAAACCACAATACGCGGTTTTGATTTTTTGTACTTAATAACATACAATTCCTATACAAACGCCAACTAGCACAAGCAAATAAGGTTGGATTTTCCAACGTATCAAACACCATAAAAAAACGACTGCAATCACTATGTCTAGTCCATTTTGAATTGTCTGCGTAACAATAGGATGAATAAAAGCAGCAGCTAAAATCCCAACAACCGCAGCATTTGCTCCAGCCATCGCCCCTCTTAATCCAGCGATACGGTTAAGTGCAAGCCAAAAAGGCATTGCCCCTACGATTAGTAAAAAAGCCGGTAAAAAAATGGCTACTGTTGCTATGATGGCCCCTGGTACTCCAGCAATGACCATACCTATATAGGAGGCAAACGTAAATAATGGGCCAGGGACCGCCTGTGTCATTCCGTAGCCTGCTAAAAAATCCGAAGAACTCATTAATCCACTTTGAACAAACTGTGCCTCTAGTAAAGGCAACACGACATGACCTCCACCAAACACTAATGCACCTGATAGATAAAACTTTTCAATCATCGCAAACCATTCATATTGAATAAATGGGCTAGCAACTGGTAAACCAACAAGCAATATTACAAACAGCGCTAAAAAACATACACCAGTCGTTTTTGAAATAGGTATAACCGCTTCTTTTAAGCCATCCCTTTCAGCGGTTTTCTTAAAAAATTGATAGCCTATGACAGAAGCAACGAAAATAGCAGTTACCTGTGCAAGTGGATGCATCCATAAAAGCACCACTACAAGTGCTAACAAAGCGATTATAAAATGGCGAATACTAAGGATTAATTTTTTTGACATATCAAAAATAGCTTGTGCAACAATCGCAACCGCTACTAATTTTAAGCCGTGAACCCAACCCATCTCCAACTCAGTCCGTGTAGAAAAATAGGCAAATGCCATAAGCAGCAAAACTGACGGTAATGTAAAACCAAGAAATGACACAATACTACCAAAAATCCCGCCTCTTAATAAGCCGATACCCATCCCTACCTGGCTCGATGCTGGTCCGGGTAAAAATTGACTGAGTGCAACAAGCTGACTGTAGTCATGATCAGATAACCATTTACGCTTTTGAACATATTCATTTTGAAAATACCCTAAATGTGCAGTGGGACCCCCAAAGGATGTACAACCTAATTTAAGCGAAACTAAAAAAATTTCCCATAACCTACGCAATATCTTCAACTACTTTCCATATCATCTATATTTATATTACGCTGGGTAATCCTCCTCTTGGATTAAGATATTGTAAAATTTTTTAGGTATGTCGATTATCCATATTAATTAAAAGACTCTGATTTCTGCTACGGGCTACAATCAGTTAAAATAGGGATATATTAGCAAAATAGCAACAAAAAAATCCTTTTATCGCTCAATAGTAAACCTATTTTTTCCTAATCAACACGCCTGAAAGTTTTTAATACAATTACAGTTAATCAAGGATAGTTATTTTTCCCTAATCTTAACAGCAGAACCGAGTTCACTTCCATCTACAGCAACAGGAATTAGCTCATAGCCCTTCCCCGTTAAATATACTGTATCGAGGCGAACACCCCACTTCGTATAATCTTCGTTTAAAGGATACGTAGTGTTAAAGTCCCAAGATTCCCCTGATGCTGATTGGATTTTAAAATGTATCGCTTCATTTAAAAGGCTATTCTCAGAATGAAAGTAAATCGTTGTTGATATTGGTGTAGAAATAACCTTCTCGATCGTTATCTCTTGACCATCTAATAGCTTCACTTTTTTCGCAACAGGGAAAGTCTTCCTATCTTCTTGTAATTGCTTTTGTGAAGCCTCCACTTGAAATTCCCACGGCTCGTCAATCTTTTTTTCTCCGTTCCAGTCGTTATAGCGAATATCTAAATTTAATATTTTGTCCTTTGGTAGTTCACTCAATTTCACACTACTATAGATAGTAAAAGTCTTATCGGATTGTGCGATGGACTGTCCTCCATTTCTAACCGTGAATTCTTTCCCATTCACAAAAACCTGTGGAAAGAGATAAATTTGATCATCGAAATGTACATCCTTTACTGGCTTAAAGGTAGCATTCAATAAGATCTGATTATCGTCAATTATTATTTCATTTAATGTTAAACGTCCGAGTTTATTTTCAGTAGTTTTACCAACAACTGTTTTGTAGGTTTCGAAATTCAATTCCTTATTAAACAAAAAATAAAAAACAAATACACAAGTAACTACCAATAAAAGCAAGACTACAATAAACCATGCTTTACGTCCTCGATTTTCCTTAGGCTGACCCTCGATTATCAAATCATTGGACATCATGTACACCTCATTTTAAGTAAGTATGTCTACACAAATGCTTTTTATTTATTGTAGTTTTCAGTTGAACATTATATAACCTCTAACAATGTCAAGGCATGACGGATTTCACTATGTATCTAAAGGAATAATTAATATTCCTTTAATGTGTTAACTCTTGGGCAAAAATGTCTCTAGTGATAAAACAAAACTTCAACAAGATGTGTTTTTGCGCGAAAGCGAAGCGTCAGCAATAACATGCTTTTGTCTGTGCGAAAGCAACAACGCAAGCGAAGAAATCGGTTTGACGCTTGCTCACATGAAAGCATGGTCTGAAACAGAAATTACCCTCATTTAAAGTACTGCAACAACCACAAAGATTTCCTTGACCATTTTATTTTTCAACATGCTTTGTATGACATCTTAATAATTTCATTCACACAATAACACTATGAAAGGAATAATCTATATCCCTTACTCTTGATGTCGAATCTTTTTAGCCTCTTCCATTAAATAATCTACAAATACCTCATCTTTCACTAACCATGCTTGATAATTTCTTTTTAAAAACCATTCCGCTTCATAAAAGCTTGTAAAGACTTGATCTAATGGAAGTTTATTTTTTTCAATTACCCAATCAAAATCACTTATTGAATATAGGAGAAAAATTTCTTCCTTGAGGTTTTTATACAATGTCCCAAAAGAAGAAAACCTTAAATTATAGCGATTTCGTTTCGCATCCTCTGGTATTGGTTCTATATGAAATGTTTGTGCCACGTACTGCTGATAAGCTTCATCTGTTAAAGAACAACCAGCCGCTTTTTGATGGCCGCCTCCTCCAAATTCTCCTGCAATTGCCGAAACATCTATATGATCATGAATCGTTCGAAAGGAAATCTTTTTGCCTCCCATATTTAAGATAGCTATAAAATCAAGGTGTGCATTTTCTTTTCCTAATTCATTACCAAGCTCGGAATGATAAGATTCTGCATAAACCACGCCTGTAAAGAACTCTCCCATAGCTGTTTGCACTAGTTCCCTTTTTTTCCGGCGGATGTAACGTTTTATTTTCTCTTCTTCCATGTTTAAAATTTTCTTTTCAAATTCATCAAAGTCAAACTGCTCACTTGATTTTAAACGTTCAAGCATTTTTTCTTCAAATTCCTCGATGGACACCAAATAAAAAAGAGTATTTAATCGATGTGCTTGGTGATTTTCATTCTTTTCCCATTCCCATGTATCGTATTGTCTAACTAACTCTACAAATTCTGTGATGGAATTCGTTTTTTCTATTAACCCCTGTGTGATAAGATACTGATAAAATAAGGATGTTGCTGATGTTAAATATCCGTTTTCATCTTCTATTAATACTTTACCCCATTCATACTCGTTCAAATGGTGAGCCGTTTTATGATGATCCAGCAGTTGAACATTGCCAGTTGCGTTATAATAATCATTCAATCTTTTTTCATTTTTCTCATTCGGAGATAAATCGGTAATAAATAAAAAAGTATCTTGCTGGTTATTGTCTAAAAAGTACTCAATCTCTCGGTCAAGCGACGCAATTGAATTGTATCTTACTTTTACGTGATCATGAAAAGCTAGCTTGGCTAAAATTCCGCAACCTACGCCATCTAAATCATTATGTGATAGCAATTTATACATTTTTTCACCTCAATAAATAGTATGGTTTATCGTTGAAAAAATTATTGATATGCGGAACGAGAAAAATCTTTATGTGAGTTTGGAGAATGCTATTGCAATAATTCGAATAAAGCGACCATAGAACAGAATTTGCATCTATGCAGATTCTGTTTTGACTAAAGTAGTTCTCTCTCCAATAGTCATAAAGTATTAAAACTTTCACTTTATTGTTAAATCAAAAATTATTCAAGACATAGTATTTATCATTAAGTATTTATTTCTCCACAATGCTTAACAATCACTAATTTTTACAATAATTCTCTCATTATTGTCATAAAAACCCTCTTCAATACAACCTTTGTACAAATATCCTATTAGCAAACCTCCCTTTTCAATTAATTAGATTATTTAAAAATGTCGAAAATTAATTTTTCAAGAAAATATAAATTCATTTTCTGTTATAATATGTTATTATATTTTTAGCAAAACGACCTATTTTCACAAGATGAAAAATAGAGGAAATATGAACTATAAAGGATGATGAATATGAAAAAAATCCAACAATTATTCCAAAGCGAAGACGGAAATATCGAACAAAGAGAGAATTTTTTATCTCTGTTAGAGAAAATTGTTTCATCATTAGATGAGTTAAAGAATCCAAAAACAACAACTCTTGGACCGATGAAAGAGCGTTCTGACAATTTCTATAAAGAGCTAATGCAAGATCATCAAGTACCAACTTTAGGTGTAGGACTTGATCAGGTTGTGGATGGATTAACACAATTGATGCAAGGACATCCTTACCATACACGCAATTTTGTAACAAATGTTTTACCAATGGCCAGCATTCCTGGTATTTTAGGTCAATTTACAAGTGCCTTACTTAACGGTAACAATCTATGGGATGTATACGGACCAGCTGCCGCAGAATGTGAGGTAAAGGTTGTAGCAATGATGTCGAAGTTAGTTGGCTACGACTATACGCAAAGCTTTGGCTACACAACATGGGGAGGACAAGGGGCTGTTTTCAGTGGTCTACGTCTTGCTATCGCTAAACAATTCCCTAACGCAAAGGAAGATGGCGTACCAAATAATTTATATTGCTTCGCTTCAGAAAATGCGCATTACAGCTTATTAAAATCAATTGAAGCAGTGGGCATCGGTAGTAAACATTTAATTCGTGTTAAAGCTGGAAAAGATCATTCAATGGATATTGAAGACTTACAAGCTCGTATGACGGAGGTTATAGAAAACGGTGGCATCCCAGTGTATGTAGTTGCTACAACTGGTGCTACAGATCAATTTGCCATCGATGATGTACAAGCTATCAAAAACGTTACAACTAACCTTGAGCAAAAATATTCCTTAAAACCAATACATATTCATGCTGATTCAGCTTTAGGTGGTTTTTATGCCTTTTTCAATGATTATGATTTTAAGGCAAATCCACTTCAGTTCGAGTCTGATGTTTTACAAGGATTAGAACAAATTAAAGAACGTATGCAATATCTGCCTATTGCTGATAGCCTTTGCTTTGACTTCCAAAAGCTTGGTCAAACACCTTATTTGACTAGCTTATTCTTAATTAAAGAAGGGAAACATTTACAGCTGTTAGATATTGAGGACTTCGACACACCTTATGTAGGCAATCGAGGCTATGGTTCTTATCACACAGGCTATACATTAGAGTGCTCTCGTATGGGTAGTTCAATTGCTATTTACGCTGCATTACAGGCCTTTGGTAAAGAAGGCTACCAACAAATATTAGCGAATTATGTACGTGTGAATTTAGCGTTCCGTGCGCAATTAGCGGAAAAAACGCCTATGTTACAAGTAGTAAATGAATCTAATATCGGACCAGTCACAGCATTCCGTATGTATCCTGAAGGCTTTAATTGGAAATCTGAACAGTCTGGTAGCTATACACAAGATCAGATTGAGTATATTAATGGAATTAACGCTTCTTTATTTGAAATTATTGGTGAAGGTCGCGACGAAGTATTTTTCGGTGATACAACACGAGTTTGTACTGTTATCACTAGTGATACAAAACAACAAATGCCAGTCGCTGCTGCAAAATTCTTCTCTATTTCTCCTTATACTGAGACGGAGCATATTGGTGATATGATTCATTTCTTACAACAAAAGTTGAAAGTTTTGGAGGATGCTAAAGTTGAATATAGTAACTAAGCTAAAGAGTTCTTTACTCTATAAATATATTGCTAGCTTTACTATTCCAATTACTATTATTTCAATTTTATTTAGCGTCGTATTATTTATTGCGTCTAATCAAATTATCAATAATTTCGTTATTACACAATTTGAGTCATCTTTAGATGTTATTTCTAAAACTATTTTTGAAGATATAGACATAAACGACGTCAAAGCTGCAGATGACGGTGATAAGGATAAAAATGAAGAACTATTAAATCAATTAAATGAAACACTTAAAAAGTTTAATATTGAAAATGCCTACGTCCTTTCACGTGCAAATGGTAAGGAACATATTGTTGCATTAAGCAATGAAGATAATCAACAAGAGGACTATGTTTTTAGTAAAGAAATGCGTGAAGCGTTAGATTCTGAAACCGTTAAATTTAGTGGAATTTATAAAGATGAATACGGTATTCATAAATCGATTTTTATACCATTTAAAGATACTGATATGCTTTTTGGTATAGATATGGACGCTGCCTTCATTTCTAAACTTCAAACACAGGCTATTTGGATTTGTATCGTTATGACCTTAATTTTTGTGATATTTGGTGTTATCGTGGCTTATATCATTAGTAAAGGCATAATAAAACCAATTAAAAATATGACTGGTTATGTTAGTAAAGTGGCAAAAGGAGACTTAGCCGTGGAACCACTTCATATTCAGGGTTCTCATGAAATTGCACAGCTTTCTGAAGGCATTGAAAATATGACTGCAGACTTACGCTCGCTTATTCAGCAAATTGCTGAAAATGCTGAGCAAGTAGCTGCTATGTCTGAAGAGTTAACAGCAAGCTCTGAGCAAACAAGTGCATCTATTCAACAAATTACTTCTTCTATGCAAGAAGTAGCTGCGGGATCAGAAAAACAAACTTCCTCTATTGAAGAAGTAGAACATCATATTACAACAATCTCTACAAAGATGTCAGAAGTTGTAACGAGCGTTAATGATGTCACTACTAAGGCATTTAGTGCATCTTCTATTTCAGAGAAAGGTAATTCGACGATTCAAAATGCTACTGAAAAGATGGCTGTAACATCTGATGCAATTCAAGAAACTTCGGTAGTTGTGGAACGTTTAAGCACATACACAAATGAGATCGGTGACATCGTGACATTAATTAATGAAATTACTGATCAAACAAATTTACTTGCTTTAAATGCATCGATTGAAGCGGCTCGTGCTGGTGAGCATGGTAAAGGCTTCGCGGTTGTAGCTGATGAAGTTCGCAAACTCGCAGACCAATCGTTAGCAGCGACAAATAGTATTCGAACACGTATTGAAACGATTAAGGAAGAGTCTGCCCAAGCCGTAAAATCAATGGCAATAAGCAGTAATAATCTGGCTGAAAGCTCTACTACTTTTAATGCATCAGGTGAAGCTTTTAAAGAAATCAATGCACATATTACTGAACTCACTCAAGAAATGGATCAAGTTAATAACATCATTACTACAATCAACCAAGGCGTTAATAGCATTGCCATTTCTGTAGAGGAGGTTGGTGTAGTAGCCGTTCAAGCATCTGGAAACATTCAAAATGTAGCAGCTGCTTCTGAAGAACAATCAGCAAGTATTGAAGAGATTACTGCGTCGTCCAATAATTTAGCTGAGATGGCACAGCAACTTCGCAATATCATTCAAAAATTTCAGTTATAAGAAAAACTAAGCAATAATATTCTTCTTTCTGATCACAAAAATCCGCTATACTTTTTGTGGGTAAGTTTCTCCCAACAGAAGTCTATGCGGATTTTTGTTATGATTTTTAAAAGTACTTCTATTTTAATGCCCTCTTGTTCATCCATATAATCGTTTCTTCTAGCCCTACTCTATATGAAGTACGTGGTAACGTGCCTATTTCCTTTTCGTATTTTTCCCCGCTTAAAATGACCGGTTTTTCTGTTAAATACAATATTTCAACCACTTCTTTCATAGAAGGAGAAAATATTCCGATAAGACGAATCATCCCTTTAGAGACTGTACGAATACCTTTTTTGTAGCCTGTGATGTCACGTAAAATTTTTACTAGTTCTTCCCCTGTAATTGTATGAACAGCTGGCACGTTCCAATTCTGATTATATGTGTTATCTCGTAAAGCAAGCTCAACCATAGCCTTTGCCCCATCAACTGTATAAAGAAATTCCCTTTTCACCTGCATATTTCCTACAAAATTAGCTTTTTTACCTTGTGCAACGTTTTTTAACGTTTCATAGAGTATTGTATTCTCTGCATTCGGTCCATATAAATCAGGCAAATGAACGATTAACGATGGTATATTACTTTCCTTCAATTTATTTTCCATTGCTAAACGAATTTTCCCCTTCTTTGTCTGCGGTTCTTTTCTCGTCTCCTCTGTAATTCGGTTTGTGGATTGTCTTCCATATGCATAAATATTATCAACAAGCGCAATCTTTGCTCTTTGCTTTTCGGCTATTTTAACCACCATATCTAAACATCGCATATGTTGCTTTTCCGATACGAAAAACATATACATTTCTTAAAAAATGTAGACATCTCTACTGTGACACAACTTATATCTTTTGACTTTCGTTTTTGTGTCTTCCTTATTCACGGAGTCTGGTTTCGCCGAAGCTACTGCCATTTGGTATGACTCTCCAAAGGCTTAAATTCCGCAGTATCGTTGCGTACACATCTAAGGCTTAGTTTCAGTTAAGTACCTTAGATTGAATAATTTACCAAATTAATGGTTCTTCACCAAAACGTGTGGTTGATTTCCGTTCCGACTGGGCGCTTTCCTGGGGGCGTCCGATGAGCCGCTTCACTCGCGTTGCTCGCTCCAGGGTCTCGGGGCAACAGGATGTTGGTCACGAAGGCGTTATCACAGGACGTGATGGTTTTAGCCTTCGTTCCTCTATCGCTGATCCCCAAGGAGTCACCCAGCCTCCACTCCAATCAACTTATTTACATAGTATATGTTTTAACAAATGTCATCCACAACTTTTGATGTTGAGCCAAATTAATGCTTACGTTCAAATCTCTATCCAGCTTTAATCAGCAAGAGCAGATAAATAATCTGTCTTTCAGTCTCAAATCGGATTTGATTTGTCCACAACTAGAACAAGTTTTTGATGATGGAAACCATCTGTCGGCTTCAACAAATTCAATTCCGTATTTTTGACATTTGTATTGAATTTGCCTTTTGAATTCATATAGCTTTTGCCCGGCTACCGCCTTCGCCAGATGTTTATTCTTCATCATACCTTTTACATTTAAATGTTCCATTACAATACGAGATGGCTTGGTTTTCACAATCTCATTAGAACACTGGTGTAAATGATTTGTTCGGATGTCGTTAAGCCGCTTATAAAAATTACGGATTTCAGCGTTTAGCAAATTTCCCAATGGACATTAATTCCATGTGCACCACCTCTCTTTCACTAAGATAAAATACTTTACCCTATTTAGAGAGGTTGTTAACATTTTTATAGTTGTATCTATTTTTCTTGTTCACACGAAGGCGCAACCCTTCATGCAGTCTTTCTCTCATGAGTAGACCTCTTATGCTTTCACATAAGCGCAGACTATATCTTCATCTTATCTTCTGATAAGAGCCACATTTTTCTTCCGCCATTCGCTTGCGGTTTTACTCTCCCTCAAGGAGATAGTCGTTGAACGTCTTCCTTGTCTCATTAGAGATTTAGCAATAGTTACTAAAAGAAAATTTACTTCTTGGATAATAGAAAGGTAAAAAGACGAATGTTAACCAAAACAATCGGATCACCTACATGGAAGGCGATCCGATTAAACTATAATTATGAAATTAAATTTTTTACAACTTTTGAGATAATAGCACCTTCTGCTTGACCAGTTAATAGAGGTTTTGCAATTTTCATCGCTTCCCCCATATTCATCCCTTTTACAACGCCAGCTGCCACAAGTTTTTCTACAATTTCTTCTTCAGATAATTGCTTTGGCAAAAATGATTTTAATAGTACTAATTTCGCTTCCTCTTTTTCAATTAAGTCAGCTCGTCCTGCATTTTGAGCACCCTCTAATGCCTGATTTGTTTGCTTAACCTCACGATTAACGATAGCAATTTCCTCTTCAGTCGATAAAGCTTCTCCCTTTTCCTTCTCAGCTAAATCTAGGGCAGATTTTAAAAGCGTTAGGACGCCTTTTGCTAATACGTCCTTTTCTTTCATTGCCTTTTTTAATTGTTCAAATACCTCTGTTTTTAACAATCTTTTCACTCCTTCTAGCCATTAATTTCAAATAATATTATACCATCAAATACACCTTAGCGTAATTGTGACTGTCACTTTGCTTTCGCCACATAAGACATTTCTGAAGAAAGAAAAAAACACCGTACCCCTATAGGATACGGTAAGTTAACTTATACTATTTTGTTTGTTGAAGAACAGATACTTCAGCTTTTGTCTCTAATAAATCAAGTGATACAATTCCAACTTTTGAATCTAAAAAATCAATTTTTTTGCTTAAATTTTGTTCAACCTTATCTAACTTTACTTCCACTGCTTCGATTTTTTCATCTAATCTTCTTTCGACTGTATCGAGTTTCTCTTCTAATCTTCTTTCGACCGCTTCAATTTGTTGCTGAAGATCTAATTTCATTTCTTGCATTTGCTTAGAAAGCTCCAAAATTGCTTGAAGGATGGTATGTTGATTCACTTCTTGTTTCATGATCGTCTTCCTCCTCACTTTTATATAATCTATTAATCTATCTATTAAATTCACGAAATTAATTATATTGACATCCGCCAGATGTTTTTTGTGCGAAAGCGAAGCGTCAGCAACATGGTTTTGTCTGTGCGAAAGCGAAGCGTCAGCAACATGACGTTGGTCACTCAGGCGTTTTCACAGGATGTGAAGCTCTTAGCTTGAGTACCTCTATTTCAGCGGATATTTGGCATCTGCTGAAAGAAGTTAAAAAAGTAGAGTTACACATAAGTAACTCTACTTGTCATTCTATCTATGATTTATCTCAAAGTCAAAGTATTAATAGATGGGATTTGTCAAGTATCATCCGTTAATTTTACTTCAAATAATCTCATGATTTACCCTTTGTATGTAAAACTGCTATAACACATAATATGTTACTAATTCTCCTAATAAGTAAAGATACTAATTGCAAGAGTCATTCAAATATTACTCTTTTGCATTTACCCAATAGACAAAACCAATAACCGCTCCCCCAATAATATTACCTAGTGTTACAGGTAATAAATTTGAAAAGGCTCCAGCAAACGATACTAGTTCACCATGAGGTACTAAAAGAGCAAGTGAAAACAATGTCATATTTGCTATACAGTGCTCAAATCCGATTGTAACAAAAGGAAAAATACAGCAGAAAATCATCACTAATTTTCCAGTCTCTGTCTTTAATTTATAGGTACACCATACTGCCAAGCATACAAGTAAATTACATAAAATACCTCGACATAAAAGTTCAATGAAACTACCACTCATCTTAGCTGTAGCCAGTTTTTCAATGTAAGCTGCTGTGTCTCCTGCTGCTAGCCCCGAGTAAAAAAATAATGCGGCTGCTAAAAGAGAACCAAAGAAGTTTCCTATGTAACTAGACATCCAAATGCCTAACATTTCAAACGGAGATGATTTTTTTGATAGTGTACTAACCGTTAAAACTAAATTATCACCCGTAAATAAATTTGCCCCAGCCATCATGACCATACTAAGGGCCACACCAAATGCTAATCCTTGTACGATTTTCATACTTGGTACCCCAGCAGGACTCAATAAGCCTCCAATAGTAACGATGAGCAAAATGCCAAAGCCAATAAAAAGCCCTCCAAAAATTGCCTGCAGTAAATAATTCACAGGTCTATGCTTCATCATTCTAATTTTTGTTTCAGCTGTTAAACAAACAGTAGAAATTGTTTCTTTCATACTTTCATCTCCTAAAAAACATCAAACTAATTTATATCTCATTTTTAACGCTGATCACAAGTGGTCACCCCATTTTCACTCTAATCAACTTATAAACAAGAGTTTCATTTTATCAAATATTATCCCAAAATAATGGTTATTAGCAGATTTAAAGTAAATTGCATCAAATTAACATATATTCATGTATTTTAAAAGGGAAGAGCGTACAAAAGTAGTAAGATATATAGTACGAAGGTTGTACTTTTTCAGATGTCCCAGAAATGGTAGCTACCTTTGAGGAAACAGATTGATAATAATGCCACCCAACTATTCATCAGCTAACAACTAGTCAAAACAAGTGCTAGAGATCGAATGACTACCCAAAGCTAAAAAAACGAAGGGTAAATTAGATTCCCCTTCGTTTCTCTATAGGCTATCAATAGCTTGATCCGTCCAAGGCTTTAACTTCTGCTGAAAGAAGTTAAAAAAATCTTCCCTTTAGTGGCTTTAGAAGATTCAACGACCGTTATCGCCTTTTTAATGTCTAACAAATCATAATAAGAATCAACTGCCATCATTTTTAACGCACCACTATTAACTAGATCGATTAAGTGATGAAATGTATCTTGCCATCTTTCAATCGAGACTTGCTTATTCCAATGACGTAAATGAAACATATTTGCCTTTACATTTGCCTCTTTAACGATACTTTGCCAATTCACTTGTACACCTGATAAAAGGCCAATTGCTAAAAAATTGCCTCCCGGTTTCAAACTGAAAGCAAGTTCATTGCCTGCTGCCCCTCCAACGGAATCAATAGCAGCATCAGCCCCTTTACCATTTGTTAGTTCCATTACTGTCCCATAGAGCGGTTCTATTGAGGTATTTATCACATAAGAAGCGCCAAGCTGAATTAAATCGTCAGTATGTCTATTATTTCTCGTGACCGCGATTAGTTGAAAACCTAACAATTTTGCAAGTTGAGCAAAAATATGTCCAATTGCGGACCCACAAGCATTCACTACTAATACATCATTTGGTCGCAATTGTAGTATGTCTGTACAAGTTACCCAAGCCGTCATTGGGTTAATATACATTTGGGCTGCGGTAAAATCATCTATTGAATCGGGAATGGGAATAGCAAATTCTGCGCTAGTCCTTACAATTTCCTACCAAGTCCCTTCTCCTCGTAACGGTAATACACGCTTTCCAATAAGATTTTGAGAAACAAACGGGCCTACATCCTCTACAATCCCCACTCCTTCATAGCCAGGAATAGTTGGTAAAGAAATGCGATGAGCATACTTTCCCCATATTGGTATTAAATCAGAAGGATTAATAGGTCGTGCCAGCATTCGAACAAGAATTTCATGTTCTTGAGGAGGTTCAATCGTTTTATTTTCAAACTTCACAACGTCCTTAGGGCTTCCAAATTCATATAATTTAATGCATTTTGCTTTCAAACAACTGTAACTCCTTTATGATTAATAATATTTTTACAACTGCTCATAAAATAACATCATTCCTGGAGCATCGGGATCACGTACTTTGAATCCAAGTTTTTGATAAAAAGGTTGTTTACCCTTTGCACATGAAAGCTGAATCCATTTTATATTTTCTTTTTGACAATGCTCTAACAAGACCTCCATAACCATTGTGCCAACCCCTTTTCGTTGATAATCAGGGTGCACCATGACATCACAAATAAAGGTTTGATAAATGCCATCTGAAATAATTCTTCCATAGCCAATTAATGTCATATCATCATAAATAGAAGCGCTATACCAACTGTTAGAAATTGCTTGATATAGTTGATCATACGTATAAAGCCCTTTCGCATTCCAGCCTGTTGTTTGATGTAAAGTTTTATATGCCCCAATCGTTGGGTTTTCTTCACTAATTACGTACGTCATAAACATCACCCTTCCATTTTCGAATAAATATACAACAAACGTTTTTTTCATTCAATACAGAATCTATGATTTAATTAACTGATGACCATTTCTTTATAACTGCGAAATGGTAAAATCACCATTTTCCGTCATGCATAGCTGCAAGTTTTTATTGATTTCTATCTTAATAGGACTAACAATCGCTTTTTTATCAGAAAAATACCAAATACGTTCACTTGGTCCTAATAGCAAATTTGCACCATCCTCATAATTCCCCATAAACGTGAGAGCATCTGAACGAATTTCGTTATTATTCATTGGCGTTATACCGTATTCTTTTAAACTATTAGCTACTGAATCAATAGCATCTGACGTTAAATTCATTTCACCAATATTTAGTACATGTTCGGGTGAAAAAGAATCAGCATCTTGTTTTTGATTTACTTCCTGCCTTGAAATGAGCTCTATAATATTTCCTTCAGGATCATAAAAATAACATGAATGAGCCTTTAATCTGTCATAATATACTTCATCCTGTCCTTCTGAAAATAATAATTCCGCACGATCTTTTACCCATATTTTCCCTTGTTGAAATAAATTACATGGAATATTTAATGCAAAATGATATTGTTTTTTAACATAAGAAGGTATTTTTTCAAAAGTGATAATACTTTCACCAACAGCTATATCAACAAAATGATCCGTATTCGTTATTAATGCAAATCCTAAATGATTGCAGTAAAATTCCTTCATTTTATGAACATCATACGCGTATAGCTTCACTTTTGTAATCTTCATTGTATAGCATCTCCTTTACAATTTATTGTATTTACTATATCTACTAAAATAAATGAATACCTCATGCAAAAGAATGAAGATTATAATTTAAGCATTTCAACGAAAGAAAAACCAAAATTACTTTATAGTTGTAGACGATCGCCTCTACTATTTGGTTGTGAAATGACTAAAAACTCTACATCTTCCTCTGAATCATTTCGCATCTGATGTGGTTTAAGGGGCGGCACTTTAATTCCTTCATTCTTCTGTAGGACGATACATTTTCCGTCAATATCAATTGTTGCTGTTCCAGATAGTACAAAGAAAAATTGTTGTGCATGATGATGATAATGATTTACCTCTGCTGTTTTAGCGGGCATACGCTCATGAATGATACTGAGATCATTATTCTTAACTAAATGCCAACCATCACATTGATCTCCCCATATATAATGTTCTGCACACTGTTTGCTAATTTTCAAACCTAATGACCACCTTCCCTTAATCTTCATTCACATGGATATTCACCCAATATTTGTGTAAAATATAAATAAAGAATAGTAACTTTTAAAAATTTCACACAGGAGTGAGAACGATGAATATTAAAAAGCAATTGCTAGGCACTGCAATAGGCTATATGTTTACAATATTAATCGCATACTTCTTTTTCGATTATTTTTCTTGGTCGTTTACTATAGGTTCCTTATTAGGTATTTGTTTATTTGCTCTAATTTTAAAGTCTATGAGCAGGAGATAGATCCCCCACTCATAATGTATTTAATAACTTTTCAAACTTGTTTGCACTCATGATTTCATGTGTAATAAACTGACCATTGTAAAGCAGCCCAAAGGTAGTCCATATGATAGGTGCATTCTGTGCCTCATCTTTCGTCATTAGTTGATAGGCATGGAAAGGAATGCACCTTTTCTCTGCTATATTTTTCAAATCACCTATAACACCTACTGCAAAAGGACATTGGGTAGTGAAGTATATCTCAATACCACTGTTATTAGATATAGGATTTTTCACCTGTAATTTAAATGAAGGATCCTCGACACAATCGTTAAATTTATAGACAGCCAGCTGAAAATAAGGCGCTGCTTGATCTACAACTTTAAATCCTAAATGCTCAAAAAAACGCTTATCACTTAGGAATGGAAGCTTTTTCTTTCCAACTATATGTACGATGCCATCCATACCTTGCGCTAGTGCATCTTCCTTACACTTTTCAAACAATCGTCTAGCGTGATTTTGATTTTTGTATTTCCCTGAAACCCATAGGCAATTAATATACATATAATTCGGTGCATCAATGGGAACCCAAGCTTGATTTGCAGGTAAATATTCAATAAACACCTTTGCCCGATCATTTAGACGATAAAAAACCAACCCTTCATCCATGCGGTTCATTAGCCATTCTTTCTTTTCTTTTACCGCTTGCTCGTATTGCTTCGCACCAAGTGCACAACATATATGCTCCTGTTCAATATTGTTCCTAGTAATTTGAATATATTCCACTTTACCATCCACCTCTTTATTTACCAAAAATGGTAACCACATTTACCTATATACTATCGGTAATAGAAAATGGTTAGCAATGCCCCTTCCTCTTATCTTACAACTTTTCGATGATTGGCTATCATAATCCACTTAACTTTTTCGTTCAATAAATTTACAATAATATTACAGCCACTTGGAAAGGAGGATGACATTTGGAGAGAATTATTATAAGACGCCCCCAATCAACAGACACTGAAGAGTTGCATACGTTTTTTTTACTTGTTATTGCCGATACATATGCAAAGGAAGGTCTTGCAGAGCTATATGACGAGCAAAAAAATGAATGGGAAATAAAAAAACATTATTTAAAATTAGATTGTGATAGCCAAGGTGAGGAACGATTTTTCTGGTTAGCCATTCACGCAGAAACAAAGAAAATTGTAGGAACAATAGAGTATGGTATCGCGAATGAATTGATTCAAAAAAACGTACAGGGAGATCTAACAGACTTTCCTGAGATCGGGACGGTTTTTGTGCACCCTAACTATCAAAATCGAGGCATAGGAACGATGTTATTTCAACAAATGTTAACTACGCTAGAGAGTAAAAATAGTAGAGGCTTTTGTTTAGATAGTGGTTATAAACAGGCGCAATTGATTTGGCAGAAAAAATTTGGCAAGCCAGATTTTTTACTTGAGCATTATTGGGGTGAA